>Ga0307378_10003461_pt1 | contig 23147 bp, 15 predicted proteins | sample UN1MG_FD_202238 | JGI IMG/M metagenome (GOLD analysis project Ga0307378, IMG submission 202238) | Soil microbial communities from Risofladan, Vaasa, Finland - UN-1 | ecosystem: Environmental > Terrestrial > Soil > Coastal area > Acid sulfate soil | place: Finland: Risofladan, Vaasa | collected...
CCGGAAACAATGGCCGCCAAGAAACGGATCATGATGATCAGGCCCGGCAAGCGGTTCCCCCGGATGGGTTTCACGCCGCCGCTCGGGTTCCTCAGCCTGATCGCGATGCTGCGCCGGCATTTTCCCGACCGCTTCGAGATCGAGCTCGTCGAGCAGGCCATTTACAACCTCACCGCGGGCGAGGTCAGGCAAAGGATGGAGGCGTTCCGGCCGGACCTGGTCTGCTTCTCCTGCCTGTCGGTGGAGGCCGGGGAGATGCATGAGCTGGCGGCCGTCAGCAAAAAGCTTTCCCCCGAGGTCCCGGTCTGGATCGGCGGGCCCCATGCCTCCTTCTTTTACGACTGGGAGATCGAGACCGGCATCGTGGACGCGGCGTGCATCGGCGAGGGAGAAGAGACCTTCATCGAGATGATCGCGGCGTGGCTCGAGGGCCGGCCGCTTGACGGCGTTGCCGGGCTGGCGCTCCCGCGGGAGGGCCAGGCCGTGCTCACGCCGCCGCGGGAGCCGATCGCGGACCTGGATTCCCTGCCCCTGCCCGCCTGGGACATGATTGACTTCAAGTATTACGGCAACCACATCTCCATGAACGGATTCGTCCACTCCTCGCCGTGGGCGCCGCTCTTCACCACCCGCGCCTGCCCCTACCAGTGCATCTATTGCCATTGCATCTTCGGCAAGAAGGTCAGAAAACGGGGCGTGGAGAACGTGATGGCCGAGCTGGAGCTGCTGGTCAAGCAGTATGGCGTGCGCGAAATCCAGGTCGTGGACGACATCTTCAACCTCGACCTCGACCGCGCCAAGGCCATCTGCGACCGGATCGTCGAGGAGAAGCTCAACATCAGCATTGCCTTCCCCAATGGCCTGCGCGGCGACCGCATGGACCGCGAGCTCATCCGGAAGCTTGCGAGGGCCGGCTGTTACGCCATCGCCTATGCGGTCGAGACCGCGTCGCCCCGGCTCCAGAAGCGCATCAAGAAAAACCTCGACCTGGAAAAGGTGAAGGAGGTCATCGCCTGGACCGATGAGGAGGGGATCATCTGCCAGGCCTTTTTCATGCTCGGCTTTCCCGGCGAGACCATCGAGGAGCTCCAGATGACGGTGGATTACGCCGTGAACTCGCGCCTCCTGCGCGCCTGGTTCTTCACCGTGGTGGTCTACCCGCGTACCGGGCTTTTCGACCTGGCCCAGGAGGAGTACCCGGACTTCGACCTTTCCACCCACTACAGCTTCTTCAACTTCCATTACTGGGCGGAGACGCCCTTCTACACCCGCGCCACCGGCATAGACCTCTACAAAATTCAGCGCGACGCATTCCGCGCCTTCTACCTCCGACCCTCCCGAATCGCCCGCATCTTCATCCGCTTCCCCAAGAACATCTGGCTCCTGAAAGGCATGTACTATGTCCTGCGCTCAGTCCTCCCCACCCTCTCCACCCTCGAGGTCCGCCTTAACGAGGCCATCAGGAAACGCAGGAACGCCACTGCCGTCCCGCATTCAAAAGGCTGATGCCGAATTGCGGTGAGGGCCTCCGCCCCGCGCCCGCCCGCGCCCGCCCGCTTCTTGTGCGCTCCGGGCCGGGTGCTATAATGAAAAGATGGCATGGACGCAAGGCGGAAGAAAGAAGATAGAAGATAGAACATAGAAGACAGGCCCCGCCGCCGCTCATTCTATCTTCTATCTTCTGTATTCTATATTCTCCTTCTCCCGCACGCCGTCGCCAGGCGATAATTCAGCGAGGTTCCCCGGAAACGATGGCCGACAAGAAACGGATCATGATGATCAGGCCCGGCAAGCGCTTCCCCCGGATGAGTTTCGCGCAGCCGCTCGGGTTCCTCAGCCTGATCGCCATGCTGCGCCGGCATTACCCGGACCGCTTCGAGTTCGAGCTCCTGGAACAGACCCTTCACGACCTCAGCGCGGAGCAGGTCAAGCAAAGGATGGCCGCGTTCCGGCCCGACCTGGTCTGCTTCTCCTGCCTGTCGGTGGAGGCCGGGGAGATGCACGAGCTCGCGGCCATCAGCAAAGAGCTTTTCCCGGAGGCCCCGGTCTGGATCGGCGGGCCCCACGCCTCCTTCTTTTACGACTGGGAGCTCGAGACCGGCAACGTGGACGCGGTGTGCATCGGCGAGGGCGAAGAGACCTTCATCGAGATGATCGCGGCGTGGCTGGAAGGCAGACCGTTCGACGGTATCCCCGGCCTGGCGCTCCCGCGGGACGGCAAGGCCATCCTCACTCCTCCGCGCGCGCCGATCGCGGACCTGGATACCCTGCCGCTGCCCGCCTGGGACCTCATTGACTTCAAGCTCTACGGCAGGCAGATCTCCATGAACGGCTTCATCAGCGCCGCCCCCTGGGCCGTGCTCTTCACCACCCGCGCCTGCCCCTACCAGTGCGTCTATTGCCATTCCATCTTCGGCAAGAAGGTCCGCAAGCGCGGCATCGAGAACGTGATGGCCGAGCTGGAGATCCTGGTAAGACAGTTCGGCGTGCGCGAGATCCACATCGTGGACGACATCTTCAACCTCGACCTCGACCGCGCCAAGGCCATCTGCGACCAGATCGTAGCCCGCGGGATCAAGATAAAAATCGCCTTCCCCAACGGCCTGCGCGGCGACCGCATGGACCGTGAGCTGATCCAAAAATTGAAGCGGGCCGGCTGCTACGCCATCACCTACGCGGTCGAGACCGCCAGCCCCAGACTCCAGAAACGGATTCAAAAAAACCTCGACCTGGAAAAGGTGAGAGAGGTCATCGCCTGGACCGATGCCGAGAAGATCATCTGCCAGGCCTTCTTCATGCTCGGCTTCCCCGGCGAGACCATCGAGGAAATGAAGATGACCGTGGACTACGCGGTGAACTCGCGGCTCATGCACGCCTATTTCTTCACCGTGGTGGTTTACCCGCGCACCGGGCTCTTCGACCTGGCCAGGGAGGAGTACCCGGAGATGGACCTCTCCACCCAGTACAGCTTCTTCAACCTCCGCTACTGGGCCGACAAGCCGTTCTACACCCGCGCCACCGGCGTGGACCTCAATAAAATCCAGCGCGACGCCTACCGCGCCTTCTTCGTCCGCCCCTCCCTGATCGCCCGCATCATCATCCGCTACCCCAAGAACATCTGGTTTTTAAGGGGCCTCTACTGGGGCCTGCGCGCGACCGTCAACTCGATCACCGCCCTGCAAATGCGCCTTACCGAGGCCATTAAAAAGCGCAAGCGCGCCGAGGCCGCCGGCCCGCAGTCCCGCGGCTGACGCCGGGTTGGGGAGCGGCCGGAGGCCCGCGCCACAATAAAACGGCCCGCCGGTCTTGGGCCGGCGGGCCGTGCGATCCCAAGAATGAAAGTCAACCGGTCAACGCGGTTTTTCCCGCTGCATCAATCCGCTACGGGGCCAATGCTGCAATCATCCGGGCAGGATACGGGGTCCTCCCAGGGCGGGAAGCAGGTCCCATCCATGCAATAGCAGTCGCCCGGGCAATTATGGTTGTCTTCGCCCAATGAAGGTTCGCAGCTAAGGTTGTGGTTGCAGTTCGGCGTCAGGTTGGTATAGACGTTCATGCTGCCTTCCGCATACATGAAGTCGCAGTCCTCGGCGTAAATGCTGATCACGCACACCGTCCGCCAGATCGGATAAGTCTTCCAGACGCCGGGCATGATCTCATAGCCGCCGCACGAGTCATACCCATAATTATAATCGGTGTAAGAGATGCTTCCCCATCCGCCGCGCATGTGGAAGTTGACCTGCACCGAGTCGCCCGCGTTCACGCCCTGGATCTGGGTCGGGCTGAACACGATGGAGCGGTCGGGATTGAAGCCCTGGAACAGGAGCGGCGGGACGCCGACGCTGTCGCCGGCGCCGGTGAACACCGCCATGTCGTCATAAATTCCCGCGTACTCGTTGTAGATCTCGATGAAATAGAGGCGGTCCCGGAGCAGGTTGTCAATATAGAGCGGGGCAGGCCCTTCGGGGAACAGGTTAACCTGGAAGGTGGGGAAGGTGAGCCCGAAGAAGGCGTCGTTGACCCAGGCGTAATAATAGTCCGGATCCGGGCAGGAATCGGGTAACGTCGTGTTGCCGTACAAGGGATCCACGTAGCGGTGCGGGAGCCCGCTGTAAAGATAGCCCGTGTTGAAGTCCTGGAACACTTCCACGGACACGGATGCGGACGAGCCGGTCAGGTCCAGGGTGACCGGCTCCGAGGTGATGTAGTGGATGGCCGGCACTTGTTCGTAGTATACATAGCTGTTATCAACCTCGTAGACCTCGACGTTGAGGACCCGGCCGCTTCCGGAGGCCACCATCAGGCTCACGGGCACGCCCGGGATGTAGTAATAGACGTACCAGGTCTCATCGGGGTTGGTCAGGGTGATCTTGACGTGATATGCCGGGTCGCCCGGGGCCGCGGCGAGCGGGCCGACCTCCGGCGCCGGCGCGGCCGGGGCGTCCGGGATGTTGAGGTCCAGGCTCAACGAGACCGACTTGTCCTCGTTGGGCACCTGCTGGCAGGCGATCCAGGCCAGGCTGATGCACAGGCCCATTACCGCCACCATTCCGATCCAGAGCAGATTTTTCTTTTTCATGGCCATATCTCCTTGGGTCACGCCGGCGGTGGTGTAACGTCAATAGTGATTATCAGTTCCGTTGCCTGCGGCGGCTCCTGGTAGATGAGGTCCGACGGGTTGTCGTTTCCGGACAGGTTGTCCGGGTCGTTGCCATTGCCGCCCGGCAAGAGCACGATCTCGAAGGGCACGTAGGCCCCGCCGGTTCCGCTCCCGGCCCGGCGCCTGATCTCGAAGGCCCGGTCGCCCAGGCTCAGATCGCCCACCGTGACCGAGTTGAGCAGGTCTATCAGGTCCTGCATGCTGATCTCGGACGGATCAATCGGGTTCCCGTTCTCGTCGGTCATGGAGAACATGTTGGCCCCGATGTCCACCCCGTTGCCGCCGTGGAACCCCTGGAAATTGAAGGACCCCTGGATGCCCGCCGCCATGGTGGTGTTGTAGTTGGTCTGGGGGTTGACGCCGGCCTTCAGGATGACCATGGTGCCGCGCACTCCGGCGACCGCGGTCGGGGTCTTCACCGTGTATTCGGACTTGGGGTTGCCGAACAGCGACCCGACCACGCACATGAGCGTGCCGGAGGCCAGGTCATAGGCGGCCTGGGCGATGCCCTTGTCCTCCTGGTACGACAGCTTGCTGATGCCCAGCGTGGTGGACGGGCCGAGCCGGAGCACGCTCCCGTCCTGGAACAGGATGGTCGCCTTCGTGTTCTTCGCCGTCATCACCTTGTCGCCCTGCGCCACCCTGGTCCCGAGCACGGCCTGCACCGTCTGGCCGCCCGCCTTCTGCACGCTCACCTGGCCGTTGATCTCCGTGAACTGCCCGGAGTCAGCGGCCCATGCCGGCGCCGCCAGCGCCAGCGCCGCGATCAAGCAGAATATTTTCATCAAGTCCTTCATCTCATCCTCCTTATGTCTTTGCCGGACCTTGGCCGGGAGCCTAGAAGTCCGCCATCATGCCCAGGGTGTAAATCCAGCGCTCGTATTCCAACTGCTCCAGGTTGGCGTCAACCGACATGTAAACGACGCTGGCGTAAGCGCTGAGCTGCTTGTACACGGGCACCTGCAAGCTCGCGTTCACCGTGTTCCTGACCTCGCGCCGGTCAAAGGCGCTGTCCGGGTAGTCCCGGTACTCGTACCGGTAAATCAGGGCGGCAACTGATTTCCGGGGCAGCGACGCCATCAGGCCCGCGTGGCCCAGGTTGTCAACCCGGTTGTAATTGTCGCCGGAAGCGTTCACCGCGCCGTACCCGTAACCGATCCAGGTGTTGACCTTGCCGTCGGCCAGGAAGAAATGCTGCTGGATCGAGACTATGGTCCGGGTGTTGTCGCGGTCATTGTCGTCCTCCCCCGGATCGTCGAAGGTCTCGCCGGCCTCGTCAACCGTGAGCCGCGTGCGCAGTTCGCGGCTCCAGATGAACGTGGCCTCCGGAGTCGCCTGCCAGTTGTTGCTGTAAAGGTCGCCGTCAAGGTAATTGACCATGTACCAGGCCTTGGCCCCCACCCGGATCACCGTCGGGCCCGCTTTCAGGTCGCGCGAGCCGCCCAGCTCACCACGATGATACATGATGTTCAAGGAATTTTCCCGGAACTGCCAGTTCGAGTACCCGCCGTAGCGAACGTAAGCGTTGCCCTCGGCCGTGTCCACGAACTTGTAACGCGCGTCCAGATCCAGCACCGCCCGCCCGTCCTCCTGGTGGGAAACGTCCTCCGGCAGGAAATCCTCGTTGTTGACCGGCACGATGTTCGTGTCGTACTGGTACAGCAGCCGCACCCGAACGCTCCACGGCTTGGCCTGGCCCGCGACGCCCCCGGCCTCAAGGGCCGAGACGTTGGCCGCGGCCTTTTTCCCCAGCTCCGTGTCCGGGCCCAGCGCCGCGGCCCGCTGGAAATAACCGCCGGCCTGATCCATCTGCCCCAGGTTCGCCGCGCAGATACCCTCGTAATACAGCGCGGCCTGGCCATAGGTGGCCGAGCCTTCCAGCTTCTGGAGCAGAGGCTTGGCCTCCCCGAACTTGTTTTGCCCCATCAGCGCCTGCGCCTTGTACAGAGTGGCCGGCTCGCTGGACGGGTTCACGCCCAGCGCCCGGTCCGCCGACGCGATGGCGTCATCCAACTTGCCCGACATCACCTGGGCCCACGCCAGGTCCTCCAACGCCCCCGCGTCACCGGGCTTCAGCTCCGCCGCCTTCGTGAGCAGCGGGATCGCGGCCTCCGGCTTGTCGAGCCCCAACTGGCACAGCCCCGCGTAGTGATAGGCCTCCGCGTTCTCCGGCTCTTCCGCAACCACCGCGTCGAGCAGCCCCAGCGCCTCCTGATAGTTCTGCGCCGAAAATTGCACCTTGGCCTGCTCCAGCTTGATCTGCGCCTCCGTGCCCCCCCGCGCCAGCGCCGGGAAGAGGAACGAGAGCGCCACCAGGCAAACCAAGGCCCCGATCCCTCCGCGAACATCCCTGTTACTCATCTTCACTTGGCTCCCCCCCTTCTTTATATTGCACACAATAATCCCTCTGATTGCCGACATTAAGAAAAAAACAGAAATTAACCCCTGTACGGTACTGAGACGATGCCCGAAAATCCCGTTATTACACCGCCCCTATTATTACCGATTCCGAGAATACATGTCAAGACTCCGCCGCTAAAAAAATTGACATCACCAGGATGTGATAGTAAGGTCTTGGAAACTATGGGCCGGCCAGGCCTTTTTGCCAAGGAGTCAAAACCATGAGCGCCCCCTTATTACCTTTTAATATCGCGGTGATCGCCCCCTTCAACGCCGTGCCGGAGGGACCGTTTAAGCTGAGGCTCGCCGCCGCGGATCCGGAGGACCCGGACGCGGCGCTGGCCGAGATGCGCCTGTCCCTGTCAATCTCCGTGCCCGGCCACCTCTCAGCGTCGGGATGGCTGGACCTGAACATCCGTGCGATCAAGGACTTTCACCCGGACGGCCTGATCGCGGCCACGCCGTATCTCCAGAACATCGCGGACGCGCGCGACTTCATCCGCGGCGCCCTGGAAAAGGGCGATAGCGGGGAGAGCATCGCCTCCGGCCTGCGCTCGTGGCCGGACCTTCCCATCACCGTGAGCGCCCCCGCGGCGGCGCCCGGGCGGCCGGCCCCGTCCGGCGGCAAGGTTGACGACATCCTGTCCATGGTGGCGATGCCGGGCGAGTCAGCGTCCTCCCCGGGAGGCCCCGTTTCCGGCGGCGTTCCGCGATCCTGGGCCGATGACCTTGACCGTATCCTCTCCCAGCTCATGGTGAACGTTTTCTCGAACCCGGATTTCCGGCGGTTCGAGGAATCGTGGCGGGGCCTGGACCTGCTCGTGAGAAGCGGGCTGGCCGGCGCCGGCGGCAAGGCGGGGCTCAAGCTGTGCTCGATGTCGCTCTCCGCGCTGGGCGACAACCTGGAAAAGCTGGAGGACGCGCTGGCGGCCGACCCGCCGTCGCTCATCCTCATGGACCTGCCGTTTGATAGCTCTCCCCTGTCGCTCGACCTGCTGGCCCGGGCCGCGGCGCTCGGCGAGCGGATGCTGGCGCCGGTGGCGGCGTCGGTTGACCACCGCTTCTTCAACCTGGCGCGGTGGGAGGACCTGCACCAGCTGCCCTACGTCCCGCACTACCTTGACGACGCGCAGTTCGCCAAGTGGCGCCGTCTCCGGGGCCGGCCCGAGGGCGAGTGGATGACAGTGCTGTTCAACGGCTTCCTGGGCCGGCCTTCCTACGGCGGCAAGAACCGGCCGGAGCGAGTGCAGTTCGTGGAGGGCAACCGCCTGTACCTGAGCCCGGTCTGGGCGCTCGGTTGCCTTGCCGCGCAGCGGCTGATCAAGAAGGGATGGCCCGCGGGGCTGGGCGTCGGCGGCGCGGCCCGGCTCTCCGGCCTGGCCGTGGACAACGAGGCCGGGCGATCCACCGCCGCCGGCCTCTCCGGCGACCGGCCCGATCAGTTCCTGGCCGCCGGCTTTTCGCCGCTCACGGGCACGCCGGACCAGGGCTCCGTGGCCCTGGCGGGGGCCGTGACGGTTTCGGGAAAATCGCTGGACCAACAGATGGTATTGTCGCGGATCATCGCGCTGGTGTTGTGGCTCAAGGACAACCTGGACCCGGACGCGGGACCGGCCGAGACCGAGATCAACTTCATGGCCGCCTTTGCCGAGTATTTCACCGCCACCGGCCAGGAGCCGCCGCCGGACCTGAAAATCTCGGTCCAGGAAACCGACTCCGGCCGGCCCTGGCTCGTCAGCATCTCCATGACGCCGGGACGCGACCTCTCGCCTTCCGGGCAAAAGATCGAGCTGGCCCTGAACTGGTGAGCGCCGGAGCAAAGTAAAAAGGCAAAAGGAAAAAGCAAAAATTTCGGTATCCGCATTTTTGCCTTTTTACTTTTTACTTCTTATCAGATCAGCCTGGCCGTGAAGACCTCGGCGGCGTCGCCCTCGGAAAAGGGCCCGAAGACGATGGTGTCGGGCATGTCCACGGCGCGCAGGAAATAGGATGAGTGCTCGTCAATCTCGTTCTTGACCGCCCAGGCGGTGAATTCCTTGTCGCCGAGCTTGAGCTTGAGCCCCTGCATGGGGTAGTTGAGCACCATCTTGCCGGTGGGCAGCTCTCCCTTCTTGGCCACGCCGTGGGCGTTGATGTCGCCGGGCGAGACCCCGAACATGGCCCCGCTCCATTTGCCGGCGGCGGGTCCGACCTCGAACCACAGGCCCAGGCCGGAGGGCAGGCCGTACACGTCCATGCGGTAGTCCGCCGGGGCCGGCTTGAAGGGCACGTTGGCGGTGGCCACCAGCTTGGCCCCGTAGGGCGATGACGCGGACAGGACCTGGGCGTGCTTGAGCGGCGTGGGCAGGTCGTCGGCCGCCGGCGCCTTGCCGCCGTGCAGGATGATGATGGGGAAGCCCATGCCCCGGCCGGCCTGGACCGTGATGCTGAGCAGCGACAGCCCGAAGCGGTTGGCGGGCGAGGCGAGCCCGTCCTTGCCGGCCACGATCAGCCACAGCGCGGTGTCCGGGTGCAAGAGCTCCGGCCGCGGCCCCATCCATTCCATCTTCTCGACGTTCTCGGTCCAGAAGTGCCCCTCCACCGCGAGCCCGTACTTCTTGATCTCGGGGATCAGCTTCTGGGCCGCGGCCTGGTCCTTCTCCAACATGCTCATAAATATTCTCTTCATGACGCCTCCCTTGGCCCGGCTTCACCCCTCGAAAACGATCTTGAACGCCCCGCCGTCGGCCACGTCGAGCATGACCTTTCCGGGCATTCCCTCCCCGGTCATGTGCGCCAGGATCTCCTGCGAGAGCTGGGGCAAGATGGTGCCGCGGATGATGTGGTCAATGTTGCGCGCGCCGGTCTCGACCTCGGTGCATCGCGCCGCGATCTGGTCCACCAGCTTCCCGGAATAGGTCATCTTCATCTTGTTGTTCTCGGCCAGGCGCTTCACGAGCTGCTTCATTTTCAGCTCGACGATCATTTTCATGGCGGACGGGTCGAGCGCGAAAAAGGGGACGATGGTCATGCGGGCGAGCAGGGCCGGCTTGAAGTGCTCGGAGAGGATCGGGCGGATGGCGGAGACCAGCACGTCCATGTCCGGCTTCTGGTTGTTGGCGGTCATCTCGGTGATGACGTCGGTGGCGAGGTTGCTGGTGAGGAACATGATGGTGTTGCGGAAATCAATTTCCCGGCCCTCGCCGTCGGAGAGCATGCCCTTGTCAAAGACCTGGTAGAAGAGGTTCAGGACCTGGAGGTTGGCCTTCTCGACCTCGTCGAGCAGCACCACGGTGTAGGGCCGCTGCCGGACGGCCTCGGTCAGGATGCCGCCCTCGCCGTAGCCCACGTAGCCGGGCGGCGAGCCGATCAGGCGGCTCACGGTGTGCGATTCCTGGAACTCGCTCATGTTGATGGTGACGGTGGACTGCTCGCCGCCGAACATAAGGTCCGCGAGCGCGAGCGCGGACTCGGTCTTTCCGACTCCGGAGGGGCCGACCAGGAGGAACACGCCCATGGGCTGGCGCGGGTCGCGCAGCCCGGACTTGGCGGCCTTCATGACCTCGCTGATCATGAACAGCGCGTGGTCCTGGCCCTTGATGCGCGTGCCCAGGCTGTCCTGCAGCGCGAGCGCGGTCTTGGCCTCGTCGTGGAGCACCTTGCCCAGCGGGATGCCGGTCCAGTCCGACACCACCTTGGCCACCATGTCCGGGTCCACCTCGATGTGCATGAGCTGCGTTTCGCCCTGCATCTTCTTGAAGGCCTCCAGCTCCGCGCCCACCTTTTTCTGCAGGTCGCCGGCCTTTTCCGGCTCGGCCTGCTCCAGCTCTTTTCTGAGCGCCACCACCTTTTCGCTGGCCTCCTTGATCTTCTTCCAGCTCACGGTCAGCGCCTGGGCCTCCGTGGTGAAAGAGATGATGGATTTCTCGGCGTTGGCCAGGAGCTCCTCGTCAATGGGCACGCCGTTCGACTTGTCGCGCAACAGCGCCCTTTTGGTGCGCTCCAGGGCCTGGACGCTGCGTTCCTTGTCCTCCACCTGGTCGGGCTTGGAGGACAGCTCGATCTTGACGCGGGCGGCGGCGGTGTCGAGCAGGTCCACGGCCTTGTCGGGCAGTTGCCGGCCGCTGATGTAGCGGGCGGACATCTCGGCGGCGGACACGATGGCGTCGTCGCGCACGACGACCCCGTGGGCCTGTTCGTACTTTTCCTTCAAGCCGCGCAGGATCAGGGCCGTGGTCTCGATGCTGGGCTCGTCGAGCTTGACCGGCTGGAAGCGGCGGGCCAGCGCCGGGTCCTTCTCGAAGTATTTCTTGTATTCGGCCCAGGTGGTGGCGCCGATGGTGCGCAGCTCGCCGCGGGCCAGCGCCGGCTTCAACAGGTTGGCGGCGTCGCCCTTGCCGGCGGACCCGCCGGCGCCGACCAGGGTATGGGCCTCGTCAATAAACAGGATGATGGGCTTGGGACTCGCCTTGATCTCGTTGATCACGTTCTTGAGGCGGTTCTCGAACTCGCCCTTCATGCCGGCCCCGGCCTCGAGGGCGCCCATGTCGAGCCCGATCAGCGCGGTGTCCTTGAGCAGGTCCGGCACGTCGCCCTCGACGATGCGCAGCGCCAGGCCCTCCACCACCGCGGTCTTGCCCACGCCGGCCTCCCCCACGCAGATCGGATTGTTCTTGCGGCGCCGGGCCAGGATGTCAATCATCTGGCGGATTTCCTTGTCCCGGCCGAACACCGGGTCAATCTCGCCGTTCTTCGCCTTCTCCGTGAAGTCCACGCAGAACTTGGCGAGCGCCGACTCGCCGCCCGGCTTGCCGGGGGCGGCGCCCGGCCCCTCCCCGCCGCCGGCCTCCGGCGCCCCCCGCTCGTTCGAGCCTTTGATCACGGTCCAGAAATCCTTGAGCAGCCGCTCGTGGCTGATGGTCTTAATGACCTCCACGTAGCGCCCGGAGGCGAAGAAGGTCGGCTTGGAAAGAAAGGCCACCAGCACGGCCCCGGAGCGGATGTTGCGCTCGGAAAGGTCGATCGAGGCGATCAGCCAGGCGTGCTGGAACAGCTCCAGCAGAAGCGGCGAGAACACCGGCTTGGCGGCGTTGCCCGTCTTGAAATCCTCGAGCGTGTCCTCGATCGCCTTGGCCACGCGCCCGGGATCCAGGTCGAACTGCCTCATGATGATGGGCACGTCCGAGTTCGGGTCGTCGAGCAGCTTGGCCATGAAATGCTCGACGGTGACCTCGTAATGGGTCCGGGTGACGCACATCCCCGCCGCCGACTGCAGCACGTTGGCGCAGTGGCCGTTCAAACGGGACAACAAGGCCTTAATGTCGACCTCCAACATTTTTCCACCCCCTTCTTTTCTTGAAATTTACCGCTTACCTTACTCACTCGTCCCAAATAGGCCGAAAGAAAACCGCCAAGACGCCAAGAGCGCCAAGTAAATCATGATGTTTCTTTGCGGCCCTAAAAAGAACAGATCAGGAGCGCTGGCCCCAACCGGCTTGGCGAACCGGCTGACGGGAGCGCCAAGCAAGAAACCTTCGCACCCAAGCCCTCTTTAAATAGTGTTTAAAATAATCCTTGGCGCTCTTGGCGTCTTGGCGGTTCTCCGGTCCGTTTATTTTGGACAGCACTGCTTACGTTACCGAAAAAAGCAGTATGGTCATCGGCCGCCGCGCGGCCGCAGAGGCTAATTGAGCTCGAACCCGGCGCGGACCTGGCGCCCGTAATCCCCGGAGAACAGCCAGGTGTCCTTGCCCAGTTGCGACCAGAACTCGTCGCCCAGCCGGGCGGTCCTGACCTCGCCCTCGCTCAGGATCAGCTCCAGGTCCATGTCGAAAGAGTCAATAAGGTAGATCGCGGCGAAAAAGAGAATGCGCCGGAACTTGAAGGTGCCGGGCATGAGCAGCCGGAAGCGGGGAGCGGAGAGCGGGCCGATGATGACGCGGAACTTGCCCATGCGGTCTTCCATGACCTGGCCGACGAAGCATTCCAGGCCGAGCACGTTGCCGACCTTCCCCAGCCGGCAGCGCTGGTCCTCCGGGATCGCCACCGTCCTTTTAACGCAGGGCTCGATCCGGATGCTCGGCTCCTCGATCACGTCGGTGAGCAGGGTCTTCAAGCCGAGCGCCGATTTCGGGAACTGGCTCAGCAGGCCGATGTATTTAAGGAGCTGGGCGGCGCTGCTCACGTCCTCCCTGATCTTCTCCACCCCCAGGCCCATCATGGAAAACAGGATTTCCAGGTACTGCGGGTCTTTCTCGTCAATCACCTTGAGAAACGGGCGGTACTTGGTCCAGATCCGGTAAAACAACAAGTACACCGGGTAATTGATGATGTCGTAAAAATCCCGGACCGCCGATTCTCCCTCCTGGGAATCGTAGATCAGGTCCTCGGAGTAAAAGGTGGGCAGCGGGGTGGACTCGCCGTAGAGTCCGAGGAAATTGGCGGTCATGCGGTACGAGGGCTGCTCGGTGTCCAGCGCCCTCACCTCTTCCACCTCCACTGCCGGATGGGCCAGCGAGAGCTCGGGCCTGATCCGGACCTCGCTCCGGATCGGGTCCTTGTCCTTGCCCAGTCCCTTGTCCCGGCTGATGTAATAGCGGAGCAGACGGATGGCCTGGAAGAAGGCGAACGACTTGCCGTCCCCCAACAGCTCCGCTTTTAGATCAGGGGGCGGTCTCCGATCCTCGCCGGCCATCGGTGGGTGTCTCCTTTCAAGACTTCCTCGATCCGGAAATTGGTGAAGCTGTTGATGCTGGCATAGCATCCCAGGAACGCGTCCAGCACGGAGCCGAAAATGTACAGGTCCCCGTCGCTGGCGAAATGGTCGGACTTGGCCTTGAGTATGATTTCCTGTCCGCGCATCATGTACCCGGTGACCAGGCGGTTTTCCCTCCTCACCTCGATGGCGTCAATGCCGTCCACCCGGCGGGTGTTGGCGTAGGTCGCGGCCTGGTCGCGGCTCTCCGGGAAGATGTAGAGCTTGAGCAGGGCCTTGATGTTGTCGGCGTGGGCCAGGGAGAGGTAGTTCAGGGAGTAGAGGGAGAGGAAGCGCCACAGCAGGGTGCTGCCCAGGGGCGGGAGCACGCTGGCGGTTGGCGGCCGGATGTTTCTAAACTCCAGGAGCTCGGGCGAGGTCGGGGTGGGCTGGTTGAGGTCGCCGACCTGGAGCCGCTCCGCGAGCTCGCCGTTGGTGCAGGTGACGTTGATGGAAAGGGTCTCGGGCGCCGGGACCTCGCCCTTGTCCGGATAAGTGAACGAGAGCAGGGCGTCAATGGCGTTGCCGACGGCGGAGCGCTTGAAGGACACGTGGTAAATGGGCCGGTCGCGGGTCTCGGGCTGGAACATCTCGAACGGCTCGTACTCGCGGGCCTTGACCGACCCCTGCCGGTAGCCCTGGACCTTGTCCACGGAATAAACCTGGTAGTGGGACTTGTTGGACCCGGAGGGGCGGACCCGGTACTCGTTGCGGTGGTGGTCCAGGCTGATGGGGTCGGCGTCGTGGTCGAAGACGTTGACCGCGGGGGTGGCGAAGAGCACGAAGTTGTCGCCGGTGATCTTGGGCGGCGGGAAGGGCATATCCTTGAGCTCGAAGATGATCTTGAACTCGGAGCCGGCCCCGCGGTTCTGCCATTTCTCGAAGCCGTTCACGTCCACGAACAGGAACTTGTGCGGGAGCATGAAGTACTCCTGGATGATCCTGTATCCGGGATAGGCGTGGGACTGGTAGGGGAGCATGCCCTCGTTGTCCGCGAAGCCGGCGGGCGTCACGTGGCTGGGGTCGAGCACGCAGCTGGCCCCGCTCTCGACCGGGGCCAGGGTGACCTGGTTCAAGTATCGCATCAGGAGGAAATAGATGTTGGCGGCCTCGGGGTAGTCCTTGGCCAGGTGCAGACGCAGGCTTTGCGGGGACCAGCGGGTGAGGTCCATTCCCGTGAGCTTGAAGACCAGCGTGATCAGGGGCGGCTGGCCCGGAAGCTGGTCAAAGAAGGCGGCCTTGATCTTGAGCGGGTGCGCCTCGACCTCGTAACAGGTCTGAAAGGTGCACGAGGTCCCCTCGATGGGCGCCGAGCCGAGCTTCACGCCCGCCGGCACCTTGTACGACTGCTTCAGGTTCGGCTTCGGGCTGAACGCCACGATGGTGGCGGCGGGTATGGGCCTTAAGTAATGCGGAAACACGAGCTGCATCAGCCCCTGCACGATCTCCGGGAACTCGTCGTCGAGCTTCTCGCGCAACAGCCCGGTGAGGAACGCGACGCCTTCGAGCAGGCGCTCGACGTCGGGGTCCGCGGATGGCCCCTCCAGCATCGGGGCCAGCGCGGGATGGGCCTTGGCGAACTCGGCCGCCAGGTCCCGGAGATTGGCGATCTCCTGCTGAAAATAACGGTTAAACATGTGGCCTTTCCCCGTGGGCTATTCCATTATCGAACTTTGGCGCTGCTTGAAAAAGCATTGCCTTCGCGCTTTTTCCGCAACTCATGTTCAATCCCCATGAATGTTTCAAATTATTACTCTGTATCATCGCCATCAAATATTATTTACGATTAATGAATCGAGAGAGTAATGATCCGCGTTTATCAATGATTTTAGGTGCTCTTGGAATTCCTTTGATTCCCTTATTGCCTTCTTGGCGGAAACCCCTATGGGAATCGGAACTACGAATTTATTCTTCCAAGAACCAATTTTCAGCTCCGGCTGACTAGCCGTCTGAGCGAGATAGTAAATCTGTTTTCTCGCGTATTCGCTCCTCAATGAGTACCAGAGGAGACGACCCTCCTCTTCTGATTTTGGGCGGATAACCAAGAAGCCCGATGTGCAAAAAGCTCCATCAAATTCATCGGGAACAAGAACTACGGTGCCTCTGGAACTATTATTTATAGCTACTAATACATCGCCCTTGTGAATTTCATATTCAGCCCTAGTCGGCAGTTCACCAAACGGCGCATAAAGGCTTGTCACGATCAATCCATATTTAGTTACATCACTGATTTCAATGTACCTGACGGGATCATCAGACTTTTTGCGTTCTTTCTTATACTCCTTGGAAACTTTCTTGACCAATTCAAATTGCTTTCCAAGAATAGACTTCACTATACCCTTCTTTTCAAGGCTGGCAATCTCTTTATGCACACGTGCAAGTTCCGGCGCGTATCCGAAAGCGTCGATGCGCTCTTTTCTAAAGTGATCGGGAGGCACAAGCCAAATCTGCTCTGAACATTCCAAATTCTCGCTCTTGTTTTGATTAGGCTTAATTACTATTGCCAATCGTCCAGTCCTCTTCCACTCAAAGTAGGCGGCGATAATATCGAGCAGGTTGTTTCTGTCAGGGGTATCGTTAAGGGCATTATCGTGGCCAACATTATTACTAATTGACATGAAGACATGGCCCTGTTTGTCATTTTTGTTTCTCTTCCTACGAAGGTGGAGAATAGAGGTCTTGATGTTTGCTTCGGCTTTGAAGAACGTATTGAATGGGAGAGAGTGGACGCCAAGCACAACGAAATTGTCCACAATCCAATCACGGACTGCCTGACAGGTACTTCCATTGAGAACTGTATCGTCGAGGACGATCAACATCTCACCTCCTGCCTTTAGAATCTCTTTATACCTGTCTAAAAATAAGATGTTGGATTTCGCAGACCCGCTATTTTTAGTTATCGGGCGCTGATTCAATATCCGCTCCTCATCCTCTTTTTGTTTTGAATAAATCATACTGAAAGGGGGGTTCGTCAGAACTAAGTCAAAGCCGATCCCGTCGTCTTCCGTTCCTACATTTGCAAGGTAATCCCTTACCTCATCCTTTCTTTCATCTGTCATATCATCAGTTATCTCGGATTCAGAATCCAGCCCATCCGCGTAAAATATATGGCTTCCACCGTCGCCGTGCAAATACATATTGATGCGAGCGATCCTTGCAACGCGCTCGTTGGCATCAACGCCGTACAGCATCTCATTACATATTTTTTTTCGTTGGTTTTCCCGGTCCTCATCGTTAAGCCGCGTGTCGTTTCTCAGGCTTGAAAGTAGATAGGCCATCGCCTCAATCAAGAATCCACCCGTCCCACAGCAGGCATCTACGATTCTGGGCGGCTTAATTATATCCGCACCATAGAGACCAATTCGGGTCATAAAATCGACAACGGAACGAGGGGTGAAGTACTGACCTAAGGCTCTGCCCCGGACGGCTGCATTTAAGAAGACCTCGAACATTCGACCATTTAGGTCTTCATCTATGGAAGTCAGATTGATCTGCTCAAAGCGCAGAACCAATTCCTTACAAGTCCCCGCCGTCAGTTTAAGTGATTCATCGGGATCGAAGATGCGTTTCTTGTGCTCCCGTTTTATGCTCTCTTCCAAATCATCTCGGAGCCGGCGAAAAAGTATGTCGCGTATTGGATGAGAAGAAGTTTTTTCTTGGGCGTTAAGCCATGCAAGCGTCATCGGAAGCTTGTATGGCTCGGTTTCCCTCTTCCTATCCTCTCGGATTTTCAGGAACATGAATTTGCAGAACTCAAAAAACGCATCGACTGGATGCAGCTTCTCCTTTTTCCAAACATAATCATGCGCCTCTTGAAACAACTTGTTCAATTGATCTGGTGCGATAGGCTCGAAGGGGAGTATCCCTTGGGAAACGACATCTGTAGAGGTTCGGTACTTGATATAACTACGCAAAGATACATAAGGTGGCGATCCGCTGGAAAAATCGGAGAGTTTCAAGGTCACGATAGGTGTATCACTATCATGTTTGAATAGACAGGTGAGATGGCCGTTGCTCAGGAGAAGAAATTTAATACGTTCTTCGTCTTGTTTATCTCGATTATAACTAAGTGCGTAGCTTGCGGCCTGTCCCCAATGTTTGAAGAGGTCTTCTTGGGGGTCTTTTGCTTCGACGACCATGCGGGCAGACTTGCTCGGCCTCAACAACAAGAAATCCACCTCTTTAGATCTGCTCCTAGTCCCATCGCTTATTATGAGCGGCTTTAGGTTCTTCTTGGGAATCACTGCCTCTGGTGGATAGCCAAGATCATGGAATAGAGGTGCGAGAAGGCGCGTTTCAACCTGAGCTTCGGATTTCAGATTCATACCCTGCAATTTGAAAAGGCTACTGTATTGCATGGTCATCACCCTCAATCCATGAATACATGGCATTTTCCCACCATGCCTGGTTTGCTACTAGACGGCCTTCAATCTTACCCGAAAAGCCACACATCTGGTTTAATTGCTCCCAATATGCACTTTTTATTTTCAATGCGTTACGACCATTGCCTTGTCTGGTGCATAATTGCGTGAAATATTATTATTCTTAATATACTGTGCATTCTTGTTAAAATTCCACCTTTGCTTTCCACGATGAACCCTCACCTTCCGACCACGATACTTCCGTTTGGGCTCATCCGGATCTTGAGCGTGACCGGGATCGGCTCGGGCCCGGTCTTCACCGTGGCTTCGAGCTCGAGAAAGAGCGACAGCTCGAATTCTTCCTTGTCCAGGAACTTGATTTTGGGGGACGCGAGCCGGGGCTCATACCTGGTGACGGCGTCGCGGACGGACGTCTCGATGTCGTCCAGGGTCTCGTTGACGGCGGTGGAGAAGCGGCTGGCCATTCCGGAATAATCGGGCACGCCGAATTCCGGGTCCATGAGCACGCTGCCCTTCCTGGTGTTCAAGATTTTATTGAGATAGGAAATGATGGAGGCGAGCACGAGCTCCTCGTCGCGGACGGCGCCCCGGTGGCGCTCGCCGCTGACTCGCGCGATCCTCTCCAAGAGCCTCTCTTCCCGCATTAGAGCCACCGCTTTCCGCTGTTTTGCATCCGCCGTCCGGCCCGGGCCCAGGCCCCGGCACGGGGCCGGCCGGGCCCGGAAGCGCTTCCGGGCCCGGCGCCGCTCGTCATCTTATTTGGGCGCACTCCATGAGTCCTCGGCCTCGATGCCGTCGGGCACCCAGGTCCAGATGATCTTCTCATAGGAGAAGGAGATGTCTTCCATGTGCTTGAACGGCTCATTGGACTTGACCAGGGTCTCCGGGAACCAGGCCCGCACGTCCACGATGATCGCGTTCTGGAGCTTGATGGTGTAATACTTTTCCTCCGCCCCCGCCGGGCTGATCCGGTAGTAGTCGAGCAGGACCTCGGAGAACTGCTCGCCGCTGCACAGCGCCTGGAACAGCTTGGGCGAGGCCTTGTCAATCTCCTTGACGATCTTCAAGGAGCCGTGGATGCGCTTGCCGGTGGGCAGGCCGGTGTGGGTGTCGCGCGGGATGTTGATGAGGTGCTCCATCGAGTAAACCAGCACGGTCCCTTCCCTTCCCGCGATGTCGCAGGAGCCTTCGATCTTTCCCTGGGTCTTTCCGGTCAGAGACAAATGAGACGGCATTGCCATGATACTATCCTCCCTCTTTTCCTGATAATTGTCAGTCCTTCTCCAGCTTGCCCACCAGGGACAAGGTGAAGGAGGCCCCCATATACTTGAAGTGCGGCTTGACCTTGACGCCCACCCGGTACCAGCCGGGCGCGCCTTCCACGTCCGAGACCTCGATCTGCGCCTGCCGGAGCGGCCGCCGGCTGCGCACGCCGGGCGCCGGGTTGTCCTGGTCGGCCACGTACTGGCGGATCCAGGTGTTGAGCTCGCGCTCCAGGTCCGCCTTCTCCTTCCAGGTCCCGATGTTCTCGCGCTGGATCACCTTGATGTAATGCGCCAGCCGCGCGATCACGAACATGTAGGGGAGCTGAGTGCCGAGCCGGTAGTTCATCTCGGCCTCCTTGCCCTCCTTGGTGGACCCGAACTTCTTGGGCTTCTGCACCGAGTTGGCCGAGAAGAACGCGGCGTTGTCCGAGCCCTTGCGCATGGTCAGCGCGATAAAGCCCTCCTCCGCCAGCTCGAATTCGCGCCGGTCCGAGACCATGACCTCGGTCGGGATCTTGGTCTGGATCTCGCCCATGGATTCATACTTGTAAACCGGCAGGTCCTCCACCGCGCCCCCGCCCTGCGGACCGATGATGTTGGCGCACCAGCGGTACTTGGCGAAGCTGTCGGTGATCCGGGACGCGAACGCGAACGCCGAGTTGCCCCACAAGAACTTGTCGTCGCCGCCGGAAACGTCTTCCGTGTACTCGAAGCTCTTCACCGGGACGCTCTCCGAGCCGTAAGGCACGCGGAGCATGAAGCGCGGCAGCGTGAGACCCACGTTGCGCGCGTCCTCCGACTCGCGGAAGCTCTGCCACTTCGTGTACTGCGGCATCTCGAAGATGCTCTTCAGGTCCTTCAAGGCCGGAAGCTCCGAGAAGTGCTCGACCCCGAAGAACTGCGGCGACGCCGCCGAGATGAACGGCGCGTGGTTCATGGCGGCGACGCTGGCCACGTTCTGCAGGAGCTTGATGTCCTGGGCGCCCGGCCCGAACTCGTAGTTGCCGACCATGACGCCGTAGGGCTGGCCCCCGAACTGGCCGAACTCCGCGGTATAGGCCGTGCGGTACAGCCCGGCCTTGGAAATCTCCGGCGCGTCCTCGAAATCGTCGAGCAGCTCCTGCTTGGTCGCGCTCAAGAGCTCGATCTTGACGTTCTCCCGGAAGTCGGTCTTGTCCACCAGGTACTTGAGCGAGCGCCACGCGCTCTCCAGCTTCTGCACGTCGGCGTTGTGCAGGATCTCGTCCACCTGCTTGGAGAGCTTCTTGTCAATCTCCGAGATCATGGCGTCCACCTCGGCCTGGGTGAACCGGGCCTCCACCTTGCCCTTCGCCGTGATCTGGTTGACAAAGGCGGTGAGCCCCGCCTTGGTCATGGAGTAGGCCTCGTCGGTGGGCTTCACCTTGGTCATCGCAATGATGTCGTCAACCAGGGAAGTCTCCTGCGTTTGCGCCTCCTGCGCCGCTTTTTGTTTTTCCTCTTCAGCCATTACTTACTCCCTCCTTCCTCGCCCTTGCCGGCCCCGCCCTTGCCGGCCTCGCCCTTGCCGAGGCCCAACTCCTTGAGCAGGCGCTCGCGGGTCCCCTCGTCCGTGACCAGCTCCTTCAACTTCTTCTGGAACGCCGGCACGTTGCCCAGCGGGCCCTTCAGCGCCTTGAGCGCGTCGCGCATCTCGATCATCTTCTTCAGCTCGGGCACCTGCGCCACGACCGAGTCCGGGTTGAAGTCCGACAGGCTCCGGAACTTGAGCGAGGCGTTCATCTTGGCCTTCGGGTCATCGGAGAGCTTGTCCGCCACGCTCACGTCCAGGTTCAGGTTCTGGGCCTTCATCACGTCGCTGAAATTGTCCTTGTCAATGTTGATCGGCTTGCGGCCTTCCACCGGGGTGTCGTTCTGCTTCATGGTAAAATCGCCCATCACCAGGACCTTGAGCGGAAGCTCGACCTCGGCCTGGGCGTCGCCGGTGGCGGGCTTGTAAACAATATTCACCCGTTCCTTGGGAGCTACTGAGCCTTCCTTTGCCATTTTCTCCTCCTTTGTAAAGGTCGTTACCTGTAGGCAAGCCGTGTTATTTTAGCCGCCGATTTTCTTAAATGCAAACCGCGCCCTTATTTTCTATCAAATTTCAGGGCCTCGCCCGGATCAAGCCGGGAAATGCTGTCCAGCGCCCGGCCGCTCCGCGCCACGGAGTCCGGGTCCTTCTGGCCGGCGAGACCCTGGAACACGATCTTGAAGCCCTGGATGGCGAGCTTGGGGTCCCAGTCGCCCAGCTTGTAGCTCTCGATGTCGGTGAGAAGCTGGTCGAGGTGGGGCCGCGCGGTCTGGTCCTTCTTGTGGTTCAGCAAAAGCTGGCACAGCGCCATGCGCCACATCATGCGCGAGCGGCCGGAAGCGGCGGCGCCCAGTCCCGCCTGCAGCACCCCCACGGCCTCGGCAAGCTTCTTGTCGCGGGCCAGCGCGTCGGCGTTCTTGAAGGCCTGTGCCACCGTGGCCTCCTCCGAGTCGGCGGGCGCCGCGGCCGCGGCGCCGGGGCCGCCCTCTCCGGCCGAGATCTCGGCCAGCCACTTCAGCGTGTCGGCGTCGGCGAATGGCGTTCCGTCGGCGAAGGACAGGGACTCGACGCCTTTAAGCCTCTTCACGAACGCCGCGGTCTCGTGGGCCACGGCCTCCTGGGCCGCTTCATAGTTGGATCCGAGCCGGCCAAGCGACTCGTACACCCAGCGCGAGAGGTCGAGCCAGAAGAGGAACTGGTTGACCTTGGCCTCGGCCGACTTCAACAGGTTCACCGAGTCGCCGCCGGCGGCCAGGTTCTGCATCACGCTCTTGACCTGGTCCGGCGGCGGCGGGATTTTGGTGGCGCCGTTTTCGGAGGGAGGCACGGCCGGAATGGGCATCCATGCCGCCATGCGGTTGATGATGTAGATGCCGGGCACGCTCTGGTCCTGCTCCAGGAAAAAGTTGGCCGCGAGCCTAAGCTGCTTGAGTCCGGCGGTGATGGCCTTTTGCGCGTCCTGCGGGTTGGCCACCTCGCTCACCGTCTCGGCCGCTCCCGCCGGGCGGGGCGCGTCGGGAGCGGCGGGGGCCGCCGCGGACTGCACCGGCAGGTTCTCGATCAGGTCCTTGACCGGCCGGGCGTAGGGCGCGTCCTCCATGTTCGCGGCCAGGAACGTGTCCAGCTCGCCGAGCTGGTCGAGCAGGGCCTTGTGTTTGGCCTCCGGCACCGGCGGGCCCTTGTAATCCTGCAGGGCCGACTCCACCCGGGCGAAGAGCCACTCGACCGCGTTCTTCCGGCCCCTCATGCGCTTCTTGGCCGGGTAGAGGTCCTCCCAGAAGGTCTTCATCAGGTCGTTCATGACGGTGAGCCCGGTGGCGAGGCCCTCGAGTTGCCGGTTTTTAAGGAGCGCGGCGGTGAGGTAACACGCCGCCATCAGGTCCTTGGACTTCTCGGCGAGAATGGTGGTGGCCAGCTCCTGGACCTTTTTCCAGTCCAGGCTTCCGGAGGAGGTGGGTGAGCTGAGCTTGGCGATCTCGGCTTCCAGTTGCTCGTATTCGGGTTCGTACTTGGCCTCGGTCCCGGCGGGGGCATCGGGCTTGATCGGGCTCTTGCCCAGTTCCAGAAGTTCCATCTGATGGTTCCTTGTTCCGCTAACGTTTTCGGGACGGCCGCAAACTCGCCGTGGGAGCGCCCTTCCGGGCGCGATTCTCCA
>Ga0307378_10003463_pt1 | contig 23139 bp, 12 predicted proteins | sample UN1MG_FD_202238 | JGI IMG/M metagenome (GOLD analysis project Ga0307378, IMG submission 202238) | Soil microbial communities from Risofladan, Vaasa, Finland - UN-1 | ecosystem: Environmental > Terrestrial > Soil > Coastal area > Acid sulfate soil | place: Finland: Risofladan, Vaasa | collected...
GCGGCACGGACATCGCCAAGTTTGCCTATGATTATTCGTACGCGTCCGATCGCAAGTACCAGCAGGACTTGGTGAACACCTCACCTCACCAGGATGAGCACTACACCTATGACACCCTTCATCGCCTAACCAGCTACAAACGAGGCGAACTCAATGCAAACAAGGATGGCATCACCGGTACGCCCAGCCGCGAACAGACATGGGTGCTCGACGCCCTCGGCAATTGGGACAACCCCTCCGGCCTCGCAATCGACTCGAACGACGACGGCAGCGCCGGCACTCCCAGCGATGCCCGGACCCATTATAGCGTCAACAAGATCCACACGATTGATCCAGAGGAAGCGGTCGGTTCATTTGAAGTATTCCACGACGATGCCGGCAACCTCCGCATCCTGCCAGACCGCACTGATCCGACCAATAAGGCGGATAAGTACGTGTACGACTACCGCAACAGGTTGATCCAAATCTGGCACACTACCCAATATGATGAGGAAAATCCCGAAAACAGCCCATGGGCCGACAATCCAGTCGTGCGGTACTTCTACGACGGCCTCAATCGCCGAGTAAAAAAAGACTTGAATTCCGGAACCGACGTGATATACTTGTACGATGGGTGGCGGTGCATCGAGGAACGCGAAGACGACGCCGGAACCTGGGAAGCCCGCCGCCAGTACGTCTATGGCGGCACCTACATAGACGAGCCTTTGATCTTAGACAAGGATACCGACGGCGACGGCGTCTGCACGGACGCTGGCGGAAGCTCGCGCTTCTTCTACTGCCAGCAGGCCAACTTCAACGTCGTTGCTCTCGCCGAGAGCGACGGGGATGTGGTCGAAAAGATCAAGTACGACCCTTACGGAGAATATGCCTTCATAGCCGACGGCTCCACCGGCAATACGCTGCTCTTCCAAGGCCAGAGATGGAACAATGAGTCCAAGCTCTACTGCTTCAAACTCAGAGAGCTAAGCCCACAATTGGGGCGGTTCATGCAGAGGGATCCGGCAGGGTACGTCAATGGCATGAATACCTATCAATTTGCGGGTGGCCGGCCCGTTGACTCACTTGATCCGTATGGCCTGGTAAGCGCAAGGCTACAGGAAATAGTAGAGCAGATAGGCCTCATGGGTCAACAAGCCCAATACATAAACATGCCCGGATGTAAGGGAAAAGCAGTGCGAGATGCCCTTGGCAACATTGGTGGCGCTGCGAACATGATGATCTTTGAAGAGTTTCTGAAAACGCTAGGCAAAGCCACATGGGCAATAGCCAAGAAGATGCCCGGAGTCGGTCAATACTTCACCGCGGCTGAAATCGGCTATGCGCTCGCAAACGCCTGGGGTGGCTCGAATTACAGCAAGGCAGAATTCGTATCACAGGCCGTTTCGTTGACCCTCGATATACTGCTTGAGCATTGGGATGCATCTTGGATACAGGAGCAGGTCAAGAAACAACTTGAGAAGGCCTATGACAAAGCTTATGACGCGGCGAAGGCGAGGCATATTGAGGTAGAGGTTTACAAAACCACTTTCGGCCAGAGCTCTTGCACCACCACAGTCCAAGCAACGTGGGACCCAACGACAAATGGCTATACTTGGGTTGCAGTTGATCGAAAGTGTACAGAGGACGAATGTGGTCAGAACGGCCCGCCAGTGGAAAATGGAAAGGGAGCACTGTACGAGTATAATCTTGATGTGACCGCAAGAGTCAGCCTCGCTGGGAAATTCCTCCAGACACCCGCTATAAAGGTCTATAAGGCTACTTGTTGCTGCAAATGATGGGAAGGCGGATGGCTTTCCTACAATGCATCGAGTCGTCCAGCCCCTGAGCCATCTCGGGGGCTGGACCCTCGTAATGCAGCTGAACCAGTGAACTCATAGGTTCAAGGAGACAGTGGAATGAACAGCCACAAACTTGTCAACGTCCTTTCACTTGCTATCCTGCTCATTGGATTACTTACCGCAGCCGTTCTTGTAGCTCGGCATATCTCTCAAAGACGTGCACTCCGACAAATGCCGTTCAACACCAATGTGGTCGAGACAAAACCGGTCTATGCCTTACTGGACGTTCGTAAGGAGTTGATCACCTATGAGGGTGTAGAGTTCAGAGGCACTTGGCGTAATACTTGGTTCTTTACTAGTCATTGGTCTCTCTGTGCTGCGAGTGCTTCCACGGGAGAAGTAACGTGGCGCCTTGCCGAGACGACGCTGTCGCAATCGGCGACCGATGATGGACTATTATTGATTGGTGGATACGACCACGGTTACGCCGTGGCAGCGGGTACTGGAGACATACTATGGGACTTCGTCGCCAAGGGCGAAGCGTTTTCTCTCCCACCTGTGGCGACAGAGCATCTCGTGTACTTTTCCACCAGTGAGGGTGCAGTATTTGCAGTGGATAGGAAGTCAGGAAAGCAGGTCTGGTCTCATGCTTCCCCGGGGGGGCTTCTTGCCTCTCCCGTCCCCTTTGACAGCCTCACCGTCCTCCTCAGTGACCGAAACATCTTGGCAGTAGATTCACGAGGACAGGAGCGATGGAGCGTTGAACTGCAGTTTGGAAAGCCTTGCTGGGCGCGCGTCATCGGTGAACTTATCTGCGTTCGCTCTTCTGGCGCGGAACTCCACGGAATTCGGAAGGACGGTACAATAGCCTTCACCAGGAACGTTGAAGCCGATCCTGCCATGGGTGGTTCAATGCTGTATTGGGGCCTCACCGGCGGCGTACTTGAGGCGTATGATTCCGCTTCGCTCGCGAATATGTGGAGCAGCAGATCGGATGCACGGCTCGTCTCTGGGCCTGTCATTCATGGTCGAACGCTGTTCTACGTAACAGCCAATGGGGATCTGTGGGCTCTGGCCAGTGACACGGGTAAATCATTGTGGTCCACTAATCTGGCTAAGGCGGCCGACAATGTTGCTCTGGCGCTTGGTGATTCATACGTATGCGTGCTTGTCGACGGGAAGGATTTGTACACCGTGGACATGAACACGGGACGCATCCGCTGGACGGTGAAACTCGATCAGGACCTTCTGTTCTCTCAGCATCTGAGTACTGAAGGCAACACGGTTCTCCTGCGCACCGGCACGGGTACCCTGGTTGCCTATGATGCCACGGCAGGGAATGAGATGTGGCGGAGTCATCAATCTCAGCAGAGGGTAGCATATCCAGGCAACGTGTTGGGAGATAGTGTGATCTACTTCACGACTACAGATGCATCGTTCCATTGCGTTGATCTGCGATCCGGCAAAGAGGCATGGAGCCTTCGGCCACCTCGTGTTGGTGTGCAATATGCGCCCGTTGTTTCCGAGCCCCTAGGAGGAGCGGTCTGTGCTCTGGCCCATGGCCAGGTATTGATTATCCCTTTTGACGGGGGTAAGTCCATCGTACGCATTGATGCGGGTCGACCAATAACCTGTGCGCCCTCTGTAAGTGAGGATTTCATGTACTTCGCCGAGAACAAGGGCATAGTCGTATGCTATAGGTCCAACAAAAAGTTGTGGGAAACTGATATTCATGAACCTATTGTAGCTCGGCCGATCGTCAGTGACGGCTATCTCTACTGCGGAAATGAAAAAGGGGAATTGTACAAGGTTAACGCGGAAACAGGCGCAGTGTCATGGAACATCAAGGTCGATGGCGCCATCGCTGCTTCGCCGGGAGTCACGGCAGATAGAGTGTACGTCGGAACCTCCAACGGATTGGTATATGCAATTACTGTTGGAGGAACAGAGGTATGGAGGGCTCGCGTCTCTGGTCCTATTAAGTCTTCTCCCGGAAGTGATGGTGAATCCCTATTTGTTGGGGACATTGGCGGGAGCCTCTATTCCCTTGACATAAAGGATGGAAAGAGGAAGTGGTCGATACCCGTTGGAGGACTCATTTCCTCCGACGTAGGTGTCTACAGGAGGAAAGTGTACGTCGGGTCCGGAGACGGAGTATTTCATGCTTTTGAGATTGATACCGGCAGGGAAAGCTGGCGGGTGAAGACAGGAGGAGGAAGAGTGTCGAGTCCCTGTATCGCAGGAGATATCGTGTATTTTGGCAGCGAAGACGGTCAGGTATATGCTGCTGATGTCGATACTGGCACAATAAGGTGGACATTTCGGACGGGTGGGCCCGTCGTGTGCGCACCGGCGGTGCGGGATGGATATCTCTATCTTGGGAGCATGGACGGATTCCTGTATGTTATCCGCGGCAGGAAATGAAGCCATGAATCCCCTGTCACGGCAGTTCGTGGGCCTTGCTCACTACTCTGTAGTTCACACCCAGCGCTCCCCTAAAGTGCCGCTGGCCGCAGTGAATCTTCCGCTGTTCATCGGGCCGCAGGCTGGGTAATTGGGGACAGGCACGAATGGCGTGAACTTAAGCCTCTTTGTGCATGGGGTAGGGGCAGGCCGCCCCCCGAGTCTTCGAGGGGTAGGGCCGCAAGGCCCGCAGGCGTTGCCTGCCCGCGCACGCGGCAGGAAGACGGCATAGAGGGCGGGCAACGCCTACGCAGCTAAAGCTGCTTCGTGCGAAGACGCACGGGCGGCCCGCCCCTACCGAGCGCCCAACATTCGCATATAAAACGTTTAAGTTCACGCCATTCGCGCCTGTCCCCCTGTCAACCTGGGTCTCCTCATACTTGGAAGATCATAGTACTATAGCTGCTGGAGACGGGATCGCCGAAGGTACCTCTACACGTATGACGAGGCCGTGGGGGGCGGCTGCCGCAACACGATCGTCGCGAAGAATGAGCCCCACCCCGATCAGGTCACCGGATATCTGCGCACGGATCCACTCGACGCGAACCTCGTCACCAGCGTCGTCTACCCAGACGGAAAATCGGTCCTCTCCGCCTACAATCCCGACGGCACCCTCCTCACGAAGACCGACCAGCGCGGCTGGACGACGACCTTCACCCGCGACGGCCTCGGCCGCGTCACGCAGGAGGACGTTTCGACCCTCCAAGGCAGGCCTGTCGAAGGCACCGTGCGGGTCATATATCGCTACGACGGGCTCGGCCGCACCATTCTTCAAACAAGCCGCGACAACCGCGGCCTCATGTCGCTCGTTCAATCCATCTACACGTGGAACACGGTCGATGAGGATGAAAAGACCAAGAAGAGCAGCACCATCAAGGAGCGCCAGTATCTGTCGTTCAGCAGCTACGGGTTGCTCACTGGCGTTGAATCCGTCATCGATGAACGCAACGGAACTCGATCCGCTTTGACCTACCCCGATGGCTGGCAACTCAGCTACATTCGTGATAAGATCCGTCGAGTCACCAACATCAAAGACGGCTTGCTTCTTGAGGACCCTTCCCTGTCGGTCTACACCTACCTGGGCGACTACGTGGCAGAGCGGACGCTCGGTTATGAGGAACCGATCACGTGGGGAGCGGCGGACCTCAGTCAGTACGATGCCTACGGCCGGCCCATTCTGTGCAAGTACACCGGTGCCGCCGACCTGGTGAGACTCAAGTACGCGTACGACAACGCTTCCAACCTTACGTGGCGATTCGACGACCTCATGCAGGGTCTGGGATCGCCCGTACACTGGAGCCAGAAGTACGACTACGACAATCTCCACCGGCTGATCAAGACACAACAGGGCGAGCTGTCGAACTGGGAGTCCACGCCGTTCGCACCCACCATCGATGCCGACAAGACCTGGACGTGGCACGACTTCCAGACCGGCGACCCCAAGCTCGACAAGCTGGGCAACTGGGTGAACTTCGACAATGCCGGCACCACCGATGCCCGCACCCACAACTCGGCAAATGAAATCACCGCACGAACCCTCGGCGGCAACGGCCGCCTGATCACCCCTGACGTGGCGGGCAACCTCTGGACGCTTCAGGACGAGACGGGAACCACCGGCTGGCGGTATACGTACGACTACCGCAACCGTCTCGTCAAGGTCCAATACACCACCGACATCACCGCCGGAAATCCGAGCTGGACCACCAAGGCCACCTACCCCAACTTCCGCAGTTTGCTCTTTGACAGAACTTTTGTTCGTCTATTTTCACCGGTCCCGATTCGAGAAGCCCGCGTAGGTCCTCACGCTGCCACACCGGTGGTCCTCGAAAACGCCATGTAGTGAAAACGGGATCTTCCGGCTCGAGAATGGGTTAGTCACCCGTGAAGTGACCCCGGAGCTTATAGAAGAAGTATTCCTGATCTCTGAACCCGTAAGCTATGCGCTTGATCACTTTCACTTTGTTATTGACGCCCTCTGACGGGCCTGTGCTGATGTTATGACGACAGTGTGCGATCACGCCTTCGATGCGTTGCTGCAATGCATGGGCGAACGCTTTCACGGGCTCGATACGCGAGCGGATGGCTCTGTTGAACCACCCCTCGAACCATCGCCGAGCCTTGGCGGCAGATGTGTAATCCCACAATTGCTTGAGAGCGTCGCGGAGAACGTAAGCACTCAGCAATCGCTTGTTCGCGGCCAGCAGAGCTTTCAGGCGCGCGGGCTCGTCGTCGACGAGGTTGTCGCGGTTCTTCAGCAACAGGAACTTCGTTCCTTTCATCAGCCGGCGCTCCTCTTCGGTCTGGCAGCGGTTTGCCTCGTCCACGCGGACGCGGTCGATCACCTTGTGGTTGTAGAGCTTGACCACGTGGAAGAAGTCCCAGACGATCTCGGCGTTGGGGAGGCACTGGCGGACGGCTTCTTCGTATGGCCGCCACCAGTCCATCGAAACGGCTTCGATGCCCTCGCAGACCTCTTTGCCGAAGACGTTCTCGAACACGTCGACGACGGCCTGCTTATCGTGGCCTGCACATATCCAGGCGATGCGATTGCGGTCAGTGTCCAGAAAGATGGTGGCATAGTGATGACGCCGCGTAACGGAGAACTCGTCGACGGCCAAATGTCGAATCCCCGAAAGATCGGGCGGATCCAATCGCTGCTTGAGGGCTTCCTTGTCGATGTCCTTGACCAGGTCCCAACGCAGGTCGAACTCGTCAGCCACGCCCTGCACGCTGCGTTCTTCCCGGCACGCCCAGGCTACGGCGTCGGCCAGCCGCTTCGTGTGCCGGCGGCGGGGAGTGATCCAATCCAGTTGCTCGGTGGTCACCCCGCAGTCCGGGCAATCGACGCGAAAGCGGGGAACAAGCAGCCACACCTTCTTCCACGGCCCCCAGGGAAGATCGCGCACGAAACGATCCTGTACGTCATAATACGTGATGAAGCTTCGCCCGCACGGGCAGCGGAAGTTCCTGTTTACCCGCGTCAGCTCCACCACGACCTCCTTGACCCGTTCATCGTCTTGCGTCGACTGGCCGCTCTCATCGAGGAAGTAGAAATCGCTGGGTTTATGATCTGGAATTCCGATGAACCGTGTGATAGAATGTTCTTGCACGTGCTTGCCTCCGCTGAAGGAATCCTGGAAATTCAATTCCAACAGTAGAGCATGCACGTGCTTTCATTTCAAGGACTAACCCATTCTCGAGCCGGAAGATCCACTTTTTCTTAGCTCGATGTGGGAGGCCATGATCTCGCCGATCACCTCGTCCTTGCGGGCGAGCTTGGCGCGCAGGGCCTGTTCTCCTGCTCCAGCTTGGCCGTGCGGGAGTCGGTGCGGACGTTGAAGGCGGCGGCACCGTTCTCGAAGAAGGCCTTCTGCTAGAGGTAGAACTGGTTGGGCTGGAGGCCGAGCTCATCGCAGAGGTCAGACACCGGCACTTTGTCCAGCAGGTGCCGACGCAGGATGGCAACTTTTTCCTCGGGCGAGAAGTGGCGACGTTTGTGTTCCATAGGGACGTTTCTCCTTGCTGGTTATATCATAGCCGAAACAGGGGAAATGTCCAATTCCGTCTGAAGCATGACAAGGTCAGGTCACGCCGTCTGCCCATTAGGCCACCTGGCCAACCGAAATGTGAGCGCATCGGCCAACTCGGTCGGCAAGGCTACTCGGCAGGCAATGGCTTCAGAGCTCGCCTCATCGAACTCGAACTTCTGACCCATAACGATTTGGAACCAGCGCTCGCGGTCGCGAACAACGCGGAACATCTTCTCATCCGCGCTGCCACTCAGGAACGGCTCGTACACCTGGATAGGCCGCAAGCAGAGCTCGGCCTTACAGCCAATTCTGTCGAGGCGGCCCGTCCGCTGCTCTAATGTGCTGGGATTCCAACAAAGATCATGGTGGATCACGTGACGGCAGAAGCGGTGAAGATCCACGCCCTCCCCCATCACCGAACTGCTGACGAGGATCTCCGGAAACAGGGGACTGTTGAACGCGAGCATCAGACGGTCACGAACTTCAGGTTTCGTTTCGCCGTACACCATGCGGACCAGCGGCATTACACGGTAGCTGCCATCGTCTGCTTCATCTTCAACGTCGTCGCCAACATGCTCCAGTCGCCTAGGTTGGGAGTAGATGCTGACCGCCGACAGGTACTCCCGCAACGGATTCTCCGACTCGTCTGGAACCTCATCTTCCTTAATCGCCAGGCGGTGTGCAGCTCGCTCCACCAGTTCGACGGCGAAATCCAGAAACTGCTTTACGCGCCCAATGTAGGTCTGGTTGGACGCGTCCTTCTCCTCAAGGACAGCATGGCGCAGGGCATCAACCCCGCGGGCGATCACTGTCCTTCGTGATTTGCGTTCCTCAAGCGCATCGCGGACAAGCCGGTCCTCAAGCGGCAGGTAGCGTGCCACAAAGGACGGCGAGCGGAAATACGCCATGAGACAAGCGAGAAGTGGTTCCTGGTAGGCCCGTAGGATCGCATACTGAGGCGCCTCGAAACACTCATTTAAGAGCATATTGACTTCACGGCAGAAGGGACTTCCCGGGTCCGTGAGACGCCGAACGATACGCGCGAGCCAGTCTCGAATATCCCCGCCTTGTCGCTGAGGGTCGAGACCGAGCTTTGGGCCGGCGATGCTGATGATTCTCTGGTCAACTTCCTCGCGAAGATGCTCGTAAAGCGCGTGCGCTGTCTGGATATAGAAACAGAAGACAAGTACCTTCTCACCCTTCAGCCAGAGATCGACGGCCCGGTTCACCGTGGCCGCGACTTTGGGGTGTTGCAGTCGCATGGGCCTGGGGGCCTCGCGAGAAGGTATGAGCCGGGCGATCTGCTGTTCGTACCAGCTTGTCGGGACCACCCATGCGCCGGGTTCCGCCTCGGCCTCCAGCCCGTCATCGAAGTCCTTCGCGTTGCGACGGGCATCTCGGGTATGGTGAAAGGCCTCGTAGGAGCTTGCCAAGCCCTCGGCGAAATAAGCGCGCGTGCCGGGGCACTGTGCGAGCTGACCTTGCGCTCTAGCCGTTATCAGGAACGGAAGCAAGGCACGCTCGTGAATCGGCAGCCCTTCAACCACCCGACCCGAAACATCGCCTTCGGGATCGCTGATGGCCTTGCCAATCATCACGTTCCGGCGCAGGACGCGGGTCCCGCCGCAGCCAGATGACAAGTAGGTGGATCGGTTGTGGCGGATAAGCCAAGGTCTGAGAAGGACCTCGGCTCGCTCCTTCGTCCCTTTGCAGTCCCTGTAGGCCTGAACGATTTGCTGTTCCCAAGCGTCTGCCGCTGAAGCTTCGAGACAACGCCACCATTTGAGGACGAGCTCGTCTTCATCCGTGTGGCTGCCCGGCTGATGGGCGATCAAGTCGCGTCGCATCTTGCCCCAGAGCCGGTCGAAGCGCCGGCCCCCCAGACGATTCTGGTCGAGGGCCTGCTCCAGCTCGGTCATCTTGCCCGCGAACTCCTCGCGTGTCCCAAGAGGGGCTTCCTCAGACGACCATCGCACGGCTGAGAAGCTTCGCAACACACGGATCAGTTCTTGGTGCCCGAGCTGGAACGGCGTTGCCGTAAGAAAGAGCATTCGGTCGAACTTGTCCTTCAGCAACGCGACCTCATCCGCACTCTCCTGGCGGAAAAGCTTTGCCAGCCGCGTTGAGTCATTCTTGGCATGATGCGCCTCGTCCAGGATCAGGAGGGGAGAGCGCCACCGAGCCTGGTTCAACCACTGTTCATAGACGCCCCGACACGCCTCGTTGAATCCCTGTCGGATGCTGTTCCGCGTAAGCCTCTTGACGCACTCAGGGCGCCAGCCGGGCAGGTCTCGAAGCACCTTGCACACGCTGGTCCAGTCGATGCGACACGCTTCCTTGGAGAGGCGATCAGGAACCGGATCATCGTCGTGCTCGGATAGGATGCCTTCCGACACCAGGATACGTTTCCAGTCGAGCACATCTGCGCGCATCAGCCGCCCAACAACATCCTCCGTGAGCCGATAGTTGGAGAATTGCCGGACCAGATCAGTCGCCCATCGGTAGACGCGGCGCTTCTGCGCGTTCGAGAGCTTGGTGTGGCTGAGGGCAAGGCGGATCAACGCGAGTTTCACACATGGGTCATAGAGCCCACGCGAGAAGCAGCCTGTTGTGATGAAGATAAGCTGGGCTCGCCCGCTTGCTCGGTCGTCCAGCAGCTTGAAGAGCTCCGTCGGTGTGTGGGCATATTCGTCGCGCACCCAGCTCAGGGCGCTTGGGCGCGTGCAGTGCGCCTTGAATTGTCCCCAATCCCGCTGCCACTTCTGGCGTAGCCCAGGCGGCACCATTACGACAACCGGGCAGTGCTCCCGCCGAGTGGCGACGATGACCGAGGCAACGACCGCCATCGCAACATAGGTCTTGCCCATCCCGACCTCATCGGCCAGCAGAACCCCGGGACGAACGCACAGGTCCGCCAAGATGCTCTTTGCTGTTTCCGCCTGACGCTGAGCGTCCTGTGGGCTGATCTGTTTCTTGGTGACACCACCAAGTTCGACTATGTCGCCTGCAAATGACCACTCGACGGGCATTGGCTATTTCTCCCGGCAGATGCCCAGCAGCCGAGCATTCTCGGCGAAAACCGCCTGCAGGTAGGATTGCAGGTCTTCGGGCACCGCTCCAGACTGCTCACACAGCCTCGCGATAACCGCGCGCAGCTTTTCATCGACTTCCTGAAAGAGCAAAGCGAGCCGTTGGCCGTCTGGTCCTGCTGAGCGTCGAATCTGCTGTCCAACGTAACCAAGGCACAAGACCATCTCGGCGATGACATAGGCCCGGTAACTCAACTCCACAGGGGCGATATTGCCTTCTTGCCGGTCTCGTGCGTCACACAAGGTTTCCGCCAAGCGAATGGGCCCCAGAGGATCACGCAGGAGCCTGTAGCGGATGGCGTCAGGCGTCGGAGTGGTCCTGCCAATGCGTTCTGCCATCGCAGCAAGTGCGCGGCCAAATCGCTGCACGCGGTAAAGCAGGTAGCCTGATGTGTCTACCGCCTGCAGAGACTCGATAGCGGCGTCCGTGCTGGGCGTCCCCTTGCGGCGGGTACTTTGCCGTTCGACCCACTCGGCGGGCCCTCTCCCGCTGAGCAGGCATTCGATGATGCTTTCCACAGTGAGGTTGCGGAACTCCTCTGGCGGCAGAAGGTCTGCCGTCTTGTCCTCGACGGACACAGCAAGGAAGCCCTCGTGCCGCACAACGTCATCATCCAGCCAGGACACACGAAGGGAAGTCAAATGAGCGCCGCGTGCCTTCTCATCAAGGATGAAACACATGGCGGTGGCTTGTGCAGAGGATGCGGCCCGCGAGAACAACGCCGGCGACTGCGCCGCAAGGCTTAGGGTCCAACCCAGTGGCTCATTCTGGCTTCGATCCAGACCTACCTTGATGTCCCCGGTCACTTGGGAGTAACTGGCCCACGCGAAGAACGTCGGCAATTGAGGCTTGATGGAGGGAGAATCCTCGGATTCCTCCTCGGGCTGCTGCCAGGCAACATCATCCACGCCGACAGCGTCTTCCCAATCCACGGGAAGCCCAAGGCGATCCTCCAAGTGAAGCCCATCCTGTTTGGCCCCGGCCCAGTCCTCGAACGCGAGATTAGCCTCACAATTGGATGGGCCCAGCCCCATCCCATGAGGCGTGAAGTTGCTCGAGCCGATCATGAGCAGATCGTGATTGTCACCCTGGATGAGCATCGCCTTGGCGTGCAAGTCGCGGGGCCTGTCGCCCTTTCCCTCGACGTATGGCGGCACGGGCAGCACGTACGCTCTCTCCTGCCCGAACCGCCTTCCCCATTGTTTGCCGAACGATGCCGGCAACGGCACAATTCGGCGATTGCTCCCTTCGACCGCTGGAGCCTCGGGCACAACCAGCCAACCCTTGGCATGGCGTACCATCGGCAGGCTCCGCAAGCGGGACAAGATAGAGTCTTCTTCATCCGCCCCTTGACCCACGAACGGGGTCATCACGGTAAGGTAAACCACTCGGCGCGGCAGCCAAAGGTGAAGCAGCTGGTCCAGAACAGATCGAGCCGGACCAGCCTCACTTTGGGGATGACCAACGACCAGGCTCACGCGAGGTCTGTCCCTGGGTGCGAAATCCTGTGGTGCCTTGGACCAGCGTCGCGCGAGCGAGCGGATCCGCTCAACCGTTTCGCGGACTCGTTCCGTTGCTGCAGGCAATGCCCGCGACCAAGTACAGAGCAGCCCGATGAACTCCACAGCGTCGCGCAGTGTCTTGAGCGGCACTGAACCCGCCCCATCAAAGAAATCCAGAACGGCGAACACCTCGCGGTTTCGGCGGTAGCCCTGACGCGTCAGGTTGGCCGAGGCAACGATGAGGCGCACCAGCCGGTCCCAGACAAGAAGCGTTACTTTGGCGTGCTGAACACCGCTCGGCACATGGATCGGCATTTGATCCCACTGAAGGGTCGTCTGACGAGGGTCGAACTTTGAGATGTCCACCAGCACCGAAGTGCGGACAGTCGCCAGCGCCTCTTCCCGCTCGATGATGAAAGTGCGCTCATTCTCTGTGTGGTCGAAGCGGAGGCCCAGAAAACGCGGCAGCAATTCCGCTTCGAGGAAGCCGGCATCAAACTCAAACGTTGTCGTCAAGCAGGCCACCGGTTCGCCCACGCCGCCGTCCGGGCCTGCATCTGCCGGAGGCTTCCAGTAGTCAGACAAAGGTTGCCCGTCGTCTCTACGCATCCCCATCGGGCACCTCCACGTTCACCAAGCCAAGTTCACCGAGGAAGCTGTAAGCGTTCGGCACGCGGAAGGTGTGCAAGTAGACGACCTTCGGGGAGGGCGGGGCGTCCGTTGCTAACCCAAAGCTTGGCAGAAGCGTCCACCGTTCGCCCGACTCAATCCACATCCCTTTGCCCTTCGAGCTCTGAACGTCCTGATGGCGGCTGATGACGACCTCTATCAGGCGTGCTGGACTCTCGGCCGCAGTCAACGCCTGAGACGCAAGGGTGTCGAGAGGTTCGATGGGGTTGAGGTCGCTTACTTGCGGGACGGCGGGAATCATTTCTATGAGTTTACGCAAGAGGCGTGCAGATCGCGGTAACTGCCGGCATACCGACCGGAACATCGGCTGCAACTGCCTATCAGCCTCGAGTTCGTCGGGCCGTGCTTGTCCACCTCGGCGAGTCAGTCCCCATAGCAGACCATTGAACGTCGCCTCCAAGAGGCTGGCCACCTGTTCGTAAGCGTCGGCCAACTGAATCGCTAGTTCGATGGCTCTATCTTCCCCGCGCTCACTCGTGGAGAGCGAAGGAAGCACTCCTTCAAGCAGGACGGTGCGATCCTGGTCGCCTCGTCCGCCAGCCTCCTTGGCCGAGCGAAATAGCGAGACGATTCGCACCTCGCTCAAGAGCTCCATGCAGCGTGCGCAGATCGGATCGCTATCGAGTAGGCGCCGGAGCACGCAACGCTCCTCCGTGCCGATTCCATCTGGGCGGAGTCGTTCCGCCAAGTCTTGCCATCCCGCCCAGCCGCCGCTCCTCCATTGGCCTTCGGCCACATGGCCGACTGTTTCATGGACGAAGCGGTCCAACCATTGCCTTCCCGGACGTTCACTATTGTCCTCGTCGAGCAACCCGAGCAGACGTTGATCGGCGGCCCACGCGACAAGCAATTCTTGCCCACCGCGGCCAAGGCGGTCGTCCCCATCCACAACGGCAAGATGCCGGGCGAGCCGAGCCATGACCCCAAATGGGCCGTTGATAGCCTGACCCTTCAGGAAGTTGTTCCGACCAAGCGGCGCGTCCCCGGAGCGTAACGCCCTGCGGGCCAGAGAGCTTCCCGGCAGCCTCCGCGTTGCGCGTCCCCATGCGCCACGTTCGCGCACTTGCTGACGTACCACGGCCGAGACGAAAAGCCGCTCGAAGGCAAGGCGAGCCGCCAGATCGCCATCCCTCGACCAAGTCCTTATCGCGCTTACACGCTCGGCCGCCAGTGACGCCACCGCCGCAAATGTCAGCAGGCGAGGTCGCCACATTCTGGCCGTAAACGCGGGAAACAGCACTTCCGCGATCCGCTCAGCGGAACCCAAAGTGCCCAAGGGATCAACGCTGCCCGGCGGATCCTCGATAGGATCAAACGGTGTGGATAGGGGTAGGTATCTCGCCAGCAGACTCATCCGGGACGCTCCTGGGAAGTAATCTTCTGTCGTTTCAGCCGAGCGATCTGGTCAACTATTCGGACCTCGCCCGGGGACTTTGCCCGGACGCAAGTCTACCTCTTTGTTCACATCAAGTTTCACGAGTGGACCTCATGCTTCCGCCACTGCCTTGATTGCCGCCTGGGCGGGGTCTGAGTAGAACTCAACGCGAAGCTTATCCAACAGCTCTGCCGGGATCCCGGCAAAATCAGCCGCATTGGTAGTCGGAATCATGACCTGTCGTGCACCAGCATCCATCGCAACGCGGAGGCGGTCTCCCAGTCTATCGATTCGGTCGAGGACACCGTGTATTGACATCTGCCCGAGCACGACCAGCCCGCCGGCAATGGGCTTGCCGACAATGGCGGAGAGAATGGCAACGTAGAAAGCAACGCCCAGGTCCTCGGTATCCTGGCCGTGCATTGGGCTCATGAGTTGGACGTTGAAGTCGTAGCTTCCCAAGTCCCGATCAAGACCAATCCGCTTAGCATTCGCGCGCAAGTAATCGAAGGCCATGCGGGCGGACTCCCGGACCGACTTGGAGGTGATTCCGAGCACCTGAAATCTACCCGAGCCGGGCAACGCGGCAACCTGAATTCGGAAAAGGCAGAATCTGTCACCTGATGGATCGTAGCCGACGCTGAAAACATCGCCAGGCGCCAAAGGGCCGTCAGGGATAAGCTTTATGGCGCCCAGTTCCTTGCACTCCGCCACGAACTCCTCGCCAGTCTCCTTGTTCAGATAGGAAAGGTTCACCCGAGAGAATTCTATGGGGTTGATCCGCTTCAACTGCTCCTTGACCCTCCTTCGCATCTCGAGGGCGAATGAAATGTACTCGTTCATCTCTTCCCTGGTGCATGTGCCGTCCGGGTGAATCAGCTTCATCAGCCCGGACACGATCCGCACCGCCGCTCTTCGGTCCCGTTGCCCGACGTGGCTGCCGAAGGCAAAGTAGTGGTCATACGCATCCGTGTAGTTCAGTGGGCGCAGAACATTATGGAAGATCTCCGCGATGTAGTCGGCAATGAATCCCAAGTGCTCAGTGAAATGCTCCGGCCTCAGCTTCGGCAGTTCCCACCCCGGTAAGTAGGCATTCCATCGGTCGTGGAATGCCGTGTCATTTCGGATGGTGTCCGGCAAAGGGGCAAAGAGATGTGAGCTTCGTGCCATCGATTCCACGTCGCTATCGATGTTTCCGTTGAAGACAATCCCGGCTTCGGCCGATATGGTTCCTTTGTCGTCACCACGCGAAAACGACCCCTGCTCCATGTAGCCCTTATACATCTGCTTGTCGCTCTCGTTCTTGAAGTGGGACCCTGAGACCTCGTCGAAGGACACAACGTCATAGCGAATGACCAAGCCCGGTTTGTCCTTGCGGTTCTTCCACCCGAAGAGGTCAGGCACTGATCCTTGACCCCCTGACAGAAGAATCACGTATGGGCTGAGTTCCCGGTAGACGAAGGATTTGCCGGTTTCCCGCGGGCCAAGCTCGATGAGATTGAAGTTCTTCTCTACGATCGGTACGAGCCGAAGGAGGTAGAGGAGCTTCCTCCTCGATGTGAAATCTGGATGAGTCGGTTCATATCCGACCGTTCGCAGGAGAATGCTCAACCACTCTTCACGCGAGAATCTCTTCCGCCCCTCAACGAAGTCGTCGAGCCTGGCACTTGCAACCTGGATGGGCTGCATTCGAGAGATGACGAACGGGCGGGTCACCCCGCCGTGAACGATGGTCTCGTCATAGGTCAATTCCACGTTGGCCCACACGCCACCCGTCAGTACCCGCTCGAACTGCTCGACAAACTTCTCATCGATGTGAACTCTTTCTAGCCCAGCGGTGGCAAGCTGAGCCCAGTACTTCCCCCCCTGGTCCTTCTCGTCGAAGATGACGGTGACCAGATCGATCAGCTTCAGTGAGCCTGTGCGCTGAAGGCGCGCCTTGATGAGCTCCCCTTGGTCAGCTCTCACCACGCGTTCGCCTATTGCTTGCTTTACAAGAGCGAGTCCCCGCTGAATCTCCTCATCGTCCGTGGTCGAGCAATACTTCCCCAGCAGGTATTCCAGAACGTAGACCGGCACGCTGAACCCGACCTTGAGTTTGTGGACGAGATCCTTGCGGACCACGCGACCCGGAAACGCTTCCGCAATCTTCTGGTCGAGCGGATCAATCCATGCGGGAGAATTCGGATTACCATTCATCGATATCCACCTTCAGGACCACGTCCTCTTTTGCCAGTAGCTCCTCGTCATCCGCATCACGGACCTCAACGCACAGAATCGCTCCGTGTGACAGCGATGGGACAGATTCCACCGGCTTCAACTCGGCCGTCGCTCCTTTGCTGGCCGGCTCGATGGTGATGGGATCGGCCTTGAATACAATCTTCCCCGACAAAGGATCTCTCACCTTCACGAGTACGCGGCGCGCTAGTTGAGAACTATCCGCGAAGAATCGCCCCTGTCCAGCCACACCCGGCTCAAGTTGAATTCGCGGAGCCATGGTGGTGATGTGCTCCACCGGCTTCAGCACCACGCTCACCTTGGTAGCCTTGGCCGGCCACGCTGCCACGATGACGGGGATAATCACCTCCTGCAATGTGGCACCACCGTGGAAAAAGCCGAGCCCACCATAGGTCTTGAATGCATTGACGCTACGAGGCACTGCCACCTCAAGATCCGACTGCAGCACCTGCAGCTTGATCGCCGTGCCTTGCTTCAGGTTTCGGCCAACAATGGCTCTGCGTGAATTCCAGAGGACTTCACCCGTCGGCTTGGTCAACTCAACCTCGTCCGCCTCCGGTTGCCAATGGAAGAAACCGTGGTCGGTCACGACGACCACGCGGCTGTAACCCGCTTCACGAAGGCGTCGGATCGCCCGAGCATACCGATCCAGATGCTCGTCGGCGCCTGATAGCTGAAGTTGGCCTTCATGCCCTTCTACGTCGAATTCTCGGCCTTCCACGACAACTATTCTGCGCGTTGAACTTGGCCGTTTCAGTTTGTCGCCCTCGATCACGTCATTGATGTTCAGAAAATCTCTGATGGCTATATTCTTCGTGAGCCACTTCCGTCGCTGATCTGCCAAGGACAGATTGTCGAAGCCCTCGGCCGCGACAACGAAGCCCTTACTCTCGTCGGACAAGCTGACCTTGATGGCCGCTCTGTTCATTGGCAGGGCAAAGCACATTCCAAGGGGTGTGATACTCGGCACAGGCGCGACCGCGACTCTTACCGTCGCACGTTGCACTGGTTCCCCATTGTTGAGAAGCGATGCGAGCCTCTGCCCCAAGTCCAGACGCAAGGCATCCAATATCACCAACGCCGTGGGGGTCTTGTCACGGTTGAGCTCTTCCAAGACGTACTCGCCGGCCGTAGGAAGTGCAAAAAGCTGATCACCCGCATGAGCCAGCAATTCCGAGAACGCCTGGCCGATCTGGTCAACCGCCCGCAGGTAGCCGCGGCGGAGAGTCTCTCGAACATTGCGAAGAGAAGAAGGGAAGTCCGGAGACTCCAGGAACAACCTCTCGCCTGCATGATCAAGCTGCCAACCACGGTTCACGTACCAGGCAATCGCATCTCGTACGGCCTTCCATGTCTGCGAGGCGTCCTTCTGGTCGAGCAGTAGCGCCGCCGCCTCCGCAAGTTGAGCCAGCCAGCACCAACCAACTTCGTCGGTTGCCTGCCGTCCCCAGAATCTCGCGCTTCGATCAACGAAGGTATCCCGCCCCTTCTTCAGTTCGTCAGCAAGCTCCTCGACATCCACCACTCGGGCGAGCCGACTTGCGGCCTGCTCAAAGAGCGCTTGCTCGACTGCGCGTGAAGCGTAAGACTGCGGTGCCGACTGCAGGCTCTTCGCCCAGTGTGCAAGACCGAGTTTCATATCCGCCTTTGGGGCCAATTGTTCGAATGCCGGTATGAACTGGACGTGATTCTGCCACGTGTCGAGCAGCTTCAATGCACGATCCCGCGCCAGCCCGGGAGCAATGATCCGCTCCGCCTCATTGGGAGGGTTTCGTGGATTCCGCTGGGCCACTTCCGTGGCCAAAAGCCTTGCCGTCGCCTCTACGCGCCATGTGGCCTCGGTCTGACTATTGGGATCGGGGAAGCCGAAGTCATCGACGGCTCGGCGGGCGAAGATGCTGAACCTTTCTTCCTGTTGCAGCTTCTCAAACTCTCCCGCCTCTCCGGCCAGAATCTGGAGCATCCGCTGATCATCCACCAGCGTGCCCTTGGCCTTCTCCGGCGTCAACTGTTCCCAAGCCTGCCTCGGCCGGTCGAACCATTCCTTGGCATAAACCGCCAGAAGCGGCCTCAACTCGGCTTCCTGATCGCGTGGTATCGACACGCCATAGTCCCGCAATGCTGCGAGGAGGTCGCGCTCCCACACTGACTCCGCCTCAAGCTCGAACACCTTGAACCAGGTTACATCGTCCCGCTTGCAGGCCAGCCAGACGACTCGCGGAGCGCGAGGTTCGCGGTGGAAGCGGTCTCGTGTCAGCAGTTCATGCTCGCCGTCGTTGGCCCACAACTCAAAGCTATCCGGCGATGCCGCACGAAGCAGGTCCAGCCACTCGCGATCCGGATCACACCAGATCAGAAGCGGGGGCTTGGAGGCGGGACGGCGCAGCACAGATGTGACTTCGTTAACGAGCCAAGATCTGAAGCTGTCTTTCGTCATCGGGACGCTCCCTTGATGGTGCTGTCTGGCGGCTTCGGGAGCAGGTCCCGCAGGCCTTTTACAAGCTGTTGACGGAATTCTTTTGCCACGTCCCGCAGAGCGAAAGTCACCACGTTGAAGGGAACCCCTATGAACTCCCAAAGCTGATTGCTCGACCAATAGGTCTGAGGCGAGAAATAGCCCGGATACCGATCTCTTGCTCCAAAACGGCTGGACCGCGGGAATAGCTCGGCGACGTAGACATGAATCTGCCTGGGGTCGCGAAGAATCTTCTCTTGAGTCAGATAAGCGTAGAGCCGCAAGAGATTGACCCGCTCCTGCTTGCGGGTCGGGTGCGAACTCAACGTCTTGCGATTGACAAACCTGAAGCCCCAGGCATGAGGCTGCTTATCGGCTCGATCTGGCTCGATCACCAGCAGGTTGCACTGCAACGTCACTTCAGAGGATGGCGGACCGGGCAAGGAATGCGCAATGGTCCGCAGGTTCTCCAAATCCTTCTCGGCGCTCTCATACTGCCATCCTTCGAACCATTTCCCATCCTCTGCCGCGCGTTCCCTCTCCTGCTCGCCGACGATCAGGTCAACCGTGCTCAGGGCTTTCCTCTGAAGCAAGACTCTCCACGGAGTCCGAGAGGAAAGCTGCTCGCGCCTCCCCTCGCCCAAGTCCGCTACAGTCACTCCACGCTCGAGGTATCCGCTCTTCAACATGTCGAAGGTGTACACCTTCAGGCCATTGCGGCCTTCCTGCTTTGCCTTGTGAATGAGGATATCAGCGATGGCGTTTTCAAGCCAGAAACGACTCTGGGTGGCCAAGGTGTGCGCGATGGTCCAATAGCTAACGAAGGTTGTCTCCAGCGGCACGTCCTGCATACCCTTTAGCAGCTCAGAGTAGATCGGATCATTCTTTTCCTGGAAAGCTCTATATCGGCGCTTCAGGAAGCGCGGGTCGCACAGTTGCGAGAGTCCCTCAGAGAAGCGCTGCCGGACGATTTCTATGGCCCAGCCGAACTTCTTCCTGAGATCTTCGGCTTCCCGGCTTGGCGTTGCCTGCGAGTCCATCGTATCCTCACTTCATGCCAACATAGCGCACCGTCATGTAGTCTGCCCAATCTTCACGCGGCGCGTGCCCGATCAAGATCGGCAGCAAGTCTTCCGTGTAGCAGGAGCGGAAGCGATCATCTCGAACCAGCCTTGACCACACTTCGTGGACATTGGTGCCGAGCCCGGAAAGCTGCGGCGAGTTGATCGTCTCCAAGAGCTCCTTGTTGGCTTTGGGGGCGATGTGAAGCACCGACACAACCTCGGCCCCCATTTCATGCTCCCGCTCCATCGCGGAAGCGAGAAGCTGCAGTCGCATCAACTGGTCGAACGGATCGAAAAAGAGGGCATCCAACGAGATCGATTGTGGCGGGCGAATCTGGCAATCTTCTCTCTCCAGTTCCGGCCGGTAGATAGCCAGACGATCGGTGTCCGAGCCACTGAACCGCATATCCCCGGCCTTGGTTTCCTCGGTGTATTTCCATTCCCCGAGCACTATCTGGATTTTCTGGTCACGACGCCGGAAACGAAAGGCAAAGTCCGCACTGGTGAAGTAGCGGCCTCGTGTTCGCTTGTTGTCAGTAACAAGGCGGCCTGACTTGGTCTCGTGCAGATAATTCCGAAGGCCAATCCATTCGAAGCTCACGCAAGGGAACCGGCCGTTGTCGAGTGGTGAGTCCGCTTCCATCGGCATGACTTCCTCGGCAGGATATCCGAGCCCGCTGAGGATCTGCTTCAGCAACTCCGGGCGGACAACAGAGGGGAACCAGGAGTTGACGCAGAAGCTCTGAGAGCAGCAAAGATGGTTGCTCGGCAGGTCGCCAGGCTTCTCGTTCATCCTCCCGTCATGCCACCGAATGCCTCGGGCACGAAAGTACCCGATGGCTGCATCGCGAATGCTGGCGTGAAGGTTCTCGGCGGAGCAGCTTTCGTGCAGGCAGAACTCGTAGGTGTTTCCCTTGTATTCGCCAGGGTCGGAAGCCAAGCCATTCCACAGCGCGAGTTTGACCGGCATCAGTCGCTCTTTCTCGCGGTCGCGGAAGCCCATGGCCCTGTTTGCCTGCGCCCGCGGCACTTGGCTTGGCTCAAGCGGTTCTTGCCAGGGATGCGTCTGGTATTCTTCTCGGCCTTCAGCCCTTCGTTTGGCGGCAAGCTCCTTTCGCTCCGTGAAGACACGATCCCGCAGATCAAAGAAAGCCGCAGGTGACTCGGGGGGAACCACGGCCGGCGGAAGCTGATATCTGTTGTTGTACCTGTTGCAGGGCGAGCAACAAAGGACAGTATTGCTCAGATCCTGCAACCATTCATCACGTATTCCTTTTTGCGCACCGGTCCCTTCGGGTATAACGTGATCAATCGTGAGGCTCTGCCATCGCTCGAACGTCTCCAGAAGGTCCATCCCGCAATACGCGCACGAGTCTTGCCCGCACCACTGGAAAAGGATTTCGTAAACTTCCCTTCTCAGCTTCTTCTTGAGCATCTCGTATTTACCCAGAAGCTCACGTCCCTTTCCAGGGTATTTCTCAAATGGCAGCATTGCGTTCCTCCCGCAAAAAGAGTATCTCATGGAGAAGCTACCGCAGCTTCTGCGTGATTCGCTTTAGAGCGCGAAGCTCTTGACGTGTACGAGCGAGCCTCGCAAAAGTCCTGACATCTGATCGCGCCGTAGATGCCAACTGTGGCGACCGCGCCTGGGCAATCAGCTCAAGCTGCAGCCACGCCCGCGCGTCATAGAACATGCCTGGCTTTGGCCAGCGGGATTTCTGGTTCCTGTAGGCACCGACATCGGTGATCGTGCCTGTAAAGAGTTCACTGAGGAAGTTCGATAGCCTCGCGACATCAGAACTGGGGTTACCCACCAGTTTGGCCTGTACCGCTGGCAGCAACTCCGGAACCCTGGCCACGATGCACGCGGCCCAAGCCCGGACTACAGGCGATGGCAAGGAGATGACCTCGTCATTGCAGAACATCCGGTACATCACGTTCGCGCTGGCGTTGAACCAGTATAGGCAGAGAAGCGCAGACGCTTTGCCATATGGGCGTGCGCATTGCCCTTTCGCTTTTCCCTTTGCGAAATCTGAAGCTAACTTGCGGATCTCCCTTTCCTGTGATGGCGTAGCATCCAGGAAAAGACATGCCTCGAAAAACTGGGCTTCCGTGGCTTCAAAAAGACACTCATCGCTACCACAATATCTGGTGAACAGGTTCAGCAGTTTCTCGCCCTCATTTCTCCGAGCCAAGGAAAGCATGATGCGGCTGTGTAGATCCGGGTAGTTGACCATGTCCTCGTACATGCGTTCATCCAGAAGAGGCGAGTCCACCTTGGCAGCGAATGCGTAGACCCTCTTGAGTATCTTGTCCCAATGTCCCTTATGCGCACTGGGGGATGCGGAAATGTCTTGCCACAACGCCTCGAGCTCTGTACGTCCGCTCTTAAGATGCCGTGGCAATCTCTTGGAGAATCTCTCATCCCATTGGGTGAGTTTTCCATTCGCATCAAGCTGAAAATGCTGAATCACCTCGTCCTGTGCCAAGAACAGAGTCTTTGCGGCGTTCAAGGTGAGGCGCTGCGACGAAAGAGAACGCGTGAGTTCATTCACGACCCGTCTCGCTGCAGTCTCGGTGAGCGTGCCAACGTTCTGGTCATCCATCCATCGAACATAGTTCTCCTCGCCAAACTTGCTGGCCATTCGGTGATCATGCTCAAACAGGAAGACATGGGCGAGCTGCCGCGAGCAATCATACTCATCAACTGGAATACCAAGCCCGGGATTTGGAGAATGCCCAGCTGTAGGCTTGAGAACTTCGAGAATCCGGCCCAAGAGGCCCACAGCCTTCCTGGGAAGACCGAGTGGGGAAAGATACTCGAACAGCAGGTCATGGGAGATTGAGTCGAAGAAGTTCGTAATGTCACTGACCACCAAAACCTCATAGGGTTGGTTCATCATCGTCTGCGTTCTGTATTCCTGGTACCTGAGCCATATGTCAAAAAACCGAAG
>Ga0307378_10003464_pt1 | contig 23139 bp, 26 predicted proteins | sample UN1MG_FD_202238 | JGI IMG/M metagenome (GOLD analysis project Ga0307378, IMG submission 202238) | Soil microbial communities from Risofladan, Vaasa, Finland - UN-1 | ecosystem: Environmental > Terrestrial > Soil > Coastal area > Acid sulfate soil | place: Finland: Risofladan, Vaasa | collected...
TAAATTGATTGAATTAAAGCACTTAGGCTTAAAATCGGATAGAGATACTTCTGTTGATGATAGAGATATTCATAAAGCGGAAGTCTTTAAGAATTATTGTATAGCATACAAAGAGAGAATTGAAAACGAATTAAATGGTGAGATGATACATGTATTTGTAGAAGCACCCCTTTCAAACACACCCAAAAACATCAACACAACAGCACTATTGCTTGGCTTTAATGGTATGGCAAGATATGTGCTGTATGAAGTGTTTGGTTTAATGCCAACTAAAATAACCGTACATAACTCACGTAAACTATTTTGTCCTGAATTGGTGAATTTATCAATGAGAAAGGGTGAAAGAGTTGAGACGCTGAGTTTCCCCGAAAAATACAAAAAAGAAAAAAAGTTGTATATATGGGAAAAAGTTGCTAAATTAGAACCCCAAATTGAATGGTTTTATACCAGAAACGATACGCTTAAGGACATGTGTTTCGATATGTCCGATAGTTATTGTGTTGGTTTTGCCGGATTAAAGACTTTGGGTATTTTAAAATGAAATATGTTTATTTAATTCAATCATTAGAAGAAGGGTATTATAAAATAGGTGTATCAATCCACCCCACAAAAAGAATCAAGCAACTACAAACTGGGAATTCTGCTGAATTAAAACTCATTGAGGTTTATAAAACAGAATTTGCACATCAAATCGAAAAGGCATTACAGAGAAGATATACTCATCTTCGAAAGGAAGGTGAATGGTTCAATATGTCTATTACACATGAAGTTAGTTTCCTTAAAGAATGTAAGCAAATAGAGGATAACCTAATTATTTTGAAAAAAAGTGGCAATGTATTTATATAAAACCTTGTGTTTTTGGTATTTTTGTTATAGTTTTGACAAAAATCTCTAAAAATAAACTTATCTAATAACGTTAACATGACAGAAAAACGAATAGACCAGGCGATTGAAGTAATAAATTATGCAATACGAAATCAAATATCAGTTAAAGAAGCGTCCGTTAAATGCGGATATTCTGATACTTATGTGAAAAATGTTAAAGCCGTAGTATATGAAAGTTATGACAATGGCAATCTTGAGGACGAATTATTCAATAAATTCGTTGATGCCTATAAGAGATACGAAATGGGCGATTTAAACTTAACCTCAACCAAATCAAGAAATCCAAGCGTAAATATTAATGTTGATAGTGCGCCAAGAGAAATTCAGAAAATCCCAGAGGGAGAGAGATTAATTTTCAATGATGATTTGGATGATGAAGCAGAAGCAACTTGGATATGGAATCAAAATTATCCACCTGACCACATAAAAACAGTTCCAGAATTACTTGAAGCGTGCAATGTTGATACAAACATATGGCGAGTTAAAGAACATCTTGTAAATAAATGGGATACAAGTTTCAAAGTAAATGACCTTCCATTAACAATTCAAAACTACCAAGTCAAAGCACGTCTCGAAAGAAAAGTCGCTGATATTCGAGAAAGAAGTATCGGTGAGATATTTCAAAACATGACCAAAGATTATTCCCCACCTACTCTCCATGTAGACCCAGTGAAATTCACAAACAACGATGACGATAATAACCTCTTAGAGATTTCGATATTTGACCTACATATAGGTAAACTTGCTTGGGGTGGTGAAACAGGTGAAAATTATGATGTTAAAATTGCTCGTGAAAGATTCTTAAATGCAATTGAAACATTACTTCACAGAGCAAGTGGTTTCCAATTCAAAAAAATATTATTCCCTGTTGGTAATGATTTTTTTAATAGTGACACTATGGAAAATACAACAACCAAAGGCACACAACAAGATGAAGACCTTAGATGGCAAAAAACTTTTGATGTTGGTGTGCGGTTACTTGTTGACGGTATTAACCTGTTAAAACAAACAGGTGCATTCGTTGATGTAATTGTTATTCCCGGAAATCATGATTTTGAACGTAGTTATTATATGGGCAAATATTTAGAGGCTTGGTTTAATAACGACTCGATGGTTGCCATAGACACAGGCGCATCACCAAGAAAATATTATCGTTTTGGTAATCTTCTTCTTGGATTAACACATGGAAGTGAAGAAAAGGAAGCATCATTACCAATGATAATGGCAAACGATATAGATTCTAAGCCATTTTGGAGTGAAACTAAATTTCACGAATGGCACTTAGGTCATATTCACAGAAAAAGGAATATGAAATATACTGTACTTGATAAATCAAGAGAACTAAATGAAGATTTGGGCGTTACCATCAGGTATCTATCAAGTTTAACGGGTACAGAAGAATGGCATCATAAGAAAGGTTTTATTGGTTCAGTTAAAGCAGCGGATGCTTTTATATGGAATTATGAACTCGGCTTAGTTGCACATTTAAATTCAAACTTAGTAATATAAAAATCAATTAAAATGGCAAATACAAACAAAAATTTAGTGAATTTAGCAACAGGTAAAAAACCTGCAGCTAAGAAACCGCAAACAAAGGCAAAGGCAACTAAACCTCCAACTGCGGAAGAAGAAAGAAACCTTAAAGCAAAAGCAAAGGTTGAAGAATTACTCTCTGATGTTAAACTAACTCCTGATAGTAAAGATGACTTACTTGAACTTGCACCCGAAGAAGAAGAAAAGGGTTCAGATTGGCTTCAAGAACAGGTCGCATTACTTTCAAGCGAGAATGAAGCACTTAAAATTGAATTAAAAACAGCAAAGGAAGATTACGCAAGAATTTTTGCTAAAGGTGGTGGTCAATCAGATAGTGAATTTAAGGAAACTATAGTTAAGGTGTTTCATGAATTACAGTCAAATTATCTGAACATGGGCATGAGTCCTTCAGGTGAACCTAATTTTAGAATTGCTCCCGCTGCATTCATCAATAGACTGATTGTGTTTTTCCCCTTCTTACAGAAAGAGAAAAAATTCTAATAAAAAATATTTAATGAGAATTGCTCTAAACCCTTTGTTTTAGAGCAATTTTTCTATATATTTGTTCCATGATTAGAGGACAAGAATTTCATGCGATAATAGAGAACGTTTTCATTGACGTTCAAGGCTTGCAAGTATCAGAACAATTGCAGGTTAACTGTCCTCATTGCCAAGAAAGAGAGGGTCTCGGATACCCTGATGGCAAATTTAATTTGGAAATCAATACAGCAAAACGAGTATTTAGATGTTGGAAATGTGATGAACCTAAATTTACTGGTTCATTAGGAAGACTTGTTAGATTATTCGGAACAAGTATTGATTATGACTTATATAAGTCTTATGCAGCAATATATCCTGATTACGGTGAATACGATGATGATGAAGAAAGGGAATATGTAGCAGTTAAACTTCCGGAAGAAATGGTCTTATTTTCAGAAATGGATGTAACTAATTCGGAACATTTTGAGGCTTATAACTATCTAATTAATGATAGGAAGATATCAAGAGATATTTTATTGAGATATCGGCTTGGTTTTTGTACTACTGGAAGGTATGCCAAAAGAATAATTGTTCCATCATATGATATTAATGGTGAAATTAATTATTTTGTTGGAAGAACATACGACCCTACTGAAAAGAAAAGAAAATATGATAATCCGAAATCCGATAAGGATTTGATTATCTTTAATGAAGGATTTATAAATTGGGACTCTACTGTATATCTTGTTGAAGGTGCGTTTGAAATGCTTACCTTTCCTGTAAATATCATACCGATGTTAGGGAAGACATTATCGACCACATTATTTTTAAAACTGAAAGAATTTAAACCCGATGTGGTTATATTGTTAGACCCTGACGCATATAAAGACAGTATTGAACTGTATTATCAGTTGCATACAATTTATGTGGGATGTGAAGAAAGGGTTAAATTGGTTAAACTTCCCACCAACGATGATTTGGATGAACTACGAAGAAATCATGGTATTGATGCAGTTATTAAAGCACTGCGAACAGCGAGAGGTTTAACTGTGGATGATTACTTTATTAAAAGGTTGCAGAAACCATATGATAAAAATAGAGCAGGAAGATACGATTCTAATTCAAAATACTTTGAATGGAAATCCGGGAGCACAAGAAACGGTATATAATAAATATAGAAAAATTGTAAAAGATTATATTCTTGGTAAGTACGGAACATATTATGATATCGATGACGATGTGTCGGAGATAATGATTAAGGTTTTTCTTAATCTTGAGAGTTTCGATAGTACTAAAGCAAAATTCAAATCCTGGGTTATTACCATATCAAAGAATTACATCATAGATAAATGGAGAAGTAGAGGTACAGTAACATTCACATTAACAGACAACCCTAATTATTCTTTGACTTCATGTGATTATTCAAACTCATGCTATTCCGGAAATCTTGTCACAACAAATTCAGTTGGAATTACGAATGCTGATTGCAATTCAACATCATGTACTTTTGAAAATTGTAACACAATAAATTATATTAGCACACAATTATCACCAAGTGATTATACATTACTTGATATGAAATATGTTCAAGGATATAATTACAATGAAATAGGTAGTGAATTTCAAGTTACAAGCAGTACTGTAAGTAATAGAATTAATTACATAAAGACTAAGCTAAAAAAGAAATTCCCTGAAAATATTTTCGATTAAAAATGGTGGTCGCAATTTGCGACCACCATCAACTACGGGACTTCTAATACTTACGTAATCTCAATAACTTTCTTGAGAGACTTCGTGTCAATTTCAATTTTAGGAATAGTTACTTTTAATATTCCATCAACGAGAGAAGCGTCAATATTATCTGCGTCAACGTTGTCGGGTAATTTAAATGACCTTTCATACTTACCGAAATACGTTTGTTTGCGATTATATTGAGTATCTTTAACTTCTTTGCGTTCTGCTTTAATTGTTAACATGCCTTCTTCAACATCAATACTAATGTTTTCTTTTTTCACGCCAGCTAACAATAGTTCAACGATATATTCCTTATCGTTTTCAATGACATCATGAATTGGTGTTTTTACACCACTTGAATTAATAACCGAATTATCAAAGAAATCACCAAAGATTTCATCAAATAATCTGATTGTTGGGTAATCGTGCCTCAATGCTAACATAGTTTTAAATTTTTAAATTAAATTATTTTTCTAAAACCATTACGAATTCTATGCCATAGCCGTTTAACTGACAAATTTTCGGATAATTAGAACGAACCATGTCATTTTGACAATTTTTAAAAACCCTTGCATTTATTGGTGGTTTTAGATATATTTGTGAAAAATTTTATTAATGATAGAAAAAATTGCGCACCTTGCAGATATACATATCAGAAAAGCACCCACACGTAATGACGAATATGAGAAAGTCTTTAAAAAATTAGTTGCTTCATTAACAAAAGAAAAACCTGATAGAATCGTAATTGTAGGCGATTTGGTTCATGATTATCTTGACTTACAGGGAGAACAATTAATATTGGCTTCGGACCTACTGCATTCACTTGCTAAAATTGCTCCCGTTAGAATTACAAGAGGTAATCATGATTGTCGTAAAAAGAATTTAAAGCGTGTTGATAGTGTACGTGCTATTGTAAAAACGCTGAATAACCCCAATGTTATTTATTACGATAAGACTGATGTATATTATGATGATAATATTGCGTGGATGGTTTGGCATCATGGCGAAAAGAATAACAATCCTTGGAGAACAAAAGAAGGTAAAATATATGAAAAACTCAGAATCAATGGTGATTATGTTGCCATTGATTTATTTCATGACCCAGTAAACGGTTGTACCTCAACAACAGGTTTTGAAATGAAAAGTAAATCATTTTATAAACTTTCAGATTTTAAAGGCGATTTTTCACTTTTTGGTGATATCCATAAGATGCAGTATTTCAATACGGCTCAAACTAAGGCATATTGTGGTTCATTAATTGCTCAAGACGTATCAGAAGGTGATGATGCGTTTCACGGTTATTTGCTTTGGAATATCAGTGATAAAACAGTTGAGGAAATATCTGTAGATAACGAATATTCATTTAAAAACATTAAAATAACACCTTATACTGATTTTGATGATTTGGATTATGAAATAGATAATCCTACTAAACACATGAAAATCAGATTTGTTTGGATGACATTACCTCAAACAAGAAATAAGGAAAATGAAAGGAAATTAGCACAGTACTTCAAATCAAAATATAAAAGTATTGTGATTTCACATAAAAATGAATTCATTGAAAGCGAAAAGATTGAAGTAAATGAAAACGTTACGTTAGAAAATATCACCAATCCTGCTGTTCAACATGAAATCTTTAGAGAGTATCTTGAGAAAATCGGTACAGACAAACAACTCATTGAAGATATTATTGCTTTAGATGAAGAAATCACGGCAGATATTACTCTCGATGAAATATCTAATATTGAGTGGAACGTAGTAAAATTTGGTGGAAATAATTTCATGTCATATCGCCAACTCGAAATCGATTGGCGTGATATGGATGGTTTGTTTCAAATTACCGGAATAAATACTGCGGGAAAAACAACTATTATGAAGTTGATTTCATATATTCTTTTCGGTAAGACTTTAGAAACTGAAAACCGTATGAAATATGGTGACCAACGTTTTGTCAATAACAGGAATGGTGCTAAATATTGTGATGGGTATCTTGTGTTGGAAGCCAATGGTGAGTATTATGGAATTAAAAAGAAAACCGAAATCACCACAACAAAAGCTGGTGAGATTAATGGTGCGCCCACAACATTAAGTTATTATGTTCTAAGCGACCCTGATGAAGAAATGAATGACGAGACTTCATTGGATAAACTTGATGAAGATAAGCGAGTTAAAACGCAACAGAAAATTGATACTATTATCGGTAGTTACGATAATTTTATGCGTATTGTTATGACTACCTCAGATACACTCAATAGAATATTGTCAAATGATATGGCTGTGTTTATTGATTCGTTGTTATATGATAGTGGTTTAGATATTTTTGACAAGAAACTCGATGGGCAAAAAGCATATCAGAAAAAAGCTAACGAACAACCAAGAGTAACTTGTAATATTGAGGTAACGACAACAACAAACGCATTTCTCACCCAAGAAATTACAAGACTTCAAGGTGAAATTAGTGTATATGAAAAAACAACAATTCCAGGGGTGCAGGAAAAGATTCGCATAGGAAGAAAATATGCTGAAGACCTGACCAAGAAATTATTTAAGATAGACCCTGAAATTTACAATTTAAACGTAGATGACACCAAAGAGAGCATAGGTGTCCACCAAAAGACGATAATCGATTTACGGGCACGTGAGGGTGTTATACAGGACAGTATCAAGCCACTTAAGACTACCTACGATGAAGAAAGATTAAATCAACTTATTGTGCGAAGAGATGAACACAAACAAGCAGTTTATGATAAGAAAGTTTTAATTAAAGAAGAAGAAAGAACCAAAGCCGACTTTCAACACAGAATAGAACTTCTTAATGGTCAGATTTTCGTTTTGAAACGAGATGGTGGTAAATTAAAACAAGAAGCCATTGACCTAAAAAACAGCAAGAACTGCCCACAATGTGGACAAGTGATTGATAAGAAAGAACATCAAGACCACATCACCAAAACTGTTTTGGAAAAAGAAGTTGAGATGCAGAGAATTGTTAAACAAATTAGCGAATGCCAACTCGACATTGATACCGATTGGAAACCTGCTATCAAGAAATGTGATGACAATATCATTAAAATTAATGAAGAAATAGTTAAACTTGGTCTTGATATGGAAGATGTTTTGACGGAAATCGGCACACTCACCAATGAAAAGAATGATGTTGAGAAACGTAAAGAACTTCAAACTGAATTAGACCAAATACCGACTAAGATACAGAATGAAGAACTAAAAATTACTATTTTACAACAAAAAATCGATAATTACGATAATAGTCTTAAACAAATTGAAGAGAATCAGAAAATTGAAAAGGGTATTACTGCAGCGAAACTTAAATTAGAGACATTAGAGACTGAGGAACAGGAGTACAAGGAAGATGTTTATTTGAGAAAAACTGCTATCGGTGAGAATCAACTCAAGATTAAAAACAATGAAACTCTCATAGAGGATTTTAAAGTACAAGAGTATCGGGATACTGTTATGAACCTCTATAAGAAATGTGTTCATCGTGATGGTATACCAAGACAAATTTTAAGCACATACATTATACCTAAAATTAATTTGACATTAGAAAATATACTGAGTGTTGCACCATTTAAGGTTTGGCTTGATATAGATGACCTTAGACCTAAGTTAGTATATCATAACAGACCTGATTCAATTATTGATTGTATTAGTGCAAGTGGTAAGGAAAGAACCTTTGCCAGTGTGGTATTGAAATTCGGATTAAACCAAATTAACGTCAAAGCAAAACCAACGATGTTCTTATTGGATGAAGTTATGGGTAAGTTTGATTTAGAGGGTAGTGTAGAAGAATTTATTGAAATTTTACAACTCATAAAATCAAACATGAAGAAGGTTTTAGTTGTTGAACACGTACATGAAATTAATCCGGATTATCTGATTAGTGTACAGTTGGATGATGATGGAATATCATCGCTTATACTCGAATAAAACATATTTTTTAGTATTTATTTGAAAACAAATTGAAATGGATTTAAAAAAATATGACGAATTAAGAAAGAAAATCGACACTAAGGATTTTGAAGGAAACAATAGGGGTTTGGATAAATGGTTATGGAGATTTTCATTCATTGGTAATGCAAGTTCAATATTCTTTGCATACTTCTTGGTATTTCCAGCACTTTTAAAAGCAATCACACTTAATTTCGCCACAGGTGAATGGGGAACAGTATTGGCGTTCGGACTCACTTTGATTTTTCTGGTAATTTTTGAGGTTGTTAAGAGGTTCTTAGTTAGGAATTTCAGTAATGACTTCGTTGTGAATAAAAGGAAATTAAGTTTCAAGGTATTAGGTTGGTCACTCACTTCAATTGCAATTATCGTTTTGAGTTTCTATCTCTCAATCAGTGGTTCTAAGAACTTGGCAAGCACCAGCTCAATAAAAAACATGGTAGCCAAGACCGAAATTAACACAACGATTGATAGTCTCACAAATGTCTATGATGCAAGAAAATTGATTTATGAGAAAGATAATGAAACTTTAAGAGCAACAACCAATGATTTACGTAAGACATTAGCAGAGACTCCATTAAATTATATTACCGCCAGGAAGGAATACCAAATAAGTATTGATAAGAATGGTGAAATTATTAAAGAGAATGATGCTAAAATTGCGGTAATTGATGCAGAGTATCAAGCACGTGTCAGTACCCTTAATAGAGATTTGAATGTAACTGAGACAGGGAATGAAACTGATGATACGAAAACCAAATTATTGTTTGTAATTATAGTTATATTCAATGAGTTAATAATTATTGGTGGTTTGTACTTCCGAGAATATTTTGAATACAATCTTTATTTGATTAATCAGGATAGATTCGAGAAGGTCTATCAGAAAAAAGATAGATATCGTGCATTGATTACATTCATATATAATGATGGTAAATTAACTATTGGTGATAGGGTGATGCCGAGTTTGGAGTTAAAAGCTGCCGTTGCCGAGAAAACAAATATTCAAAATTCTAATAAGTTTATTGACGAATTCTTGCGAGAGATGGATAGAATCGGTATATTTGCTACTGTTGGTAAAAGAAGAAACATCACGAGAACCTTTACAGAGGCACTCGATGTGATTGAAAACTATGATGATAGTTATAGGATACTCGAAAATATGAAATAAAATGGCAAACGAAAAGGAAATAGCAAGACTTCTCAAAGAAGCACTTAAAATTGTCGATGAACTTGGTAAGTTTGAACCAAATGAATTGATTGCCTTGGATGAATATGAGTTAGAACCATTAGAGGAATTGATTGAAAGAGCACAGAAACTGAAGAAAAATAGATTATGGAAACTGACGTAAAATGGTGTACTTATGGTGCTTGGGGTAAAAAACTTCCAACATTTATCGGTCAATTAGTTGAACAACAGGGGAATACAGGTAAAATCAGATATGCTGAGAAACAAATGTATCCTTTGGAATATTGGGATATGGATTATGTTGCTGTGCATGAATCATTGGAAGACGCAATTATTTACATGGTTACTCATAATTCCGATGAATCGGTCCTTCAAATAAAGGAATATCTTTCCTTTGAAACAGGGAAAAAGAATGTGAATTGGGACAAATTAAGAAAAATTGAATTAGAAACTTATAAAGAAAAAACAAATGGAAAAAAATGAATTAATTGGAGTATCAATTGTTGGTGAAAACTGGAAACCATATAATAAATGGGACTTGCGTTTCATGAGAATTGCTGATTTGGAGATAGCGCAGTGGTCGAAAGACCGTTCAAGTAGAGTTGGTGCAGTAATTGTAAAGGACAGAGAAATTGTAACATCAGGATTTAATGGGATGCCAAGAGGCTGTAATGATGATGTGGAAGCACGTCACGAAAGACCTGAAAAATACTATTGGTTCAAGCATGCCGAGGAAAATGCAATTGTAAATGCAGCAAGACAAGGTAAAAGTACTTTGGGTTGCGACATGTATCTTAATTGGTATCCATGTGATGGATGTGCTGGAATCGTAGTTAACGCAGGGATAAAGAGAATCTTTTGTGACCAAGAACCGGAATGGGAGCATGAAAAATGGGGTGAAGGTTTCAAAAGAGCAAAAACCATCTTAGATGAAGGTGGTGTGGAAGTGATATATATGAATTACGATGCACATAGACAAGGAAACATATAAAATTGGAGAAAAGAATCGCTATAAAACTCAAATTGCTAAATCCCAAATTGTTTTGGGTACAAGTTTAAGATGGGGTAGTAATCATATTACCAGGCTACAACATAAAGAATATGGTAAAACGAAGAAATGGAATACATATACCATTTCAAGAGACGGTACTGTGTTCGAGCATTTCGACCCCAAATTCCATTCTGACTTTCTTAGCATTAAAGAAGCCGACAAAAAAAGTATTTCAATTGTCATTGAAAACATGGGATGTTTATTCAAAACACCTACTGACAAATACATAAATTGGTTGAATGAAATTTGTCCCGCAGAAAATATTGTTGAAAAGGATTGGCTTGGATATGCTTTTTGGGAAAAATTTACTGATGAACAACTCATAAGTACCATCGAATTATGTCGTCACCTTTGTGAAGAAAATGGGATTCCAAAGAAAATGATTCAATTTCATCATTATCATAAAGATGCGGTTAAATTTAGAGGCATTGTCTTTAGGAGCAACTACATTGAAGAAAGTAGTGATATTAATCCATTGTTTCACATTCCAGAGTTCAATAAAATGCTACATAATGAATTTATTTAAGTATTTATAGAAAAACAAAAATATGGACAACGATATTAACAGCAAAAACTCACCCAATCAAATGCGTGTCTTCATGAAAAGAATGCGTGATGGGAAATATGAAGTAAGTGAAACTAAAGAGACACCTAAAACTGATTTAGATATGCGTGCTATGCTTAAAATCACACGTAATTTAAACGAAGAAGTTGAAGGTGAGGAAGAAGTAAGTAATAAGAAAAGCGTATATGACCAACAAGAGGAAGAAGATAAATTCAGTAATTATTTCGATGATATGAATGTCGATATAAAATTCATTGAGTTGAAAGTCACTGACAACCTAATTTTTTGGGGTGGTACTATTGATGGCGTTATACAGTTTGTCTATAAAGTAACTCCTGATGAAAAGACTTCGGGAATTGAATTTAATTATCTACCTGCTTTCAGTGTTGATAATCCCGATAATGATAAAATTATAGAGAAAATAGAATCGTACTACGATACTTTCTACAAGTATTGGAGGAATAATATCTTACAGACATGAAAATATTAACAGTAATTTGGAATTTCTTGAAAGAGAAAAATAGGTGGGCAATTGCATTGGTAATTATACTACTATTGAGTGCAGGAACAATCATAAAAATTCAACGTAATAAGATTGATGAATGGAAAGGGAAATACCAAACGGAAGTAAAATTAAAAGACGCTTTACTTGATAGTATTGATTATTATCAAAACAAACAGAAGGAATGGGTTGCTGAAAAACTCACTATTCAAGAGACGATTAAGAATCTTGAAAAGATGTACGGTGAACTATCTGAAAATCAGAAAGAATTGTTGACAAGAATTAAAGAGTTGAATAGGAAGAATTCTGTAATTGCTGCGGCATTAATTAGAACCGAAATTAAAGTAGATTCATTATTACATGTGGATACGGATGGTGGTGAAACTGTTGTTGATACAACAGAAAAAACGGTTAATTTTAATAATCTCGCATCATTGGATACTACCTTTAGATACGATATAAAGATTGGAAATGTGCTACCTGCATATCTTGACGTAAAACCAACATTACTATTCAAATCTCTCGAATTTCCGAACAAACAATTCGTGGAGTTTCATTGGAAGAACGATAAGAAGAAAGGATATCCCATTGCATTCAGCACAAGCAATTCAAACAAATACTTTAAGACGGTTAATATTGATAGCTATGCAATCCCACCATTGGATAAAGTAAAACTAAACCCAACTGGTTGGCAAAAAGTCGGGAATTTCTTCATTAAGAATGGTAGGACCATTATATATGTAGGTGTTGGAGCAGCGGCAGGTGCAGGTGGTGTGTATTTATTAACGAAATGATATACTCCGTAAGTGGGGGACTTTTATTTATCAATTATGAAGCGCATAATTTAATTATGCGCTTTTTTACTTTTTGTGTTCAGTAAGTATTTATAAACAACTGATAAACTTAACATGAATAAACAGGAAGTTAAAGAGATTGTTGACGATGAAATAAGAAAATTCGTTAAGGATAGTCTTGATAAAGAAATAAAGAGAATATTGGGCAGTAGTAATAGTCAAACAAGGAATGAACTTATTTCTACAATAAAGAATTCTATGGAGGCTGTTTATAAGGTGTTGTGGCAGAAAAGAGATTTTTGGAAAACAGATATAAAGTAATGGCAGCATTTAAACCAACATTAAAAGAACCGACACCACAGGGTAAGGATTTTGAGAAGAATTTCAAAAAAACCACCTTACAACAAGGTGCACCACCTTTAATTGAAACAGATAGTATGTTGAGTGAGGTTGAGCAGTCTTTGAAAAAGAAGATTTTTAGTTTGGCAAAGATGGAAGCATTGGTGTTTTCAGACCCAAAGTTATCTGCGATTTATGAGGACATGGCTCAAAATGGTGAGGAAAAGTATGGTTATCATTACAATGAAACCATTCAAAACATGATATTTAATGATTATGTTTTGAATAGTCCTAAGTATTTGCAGAAATATAAGATGGCAATACCTAAAGAGAAGAAGAGAAGAGATAAAAGCGGTATTAACCAATTAAAAAAGGCGGGACAGGAAAAAATAGATGCTACCGGAACAAAATTAGAAAAACCTAAAGATATGAACGAAGCGGATAATGAAAAAACAATGGTTGCGTTTCTTGTTCACCCCGAACACTCCGATGTATACGCATACTTCCCTGAAGAGGATTACGATGCTGAAGGTAAATATAAGACAGGATATGCACATCTTGGTCAACATGGTGCTGTTTCACCTGATTATGCATCAGAAAGCCGTGAAGCAACTCCAGAAGAATATAAAGACCTTCAAGCAGAACTTGAGGGTGTTGGTTATAATCTTGAGGTTCTTAATGGTATGTCTGAGATGACAGGTGCAGGTGGGGCTGGTGGTGCTGGAGCATTTGGCGGTAGTGGTCAATACTCACAAGCGTTGGGATATCAAAAAAATGTTGATGAAACAACAGGTAGTGCATCATCAGGAGCATTTTATGGACCTGCTATGTGGGGTAGTGGAGACTTAATGAAATCAAAGGGTAAATCAAAGGTAAAAACAGTTCCTATGGTAAAGGGTGGTACAATAATCGGGGAAGGTAAGAATTATCTTGTAAACCCCGTAGATTTCGCAAAATATTTTCAGACTTTAAATGAAGAATCTGATGCCAACTATATTTTAAATAAAAGTGATGCTTATGGTAGTGTTGACAATATGAGTCCTGAAAATCAAAGGGTAATAAAGGGCGATATTCAAAAGGGCAGATGGGATTCAGCAAATCTTGATGGCGGTATAGCACTTCAAGAAAAGGCAAAATCTGTTGCACAACAACAACTTTTTGGAATGGCACGTGCAGCTCAAAAAGGCGAGATGCCAATGAGTAAACTTGGTGGCGCAGCTAAAAAAATAGCAAAAACAGTAAGTGTTGATGATGTAGAAGATTTTGCGAAAACAAAACATAAAGGATTGCCAGACCATGTTGACGAAAATTTAGGTCAACCAGATATTGAATATCTTGTAAAGGCATTTGAAATTGTGAATTCAGGTCCGCATTACGACCCGGCAAAGGCAGAGACATTTAAAAACAATATATCTCAAATGGACGATGCACAAGCACAACAAATATATCGTAGATTTGAAGGTATGTTAAGAAAGATGGGATATACTAATCTACGGGATGTAATGAATTTCCAAAGTAAATTTGCAGTAAGTGAAAACGAAGAAGTCGGTTCACAAGTATTTAATAAGGGAGATAAGGTTTTCGATAAACTACATCAGAGTTACGGAACTGTGCTTGATAATTACGGAGACCCTGTAAATGGTGATGGTGGAGATATTAGATTGGATAGTGACGGAAATGTTCCCATTCATCAGTATGATAAGAATTGGAATATAATTGGCTATAATTTAACTAAAGTCGAAAACAATAATATTAAAGAAACAGAATTAACTATGATAGAACCTAATAACAGTTCGATGTCGAACAAAGCACAACCAACTGGCGATTCAAGCACAGAAACCCCAATGGGCATGCAGTCAACAGGTGGTATGAACGAATTATTTGATAATAGAAAAGAATATATTATCACATATAAAGATAACTCAGGTAAAACTTCAACAATGAATATAAGTGGGTTAGATAAGGAATCGGCAATTAAAAATTCGGGTATTTCAAAATCTAAAATTATTAATGTTGCAAGAGATGCATCTGATTTACATGAATCAGATATGAAAATACTTGAAGAAATAAATAATGAATTGAATGCGTTTTCAATTCACCACGATAAATTAAAAAGAATGGCAGAAGAAAGAAAACCATCAGCATTGGTTCTTAGAGACCGTGTTGGTTCTGAAAACGAAAAGAATTTCAAATCAGATTTAAAGGATAGTTCAGTATCTAAATTAGTAGATGTTGAAAATTCTTTGGAATGGGAAGACCAACAAAGTGATGTCGGTAAAGACCCACAAAAATTAGGTCAGGATATTGAGAAGAATGCACTTAAAACAGGTGACATGAAGTCTGGTGAAGCACTTAAAAACGTTGGTAATTCAGCTAATGATGACGGTGACGAAATTCCAAAACGTAATCTTAGTGATGAAGAACAGGATGAAGTTAATCTTTATCGCTTGGGTCTTGGTGACTTAGTATATGATAACGAAGTAGGAGAACGTTTCGAAGACCGTATGAAAGCCGATATGGGCGATAAATTATACAAACAAAGACAAGATAAACTTGAATTTAGAGGTAAAGCACCTATGTATAATAAAGACCCACAACCTATTGAAGACACTACATCAGATAAGGTTCAGTTCAATAAGGAACAAACAGGTTGGAATGAAAGAATGGGTCTTAAGGAAACAGTTATCACCGGAAAATATTTGGACCAAATCGGCAAAAAAAGAATCCTTACTTTCAATCTAAATGAAGTATGGGAGTTGAAATCAAATAAAGCTGCAGAATATCTTGTGGAAATGAATCTCGAAGGTATGGGAAATACATATACTCAAAAAGTAAATGTGAATGAAAGTGTTGTTAAGGCAATGAATGAATTTAAATTCTATACTAACGGTGTTGAAGCATTTGTATTGAAGAATCCTGTTAAATCATTGAATGAAAATGCTAAAGCAGAGAAACCTGTTGTTAATGAACAAATGGAAAAAATGAAGCATTTACTTGGTTACAAACCCGAAACTTTCGTTAACACCGATAATAGTAAGAAGAATAGAGGATTTTAATATGGCATTAAATAAGACATTTAATCTACCGTTTGGACTTATCACAAAGGAACAGTTTGATGATGCATACAATAAGCATTTACCAAGTGGTTGGATTAAATTTGCCTTTAGGTATTTTTCAAAAAATACTGAAAGAAAAGACTTCGCACCAAGAAGAATAATTACCGGAATTCTTTTGGGATTATTTGGTGTCGGTTTTATAAGCACAATAATTGGTTTACCAAGACCGATTATTGCCGTGTCAACAATAGCATATTCAATACTACTTGCAATCTTGGTACTTTATTTATTTAGTGCGGTTATTTTGAATAATATTAGAATTAATAAAATCCGAAAAATACTTGGTGTAACCAAAGCGGAATATAATGCGTTAGTTAGTAAATTCTATTAATAATTAGTTAGTTAAATTGTGAAGGATGTTAGCGATAGCATCCTTTTTTTTATTAAAGTATTTATAGAAAAATATGTATCATGATTAGTTTTAATAAATTTTCGTTCGGCTTATTTAAAGATTCAGAAGCATATGCTCATAAAGAAAAGGAGAAGGAAAGCATTAATCTTCTTAAGTTAAATCTAAATGACATAATTCAAGTTGATTTTCCTGAAGACCAATACTATAAAGAGCAAACAGATAAAAAACAAATAGTATTACATCATACTGTTAGTGGACAGGGTGTTGAAGGTGATATTGCATGGTGGAGAAGCACAGCAGATAGAATTGGTACGGCAATTATTGTTGGTTGGGATGGTAAGATATATCAATGTTTTAGTAGCAAATTTTGGGCACATCATTTGGGAACACACGCATCTAACAATAGGACACTTAATAAAGGTGCAATAGGTATTGAAATAGATGCATGGGGTGGATTGGTTCGCTATAAAAACCGTTGGTATCCCGCAAAATGGGATGCTACCTTAAAACAAAACGTACCAAACACAAACGTAAAACCAATTCAAAATGTTCAGGTTTACGACCACGGATTTAAGGGATTCTATGGGTTTGAAAAATACACTGACGCTCAAATTGAAGCGGTAAGAGAACTCTTGGTTTTTTGGAATGAAAGATATAAAATTCCATTGAAATATAATGCTGACATGTGGGATTTATCAGATAAAGCAATGAGTGGTACACCAGGAGTTTGGACTCATGTAAGCTATAGAAAGGACAAATCTGATTGTCATCCACAACCAGAATTAATTCAAATGTTAAAATCACTATAATGGCAAATCAAAGATATATAATTGTTAAGGATAGAGTTGAAATCTATAAGGATTTCACGCTTAATCTTTTGTATTATATAATTGATTATTATCAAGACCCTGTGACTTTTAGTACTGATGAAGTAATAAAAAATTATTTTAATTGGTGTTTTAATAAAGTTTGTGATGAATTTAAAAAAGAAGGTATTGATTTCAGTAGTAATAACACATTACGTGAGTATTTCTATCAGTTTTATTACCACCAATTTTTTAAGCTATCAAATAATGAAGCTACCCATGATTCATCTCAAGCATTTTATGAAAAATTATGGAAAAACATTTTTGAAATCGACAAACAAAAGAATAAATCATCAATTAATACTCTCATAGAAATCTATAATGTGTTCGACACATCTGTGAGTAAAGAAAAAAATATTTTAGAAATCGTCTAAAAACTCTTGCATATAGTATTTAAATTATGTACTTTTACAAGCATAAAAATTATTTTTATTTAATCTAAATTAGAATTATGGCAAATTTGAAACTCGACCTCTTGAATAAACTGAGGAATGATAAGTATTACGAAGAATTGGAATTGGTGCGTCTCGCTCAAGAACCTAACATGCATTATAAGGAAAAAATTGACAGCATGCAGAACAGACTTGCAGCTCTTTCTCTTTTAAACGCAGAAATGGGTTTGGTTGAGCAGTATTTCCAAGAGCCAGTGCCTGCACCACAAGAAGGTGCGCCAGTGGGAGCACCACAAGGAGCACCTGTAGTTGAAGCACCTAAAGGACAAGTTCATCCAGGACAGACTCACGGGGAATAAAATGAATTTATTAACTGAAATATATCAGTTTCTATTTATAGCTTCCATCATTTTTATCATCAATACCTTCGGGAATTTGATGATAAGAATGTATGGGAGATTTATTCTTAGTGAAAACATTACATTTGAATTAAATTCAACTGAAAAGATATTGCTTTGGATGTCAATAGCAATTTTCTTTTCCTATATTATAACATAATGAAAGAAATCGAATCAATATTAAAAACAATAGAGGGATATTTAATTTCAATTGAAAGGGATACTGTAAATGGTTGGTATTTTATGAAAGTCGGAATACCTAAAAGTTGGGTGTTTAATGAGAACAATGAAATTGGTCTTGAAATACTAAGTGAGAATGAAGCCGGAAAACTTTTGAAAATCTTTCCAAAGAAGACAAGTGTTGTTATTGATGATTTGATTCTTTTTGTTGGAATAATTATCAACACAAACGAAACAATCGCCAATAAGGAAAGAGAATTCGCAGCTCAAATGGAAGAATTTAAGAAAAATTTGGAAAAGAAAGCAAGTGAATTTTATAAGGAATTGGATGAATTGAAGGACAGTTCATTTAAGAAGGTTAATGATAGGTTTATTACCGAGTTAAATAAAGAAGAACCTAAAGTCAGGAAACCAAGAAAGCCAAGAACACCCAAAGCAGTTGTATCAGGGGATACCACAACTAACACCCAATCAGTAGAAAAAATATCCGATTTACCAAAATAATTTTTTATGGAAGTCGATAAAAAAATATTATCTGTTGATGCGGATGATGAAGATATTGATTTAAAAACCTTTTCTAAATTTCTTCATGACGATACCGCAAGGAATAAAAATAAGGTTGCCAAAGAATTTGAGGAATTTGGCGAAGACTTACTTGCTGAAATCGAAGAAAAGAAACTAAGGAAAAACATTGAGAAGAACAAACTTATTCTTTACATCCTCAAACACGATAAGAAAACAACTTACTCACAACGATTGCTAAACTCATATTCCTATGAGGATGTGCAAGAAATTTATGACGAAATTAGAAAAAATAAGAACGTCATTCAAAAAATATTTCACTTTATTTTTAATCTTTGATTGTTTTTTAATATAAAATACTTATATTTGCATAGTAACAAATTCATTAATACACTATGGAACTTTTCGAAGAAGTATTTAATAAAGCAACTATCTACGACATGATGTTCTTCAACGTCAAAGCCGTTCTCATTCATCCAACACTTGATGAATTACAGAAAGAAAATCCAGCATTATTTGACCGTTGGAAATATCTATCAAAAACAAAATATGGTTTTGATATGGATGTTATACACGGTGTTGCAGGAACAATGACTGATGAAACACCAGAATTTGCAGAAAAAATATACGAAGACAAAGCAATTTTTTATCCGGAATTCAGTAGGATTTTGGTGATAACATATGCTGAAGTTCGTTCTGAGGACGGTACATTAAAAAGAGATTTGAAACGGATTGCAGGTGAAGACGAAGGTAATACCATCGGTATATTCATGGATGTATTGCATCAAAAATCACGAGAAGCGGTTCAATCCACTCCCCAATATTTTCCAATACTGACAGGACATAATATTTTGAACTACGATTTGCCTTTGTTAATCAAAAGGTTTTTAATTCATAAAAACAATTTCACAAACAGACAATTACCTTTCATTTTAAAAAGGAATTTAGGTGCTAAACCCTGGGAATCAAGAGTTATCGACACTGTGACAGTATGGAAATTCAACGGAAACGATTACACACCGTTGATGCTCATTGCCGATTATTTGGGTTTAAAGAAAACTGTTGACTTAGAACCTCTTCCCGATGTAAGTAGGCAATATTGGGAAATGGTTAAAACCGAACCTGAAAAAGCATTGGATTTCGTGGGATTGCAATCAGCAAATCAAACAAATGTTGTTATCCAACTCATGAATGAATTAAGGCAATTATAATTATCATAACATAAGTGATTATTTATAAGGGTGAAGCATATGTTTCACCCTTTTTTCGTATTTATCATAAAGAAATTATTATGGTTAAACGAGCATGTGTTATTTCAGGTGGTGGTAGTTGGGGTGCATTCGGTGGAGGCACGTTGGCAAGGATAAATGGTGAGTATGAAGTTGTTGTGGGTGTTTCAACGGGAAGTCTTTTAGCACCATTAGTTGCGTTAAATGAATGGGAATTACTGAAAGAGGGATATACATCGGTTACCAATAAAAACGTGTTTGATACATGTTGGTACAAGCCAACTCCTTTAACAAAGGATGGTAAGTTAAAAAAGCTACCAATAGCAATAACATTACTGTTAGGTCAAAATTCAATATGCACATCAAACGCATTGAGAAAAACAATTGACAGGTTTTTCCCAAAGAACCTTTTCGATGAATTACAAAAACAAAATAAAGAGATTTTGGTTGGTACACAAAATTATGCTCAAGTCCCATCAAAAATACATTACTTCAATTCTTCAGTCGAAAGTTATGAAGATTTTAAAGATTGGATGTGGTGTAGTGCTAATTTTCCATTCTTCACATCACTTGTGAAAAAGAGCTGGAAAGATAATGTTGGGGATTTTCATGTTGGTTCTTGGTCTGATGGCGGTTTAACTGATTTGGTTGGATTGGAACAATTATTCTATAAAGGATTTAAAGAAATTGATATTATTTTACACCGCACAAGAAATACTGAAAAATATGAAGGGAATAGGATTAAGAATTTGGTGGAAAATGTAAGCACCAGTATTAGTGCAATGCGATACGATATTGAATTTGAATATTTCTCTCAGAAAATCCGAGACTTAAATAAAGATGGTGTAAAGGTAACTGTTTATTGGTTACCGAGAAAATTAAGCGCAAACTCTATGGTTTTTAACCGTGATGAAATGATTGGATGGTGGGCAGAAGGGTATCGCACAGCATTTGATGACGACAGAAAACAAGTATTTGAACCAATAAAATGGTAACAAAAATCCCTCTTTCGAGGGATTTTGTTTTAAAAACTTATTTTAATCGATTTTAAGCGATATTAGGGTTTGGAGGTCTTGGGGTAGGTAATCGAACTGATATGTCTTAAAACCGTCCCAAAAGTTGTATTCCTTCAGTATTTTGGTCCTATCCTCAACTGATAATGTCTCCCAATGATTTTCTGCTTTTTGGTCCATATGAATAAATACTTTTATATCAAAATTAAACCCATTTCAGAATATCAGCAAACTTACCTTCAAATTCATCGGCATCAAGATATGTGTCAAATTCATCCTCTGCCATGTACGCTCGTTTCTTTTTATCCTCACCATAGAGTCTAAAATCAAACAAGTCCATCATAGTATCGAAAAAAGTATACATGTTTCTTGCGTGTTCAAAGATGAAAGTAAAACTTTCTTTGAACCCTTCGTCATTATCATTCAATATCACACCAAATGTATATCTCCCATCAGAGGCAGTTTCTTCATGTACTGATTTTAATCTCGTTTTCATATGCCAAAGATAAACTAAATTTCATTCATTGCCAATAGTTCCTGAGTAAATTCAGTATAAAAATAACCCAATGGGTCTCGTGGTTCATTGTTCTTATGAATCTCATAATGCAAGTGAGGACCTGTACTTGTTCCGGTACTTCCAACCGTCCCAATAACTTGGTTCTTACCAACCCACTGACCTCTTTTCACTTTAATAATATCCAAATGAGCATAAAGTGTTTCAAAACCATATGCGTGTTGGATAACAATTCTATTACCATACCCGTATTTAGAATACAATATCTTCACTACCTTTCCTTGCGCTGTAGAATAAACAGGTGTCCCAGGATAAGCAGAGATATCAATACCTTCATGAAATAAAATTTGTTTCTCCACAGGATGGTTTCTCCAACCATAAGGTGAACTCAAACAAATAAACTCCTTAGTTTTAATTGGCGAAATAGTCGGATAGTAAAGAATAGCATTTTTGTTACTCTTAAACAATTTTGACGTTTCTTGTAATTTAACTAATTGAGTCGCAAGCATTTCTGCAGCATAATATGTTCTATCATTAACCTCAGAAAAAATACTGTCAAACATATCAAAGGCAATTTTTGCACTATCATTTTGATACTGATAAAAGCCAGTTGTGTCGTAATCAACACCTAAAATTTGAGAATAGATAACGTTATCATATTCACGAATTTCTTCAACCTGACGTTCCATTTCAGCTAACTTAACGGTTAGTTTCGCATACTCGTTTTTTAGCCTCAAATTCTCAGTCACCAAACGGGAATCTAATCCATGATTACTCGCACTTGTTGATGAAGATAGTCCACCACCAAGACTCATAACTACGAATGCTCCCACAAGGATAAGAAAAAATTTTCCGATAATACTTTTTGGTTTTTCCATAATTTTAAATTTAATAGGATTATTTTTCTGTTGAAAATCAATTAGTTACGTACCAAAATTTTCAACAAACCACTGGTAAAGGGTGTGGTATTTAAATGAAAATGCCCAGAAAAACCATGTCTTCTGGGTATTGTGAGATTCAGATGGTTACATCCAACCGAATTTCGTTTTATAGGAATCTTCCCCCTATATATTTTCAATATTTTTGAATTCGCATTCATTTTTTGTTATTATAAATACTAAAAAAGTATAAAATGTCAAGTTATTAGTTGTCAGTTGATTGTACGAGTTGCTGTTTTTCCATCATTCTTTCAACGATTTTTTCGGGTGAAAAAATGAATAAATGTGATGAATTTATCCTTTCAAAACCACATTTCTGAGCAACGCTATATAGCTTATATTCATTTATTTCCGTATCAGTTTTACCCATAAAATCAGCAAGAGAATAATATTCTACTGCCGGAACTAAATCAATCTCCGTTAAATTATTGCGAACAGGTACGGTCTTATGTCTGAAATAGAAATCCGCATCAATAACATTATCCTGGATTGGCTTAACAAGAGCAATGATACCTACGTTATCACCATAAAAATCCCTGTAAATTGATTCAATGAATTCTTCAGTTACTCCAATTTTCCTA
>Ga0307378_10003465_pt1 | contig 23132 bp, 16 predicted proteins | sample UN1MG_FD_202238 | JGI IMG/M metagenome (GOLD analysis project Ga0307378, IMG submission 202238) | Soil microbial communities from Risofladan, Vaasa, Finland - UN-1 | ecosystem: Environmental > Terrestrial > Soil > Coastal area > Acid sulfate soil | place: Finland: Risofladan, Vaasa | collected...
AGGGCCTTTACGACGGGTAGAAGCCGCTTTATCTCCGTCTCGGCGTCCACCGGCTCGGCGCCGGGTCGGGAGCTCTCGGCCCCCAGGTCCAGGATGTCCGCTCCGGCCACGAGCATCGCCCGGCACCGCTCCACCGCCGCCCCCACGTCGTCGCCCACGCCGTCCCCGGAGAAGGAATCGCCCGTGAGGTTGACGACCCCCATGACCAGGGGCCGGGAGAGGTCCAGCACCCGGTCCCGCACGTGCCAGACCGGGATGCTGTCGAGCGCCGCGAGGGTTTCCGCCAGCTCGTCGGCCAACGCGCCCAGGCCGAACTGCTGGCCCCGGAGCTTTTCCGTGATGAGCGCCAATTGACGCCGCGTCCCGCCGAGCACCACGTCGGTGGATTCCACCCCGCGGACGACCAGTCCCCTGTGCACCGCCGCCTCGGCGCCCGCGGCCAGCGCCTCCTGCTTGAGAATCGTGGCCGCGGTGTGGGGCACGTCGCGGAGGTGAAAGACGTGGAAGCCGAGCTTGGTGGTCATCAGCTCCACGCCGCGGTCGGAGACGCCGGCCCGGCGCATCAGGCGGGCGGCGTCCTCGGGTGAGTCAATCCGGCAGACGCGGGGGTGGCGTTTCATATCAAAGCATAAAGGGGGAATCCCCCCCTTTTTTCAAGTCGGATGAATCCCCGGTGGGGACTATTCCAGGTCGCTCTTGCGGTCGTCGCCCAGGGGCGGGGAGCTCTCCCGGCGCTCGTCACCGGGCCAGACGCCGATGTTCTCGGCAAAATCCTTCTCCTCGGGGGTGCGGGTCCGTTCGGCCTCCAGCCGGGCCTTCTCCTCCTCGCGCAGGTGGGGCAGCCGACGGTCGTCGGGGGGCAGCTCCTCGCCCCGGACCAGCGCCTTTACCTCCTCGCCCTCCAGGGTCTCGCGCTCGATGAGCGCCCGGGCGATGGCCTCCAGCTTGTCGAGGTTCTTTTTGATGAGCTCGGTGGCGCGGGAGTAGGCGGACTCCACGACGGCCCGCACCTCGCCGTCTATGATTCTGGCGGTCTCGTCCGAGAAGTCGCGGTGCTGGGCGATTTCCCGGCCGAGGAAAATCTCCTCCTGCTTCTTGCCGAAGGCGAGGGGGCCGAGCTTTTCGCTCATGCCCCACTCGCAGACCATCTTGCGGGCCAGGTCGGTGACCTGGTTGATGTCGCTGGCGGCGCCGGAAGTGGTGGAACCCAGGGCCAGTTCCTCGGCGGCGCGTCCGGCCATCAGCACCGCAAGCCGCTTCTCGAGGTACGACTTGTCCAGGTTGAGCCGCTCCTTCTCCGGCAGCGGCATGGTCAGCCCCAGCGCCAGGCCCCGGGGGATGATGGTCACCTTGTGCAGGGGGTCGTAGTCGGGCAAAAGGATGCTGACCAGGGCGTGGCCCGCCTCGTGGTAGGCGGTGACGCGCTTGGTCTCCTCGTCTATCTGGCGGGAGCGGCGCTCGGGGCCCATCAAGACCTTGTCGCGCGCCTCCTCGAAAATCTCCTGGGTGATGGAGGTCTGGTTGTAGCGGGCGGCCAGAATCGCCGCCTCGTTGGCCAGGTTGGCCAGGTCGGCCCCGGAGAAAAAGGGCGTGCCCCGCGCGATGCGCCGCAGGTCAACATCGTCGGCCAGCGGTTTGTCCCGCACGTGGACCTTGAGAATCTCCTCGCGGCCCCGGATGTCGGGGAGGTCCACCACGATCTGGCGGTCGAAGCGCCCGGGCCGCAGGAGCGCCGGGTCCAGAACGTCGGGCCGGTTCGTCGCCGCCATCAAAATGACCGTGGACTCGCTCTCGAAGCCGTCCATCTCGATGAGGAGCTGGTTGAGGGTCTGCTCGCGCTCGTCGTGTCCGCCGCCCAGGCCGGCCCCGCGGTGGCGCCCCACGGCATCCAGCTCGTCCACGAAGATGATGCAGGGGGCGTTGCGCTTGCCGTTGGAAAAGAGGTCGCGGACCCGCGCCGCGCCCACGCCCACGAACATCTCCACGAAGTCGGACCCGGAGATGGAGAAGAAGGGAACGTTGGCCTCGCCGGCCACCGCCCGGGCCAACAGCGTCTTGCCGGTTCCGGGGGGACCCACCAGAAGCACGCCCCGCGGTATCTTACCCCCCAGCTTCTGGAACTTCTTCGGGCTCTTCAGGAAGCTGATTATCTCGACCAGCTCCTCCTTGGCCTCATCGCAGCCGGCCACGTCATCGAAGGTGGTCTTGTTCTTGGACTGGTTGACCAGGCGGGCGCGGCTCTTGGCGAAGGACATGGCCTGGCTGCCCGCGCCCTGCATCCGCCGCATCATGAAAACGAACAGGACGACTATCAGGACCACCGGTCCCAGGGTGAACAGGATCGAAAGGAACGTCCCCTGGCTCTGGTCAACGGAGACGGTGACCCCCCGCTCGGCCAGCTTGTTCAGGAAATCAATGTCCACGGCGGCGACGCTGGTGGTGAACTCGGTGAAGGTGTGGCCCTTCTGCGCCGGGTTCTCGATGGAGGTCTTCAGGACGCCGTGGAGCTCGGAGTCGGTGATGACCACCGACTTTACGTTGCCGGCCTCGAGCTCTCTGTAGAAGAGGGTGTAGTCTATCTCATCGCCGCCGGAGGGGCCGGCGAAGAGCTGCAGGAGCAGGATGGCCGCGCCGAGGATGATTATCCAGGGGAGAATAGCTTTCAGTACTTTATTCAGCGGAGCTCCTTGTCGGGCGCCGGTTTGTCCCACGCTCGACTTACGCCCAAACGGGCGCGCGGGTTGCACGCAAAAGCGCTCACCGGCGCGGGAATATTACCAGCGCGCCGGAAAAGAGTCAACAAAAGCCCGCCGCCGCTATCTCGGAGGGGGTTCGGTCCACCTCTCAGGCGAGGGCCTTGACGACGACGAAGCCGCCCCGGCCGTGACCCTCCTCCCATCCCGGAACCGAGGCCGGGTTCTCGGGGGGGCCGAAGAGGGTCTGAGCGAACCGCGCCACGCGGAAACCGGCAGACTCCACCGCCTCACCGAGCTCCTCGGCGGACAGGATGTGGGCCATCGAGTAGAAGGGGTCCCGGCCCTGTCTTTTCAGGTAGAGCCGCCCCAACGCGCTCGCCCGGTCCACGATACCTGCCAGGAGGACCCCCCCGCCCGTCAGGACCCGCCGTATCTCCGCTAGAACCGCAACCGGGTCCGGCACGAAACAGAACACCGTCACCGCCAGACAGGCGTCGAAGACCCCGTCACCGAAGGGCAACTCCTCGCCGCGACCCCGGACCGTCAACGGCACCCTCGCCCTTCCCGCCCGGGCCATCGCCGCCGACGGCTCCAGGCCGACCTCGACCCCGAGCGCGCCGCCGAAGCGCCCGGTACCGCTGCCCAGCTCCAGCCGCCGGCCCCGGTCGGGCCAGAATCGGCGCAGCAGTTCCAGCTCCCGCCGGAAAGCCGCCGGATGCTCCTCGAACCACGCCTCGTAGCGTTCCACCAGCCCGTCGATGGGGTCGTTCACGCGTTCTCCCGGGCTCGGCTCCGCCGACGTTTCATGACGCCCACTCGACGGCGGTCGTTCAGGCGAGGGCCTTGACGACGACGAAGCCGCCCCGGCCGTGACCCTCCTCCCATCCCGGAACCGAGGCCGGGTTCTCGGGGGGGCCGAAGAGGGTCTGGGCCACGGCCACCGGCAGGAAACCGCTCTCCCGCAGGAGCTCGGTGAGCTCTTCCGCCGCCAGGAACGATACGCCGAGCACCTCCAGCTCCTCACGGTACTGCTCCCGGCGGAACCGCCCGAGGCGGGTGGCGGCGTCCGTCTCCCCGACCACCAGGGCCGACGCGGGCTCCAGCACCCGCCGGAGCTCTTCCAGAACTGGGCGCCGGTCGCCCAGGAGGAAGAGAACATTGACCAGCAGGGCGGAATCGAAGACGCCGTCCCGGAAGGGCAGCCTCTCCCCCACCCCCCGGACGGCGGCCACGCCGCGCTCCAGCGCCCGACGGCACATGTCCGGCGAGGGGTCCACCCCCACCCGGACGCCCAGCGGCCCGGCGAAACGCGCAGTGCCCACCCCGACCTCCAGCCCCCGCGTGTGGAGGGGCAGGAGCGCCCGCACCAGGTCCAACTGCCGGGCGTACTCCTCCGCGTTCTCCTCGTACCAGGCGTCGTGTTCGGAGGCGCGCTCGCTCACCTGTCCTCCGGCTCCAGCACGGCGATGAAGGGGAGATTTCGGTAACGCTCGGCGTAATCCAGCCCGTAGCCCACCACGAACCCGTCCCCGGCGTAGGTGAAGCCGGTGTAGTCCACCTTAACCTGTCGGCGCCGGCGTCCCGGCTTATTTACAAAAACGCACACCGACACCGGGCGGCCGTAGTGCGCGTCCAGGAAGCGCCGCAGCTCCCCCAGCGTCCGCCCCGTGTCCACGATGTCCTCGACGACGAGGATGCGCTCGCCGGGCCGGGCGTGGGGCAGCTCACCGTAGAAGCGGAGCTCCCCCGGCTCGTCGCCGTCGCGGTAGCTGGAGAACGCCACCAATTCGAAACGCAGCGGCATTTCCAGGCGGCGGACCAGGTCCGACAAGAAAATGATCGAGCCCTTGAGGACGCCCAGGACGAGGAGCGCCCCCCCGCCGAGGTCGCTGTTAATCTCCCGGGCCAGCTCCCCGACCCGGCGCTCGATGTCCCGCTCGCTGAAGACGACTTGCATTGTGGCGACCGCCCCCTCCCGGCGATGATACCAAAAACGGACCCCGCGGTCCGCTTCTAGGGGGACGACGAAACCCGCGACGGGTCGGGGTGGATTTCCCGATGTAGTCGCGGATGTTTGCGTTGAGGCAGTTTCGTAGTCATCGTGAGGTCTTTTTAGGCGGGGATAGGAACCGAGCGCAGCGAGCTATGCCCCCGGCAAATCCCCGCCCTACGGGATACTTAATTTATCGCCCGCCCCTTCAGACGCCCGTCCCGTACATCGCCAACAGGGCCAGGTAACGGTCGGCGATTTCGTTCGGGTTGTGCTTGAGGGTCTCGTAGGCCTCGGCCAGGGAGGTGAGAAGCTCGCCCAGGAGGGTGTCGAGGGGGTGTTGGCGGCCGGTCTCGGAGAGGATGGTGGTAGCCGTCCGGGCGAGCTCCTCCGGGAGGCGCTCCCGCTCGAAGTTAACGTCGAGGCCCACACCGATGACGGCGTAGACGACCTTCCCGCCCCGGAGCTCCGTCTCAGCCAGCACGCCGCCGTACTTGAGCCCCCGGGTGAAAAAGTCGTTGGGCGGCTTGATTTTCGTCGGGACGTAGCGGTCCAGGACCGGGTGAAGGGCCACGGGGACCATCCGGGAGAGGAGGTCGGCGTCGGCGGCGTCGAGGCGGGGCCTCAGGAGGAGACTGAACCAGAGTCCGCCCGGCGGGCTGACCCACACGTTGTCCCCCCGCCCCCGGCCGGCGGTCTGGGTCTCCGCGACGACCACGAGCCCTCCGGGCTCTCCGGCGCGGGCCCGATCCCGGACCGTATCCGAGGTCGAGCCGATTTTACCCGGATGCTCGATCCGCCAGCGGACGGCCATATCCATACACCTCTTACGGCACCTGCTCCCCCGGGCTTCGATCCCACCGCGGATGGGCGTTTACCCCCCGTCACTCGCCCCGGTTCACCAGGCGCGTCAGGGAGCGGATGGTTTCGAAGAGCGTCGTGCCCAGCTTTATCGCCGGGAGCTGGCTCGAGGCCAGGTTGTCCGGCCGCGGCTCCAGGCTGGAGACCAGGTAGCCCACCTTGCCCCGGGGGATGCCCGAGCCGACCAGGTCCACTATCTCCTTGAACTCCTCGGCGTTCGGGTCGGAGCGGTACCGCGCCGTGCGGTAGAGGAAGACGCAGAAGTCGTAGAGCTGCTCGCAGAAGTTCTCGTCGGTGTAGCGCTTGGGCAGGTTGAGGGAGAAGTAGGCCAGGATTCGCTCGGGGGCGTTGGCCGCCAGGTTGCCGATGATGCGCAGGTGGGCCGGGTGTATCTGCGAGAAGAGCGGCACGAGGTTGGTGGCCACCGCCTCGTCCAGCGTCTTCCACGCGTCGAGCCCCATCTGCGCCTCGACCTGGATGTCGGCCAGGATGGTCACCAGGGGCGCGGTGCCGATGTCGTGGAACGTGCGCACCAACCGCACCAGACGGAACAGGGAGTTCTCTATCTGGCCCGAGAGCTCGGTCTCCTTCACCGCCAGGCCGAGCTGCTCGTAGACCAGGTTCTGGACCTTCCGGCGCACGACCTCCCGTTCCGTCTCCTCATCCGAGGGCGAGTGTAGCTCGACGAAGGCCAGCCGGCGCCGGGTGCTCTGGGAGAGCTGCTCGACCCCGCTGAGCCCGTCCTGGGAGTTGAAGGTGGCGATGAGGCGGAAGTCCAGGGGCAGCGGGATGTCCAGGTACTCCCCCGGCGAACCGGAGACCGGGATTTTCAGCGCCGAGGCGTCGCTCGAGGCGAGGAAGTCGGAAAGGAGCGACGGCCAGTCGCAGTTGTCCAGCTCGTCCAGGACCAGCCACACGCCGGAGTACTGTGCCCCGTTCGGCGCCCGGTAGGTCGTGCGGGCGTAGCTGTCGTCCGCGGCGGCGTAGTTTTTCAGGACGGTGCGGGTCAGGATGCCGGAAACCGCGACACCCCCGTCGGGCAGGGGGTACACCTGGCCGAGGAGGTCCTCGGGGCCCCAGCTCGACAGGGACTGCACGAGCTCGGGGTAGACGTTCCAGACGAGGGCGGGCAGCATCCGGGCCAGGGTCGTCTTGCCGCAGCCGGTGGGTCCGCTGATTATCACGTGCTTGCCCAGGAGCAGGTTGGTGACGACGTGGGCTATCTGCTCGTTGTCTAAGACGAGCTGATCGCGGATGCGGCGGATGGAGGCGGCGACGTCCCGGGGCAGGGCCAGCGGGCGGTCCTCGCCGTCCCGGGGCCGTGTGCTCCGGGCGTCCCTCGCCTCCACGCTCTTCAACAGGGCGTCCACGGTGGGGATCAGGAGCTTCTTGGCGTCGGCGGGGGCCGGCTCGGCGGCCTCCGGCTCCCCGGCGAGGAGGTTCAGGCCGACGAGGGATTCCTCGGGCACCGTCCAGCGCTGGATCGGGGGCGCCAGGGGCGGCAGGTCGGGGAACGGGGTCGGCTCGACCTCCAGGCCGGAGAGTTCCTCCGAGGTTAGAGCCGGGGCGGGCTGGTCCTTCCTGGAGACCGGCGGCGCCACCGAGTCGGGAGCGGGCGTCTCCCAGACCATCTCCGCCATCACCTCGTCCAGGGAGCGCACGGCGTCCACGGGCGGTATCTGCGCCCGTACCGGTTCCGCCGCGACGGGCTCCGGTTCCACGACGACGGGCTCAACGGCGAAGGCTTCCTCCGGTTCCGGAACCGGCGGCTCTCCCGGGGGGACGAACACCGGCTCGGGCTCCGGCGGGGCCTCCTCCTCCGTCACCAGGGGCGGGCCGGCGACCGACTCTATCTCCTCCATGCGCGACCGCATCCGGGAGAGCATCTCCCAGTCAATGCCCAGGTCTATTAGCTGCTTCTCCTCGGTGACGGTGTCCTTCTTGCGGACGACGGGGTGGTCCATGTGGAAGGTCTCCCTCGCCTCGTGGCGGACCACCCTTTTGCCCCGGTCGCCCAGTTGGAGGCTCATCTCCCCCTCGGACTCCGCGGCGGCGCCCTCCCCCAGCCTGAGCCCGGGCGCGTCAATCACCAGGGAGTGGTCGCCCGTGTCGAGCCGGAGGTCCACGGTCCCCCCGTCTCCCGCGCCGGCCATCCGGGGCACGCGGTCGGCGGAGAGCCGGAAGGTCAGCTCCTCGTCGCTCTGATCGAACACCGATTCGGCGAGAGGGGCGGCCTTTTTCGCGGCACCCTCCACGACCCCCTCGGGCTTCCCCCGGCCCAGCTCGTCAATGACGTCCAGGCTCGAGGCCAGGGTGGTGCGGCGGAAGGTCTCGTACTCCCCCGTAGGGACGATGAACCCCTTGGAGAACCGCCCCCGCACCGCTTCGAGGAGGTTGTCCCCGTAGGGGAGGACGACGAAGCCGTTTGGGTCGGGCATCTCGGCGGCGGGTATCTCGTCCATCGAGGTGAGGCGGATCCAGCACGCGGAGTAGATGGCGTCGGCCTGGATGCGGCGGAAGGGGATGTTGTCGTCGGGCTGGCGGCGGAAGGAGCCGTCCGGGTTGAATAAAACGGCGTCCACCCTGGCTCGGAGCCGGAAGATGCGCGGGCCGACGACCCGCGGGTCGTCCAGGGGATAGAGGTTCACCGGTCTCCCGGCGGTGAGCACCCGGTCCAAAAGCCTCACGTAGCTCAGGCTCAGGCGCTGGGTCCACCAGGCGTGCCCGCCCTCGGAGATGACCCGCAGGTACTCGGCGTGGAGGGTGTCCATCCCGCCCACGCTCTCGAACTCCACGGGTCGCCAGACGATGGACAGTTGCGGCAGAAATTCGGCCATATCGGTTCCCCAATGGTGTTTTCGCCGGGAATCACCGGCGTTCGTCATCAGGAATCGGGCGTCCCCCCGGGGCGCACGTCGAGGGCCAGGTCGGAGGTTTTGGCGGAGTGGGTCAGCGCCCCCGCCGAGACGAGGTCGGGGCCGATCGCGGCCAGACGGGGCAGGCTCTCGAAGCTCACCCCGCCCGAGACCTCACAGAGCGCGCCCGCCCGGCGGCAGCGCAGGACGGCCGTCGCCAGGGTCGTATCGTCCATGTTGTCGAGAAGGACGATGCGTGCCCCGGCGTCCAGCGCCTCGTCGAGCTGCGCCAGGTCGGTGACCTCCACCTCCACGGCGAGCCCGTGGGGGCAGCGGGCCCGGGCCGCGTGCACCGCCTGGGCCACCCCGCCGGCCGCCGCCAGGTGGTTGTCCTTGATCAAAATTCCCGAGGCCAGGTCGTGACGGTGGTTGCAGGCCCCGCCTACGCGTACCGCGTATTTGTCCAGCTCCCGCCAGCCCGGCAGGGTCTTGCGGGTGTCCACCAGCCGGGGCGGCGAAAGCGAGCGCGAGCCCTCGGGCAGTTTCTCCCAGGCACGGCGCAGCTCCCCCGACCAGGCGCGGGAGACCGTCGCCACGCCGCACATCCGGCCGAGAAAATTCAACGCCGCGCGCTCGGCGGCCAGAATCGAGCGCAGGCAACCGCTCACGGTGGCGAAGACCGTCCCGCCCTCGAGCCGCTCCCCGTCCGTGTAGGCGGTCTCGAAGCGGAGTTCGGGGCCCACGGCGGCGAAAACCGCCCGGGCCACCTCGAGCCCGCAGAGGACGAGCGGCTCCCGGGCGACCAGCTCGCCCGCTGCCCGGGCGTCCGCGGGCACGGTTGCCAGGGTCGTGTAGTCGCTGGCGATCCGGTCCTCGTCGAGGGCCGACTCGATCAGACGCCGGGTGGCCGGTGAGATCGGTTGGTACAAGGCGCCGTCCCGCGATGGTTCCCGAGCCGCGCGGACGCGAAGCCCCCCCGGACGGTCACGGACCGCCCCCGCCTTTTTTGGTCGGGGGACCGAGGCTTCCCCGCCATCGTATTCTACCAAACCTGGAGCCCGCGCGCGAGGGGTAAGAGCGGCGACCTCGTCATCGGCGATGTCGAAGTTCTCCTGGAGCCCGCGCGCGAGGGGTAAGAGCTATAAAGGACGAGCTCGACTCCAGGGTGAAAGACTGGAACCCGCGCGCGAGGGGTAAGAGCAATCCCTTGGGAACCGGATGCTCGACGTGGTATAATAATTGAAGAGAATTCAGGTAATGAAGGGAAACCTATGAGTAGGGTGGCCGTCACAGAAGAGGTATTACGCTGGGCCTTGAATCGCTCCGAAAAGTCGGAGGATGGTCTACAGAAAAAGATACCTAAAATTCATCAGTGGTTAACCGGTGAGAGTCAACCTACACTACGGCAATTGGAGACATTTGCAAAAGCAACTTACACACCTTTAGGCTTCCTTTTCCTCGAAAAGCCTCCACAAGACCGCTTGCCCATTCCTCACTTCAGAACACTTGGTGATGAGGGTCTGCAAAGACCTAGCCCAAATCTTCTTGAAACAATTCAAATAATGCAGCGGCGACAGTCCTGGATGCGTGAATTCCTGATAGAACAAGGTCAGGAAGGCCTTCCATACGTAAAATCCGTCCGACTTGAAGAACATCCTAGATCCACTGCAAAACAGATTAAAAAAACACTAGGCTTAGATGAAGAATGGGCTGCACGACAGCCCACATGGACGGAGGCGCTTAGTATTCTGCGAGAAAACCTGGAAAATGCGGGGATTCTGGTTGTCGTCAATGGAGTCGTGGGAAATAATACCCATCGTAAGCTGGACCCTAACGAATTTCGAGGTTTCGTTCTGGTGGATGAGTACGCCCCACTCGTGTTCGTTAATGGTGCAGATTACAAGGCCGCGCAGATGTTCACACTAGCCCACGAAATAGCACACGTGTTTTTGGGAAGTAGTGCTGCGTTCGATTTACGTGAAATGCAGCCAGCAGAAGACCCGATGGAACAACGGTGCAACCGGGTAGCTGCAGAATTTCTAGTTCCTGAAAACGAGATACGTAAAGTATGGGATTCCGTAAAAAGTGATACAGAGCCGTTCCAAACACTAGCCAGGCGATTTAAGGTCAGCGTCCTCGTTGTGGCACGTAGGGCGTTGGACCTTCACCTGATAGATAAAGAGGCGTTTTTACAGTTTTATAAAGTTTATACAAAGCGCCAAAAGTCTGTACCTCAACCAGAAGGTGGTGATTTCTATGCTAATCAAAATTTGCGAATCGGACGGCGTTTTGCGTCTACCGTTATTCGAGCAACCAAAGAAGGTAAACTACTTTACTCCGAAGCCTACCAGTTAACCGGATTGTACGGGAATACATTCGAGAGCTACACATCCCATATAGAAATGTCAGGCCGATAGTAAATGGGGGAACCTGTTTTTTTACTTGATGCGAATGTGTTTATCGAGGCAGCACGTCGTTACTACGCCTTCGATTTGGTCCCACGATTCTGGGATAGTTTGGTCGAGTACGCATCACTTGGTCGTATTCGAAGTATAGATCGTGTCAAGCATGAATTAGAACGAGGTAAAGATGAGCTAGCATCATGGGTAGAAGGGTATTTCCAAGATGCATTCGCGTCTACGGATGAAGATGAGGTAGTGCAAATTTACAAGAAAATTATAAAGTGGGTAAATAGTGAGAGCCAGTTTACAGAAGAAGCAAAAGCGACTTTTGCCGGTGGTGCAGACGGTTGGTTAGTTGCATACGCCAAGGTAAAAGGCTGTATTGTAGTTACCCAAGAAATCTCTGAACCGTTCTCTAAAAGAAAGGTTAAAATACCCGATGTTTGTATTAAGGGTGGTTTATCCTTCTTAGACACATTCGAAATGCTGCGAACACTTGGGATAAGACTTGGATAATAATTTAATTTTACATATATAAACCAGTATTCTTAAATTTATATATCACCTAAAGTATTTACACGAAATAAGGAGGACCGGCATGTACCGACGCTTTAGGCTGATTCCCTGGCTGACCCTGACGGCCTTTTGGGTCTTCATCCTGGCTCCGCCGGCCTTCGCCGAGGAGTCCCTCGGCCGCGTGGTGGACCTGGTGGGGAAGGTGACCGTGACCCGCGGCTGGTCCACCACCGATCTCGCCAAGGGCGACCTGGTGTACTCGGGCGACGTGGTGGAGGCCTCGCGCAACTCCTCGGCGGAGCTGGTCCTCGGGAGCGGCCACCACGTGAAGGTCAAGGCGGGCACGAAGCTGCGCGTCTCGCCCCTGGGATCGAGCTACGAGGTGCAGACCTTCTACGGCTCGGTGCTGGCCGCCGTGGTGAGCTCCCAGGAGGACGCCCGCGGGTTCCGCGTCTCCACCCCCACCGCCTCGGGCGCCGTGCGCGGGACCCTTTTCACCGCCGAGGTGGCCGAGGACGGGGCGACGACCTTCCGCGTGCTCTTCGGCGAGGTCACCGCCTCGGACGCCGCGGAGACCGCCGAGGTCGTGCTCGGCCCGCAGACGAAGACCACGGTCGCCGCCGAGGGGACGCCGACCGCCGGGGTTCCGCTCACCTCCTCCGAAATCGCCGAGCTGGAGGCCTGGGCGGGCGAGCTACTCTCCCTGGGCGGGGTGAGCGCCGCCGAATCGGCCCTGGAAACCCTCACTGCGGGCGTGGGTGAGGGCGGAGCCGGTGGCGCCGCCACCTTCCCCTGGGTCCTGGTCGGCGCCGTGGGCGCGGTGGCCGCCACCGCGGCCATCGTCTACCTGACCGCCGAGCCCCAGGAGTCGGGCGAGGGGTCCACGATTGACATAGACGTAAACTGGTAACCACCGACGAACCGGGAGGATTCATGAAAAGACCGCTTGCGTTTTTCGCTGTCCCGGCCGTCATCTGTGCGCTCGTCGCCTGCGACCTGACGGGTGTCGGCGGTGAGCCGGGCCGGGTGGCCCTCGACCTGGAAATCGTGAGCCCGTCGGGCGGGCTCGACGTGGACCGGGTGCGGGTCAGAATCACCGCGCCGGATTTCGACGCGGACCGCTGGTACGAACTGGAGATTGACGGGAACGGCGCCTCGGGCAGCCTGGACTGCGAGCCGGGCACGGACCGCTTCGTGGAGGTGGACGTATACGAGGACGGCGCGATTTCCTACACCGCCGCCGGCACGGTGAACCTGGAGCCGGGCGAGACGAAGACCCTCTCCCTCGTCGCCGATTCGGTCTACTCGGACTACCTCCGTATCACCGGCCGCGTCGGCAGCTTCGGCGCCCGGGACCACCAGCTCGACAGCCCGTCGGACGTGGTCGTCGCCCAGGGATACCTCTACGTCGTGGACCCCCCCGCCCGCACGCTCAAGGCCTACGACCCGGCCGACCTCGAGGCGCCGCCGGTCTGGGTCCGGGACCTGTCCTTCCTGGACGACGAGACCGAGCTCCCCTATTTCCCGGCCACCATCGTGTACTTCCCCGAGCTGGGCGACCTCCTCGTGGCCGACCCGGTCAACGGCCGCCTGGACGCCTTCGACCCCGCCGACGGCACCCACAACGGTGAGATCACCGTTCCCGACGGTCTCACCAATCCGGCGGACATGCTCTACTGGCCGTACGCCGGGAGCGTCTTCGTGGTGGATACGGACGACTCCGAGCTCTACCTCCTGGACCAGAGCGGCTACCCCGAGATGGGCGGCCGCGTTCTCTACGACGGGGAGAGCCAGGTGATAGAAAACCCCGTGGGGGTGGCTCTGACGGGCTCGGCCGGTGAAATCGCCTACCTGGCGGTCACCAGCGCGCCGGAGGAGGAAGGGGTGCCGGGCCGGATTTACTTCTATACCTATTATTTCGACGAGGGGCCCGAGTACACCGGCTCCGCCGGGGAGGACCACCTCGAGCACCCCGCGGGCATCGCCTGCGCCGAGGGCATGCTCATCGTGGCCGACGCCACGCTCCACGCGCTGAAGATATTCGACGCCGAGGGCGGCTTCCTGGACAGCTTCGGCTCATTCGACGACCGCCTGGGGACCTTCACCAACCCCCTGGGCGTCTTCGCCGGCGACCTGCGGCTCTACGTGGCGGACTCGTTCAACCACCGGGTCCAGCACTTCGACATCCCGGAAAGGTGACCCCCGGGTCGGGGGAGCGGTAGCCGTGGACGAGGCGGTGGCCGTTTACGCCGATAGGTAGCCTTCGGGGCGGCCCGTGGGATGAATTCTCCGCGGGCCGCCGTTCGGTAAAAAAGGAGGCGCGCGTGCCGGAGGAGGGCGACGGACGGGAGCTGATCGAGCGCTTCCTGGCCCACCTCGCCGGAGAGAGGGGCTACTCGCCGGCCACCGTGGCGGCGTACCGCTCCGATCTGGGCTCCATCGAAAAGCGGACCGGGCCGCTGGACGGCCTGACTTCGGCCGCGCTGGTCGGGTACCTGCTCGTGGAGAAGGAGGCGGGCCGGGCTGCGTCCACCATCCGCCGCCGCCTGGCCGCTTTGCGGTCCTTTGCCAATTTCGCCGCCGCCGAGGGGCTTTTCGACCGGCCCCTGGGGGACCTCACCCTGCCCCGTCACGCCGAGCCGCTGCCCAAGCCGCTCCGGCCTGAGGAAATCGAGGCGCTGCTCGCGGCCGCCGCGCGCCGCCTGGAACGGGCGGAGGACAAGGCGGATTCCGTATACAAGCGGTTATCGCCGACGCAACGCGCGCTCCGGGACCTGGCGCTCCTGGAGCTCCTCTACGCCTCCGGGCTGCGCGTCTCCGAGGCGCTCTCCGTCGAATGGACGCAGCTCGACCTGCGGGCGGGCTACGTCCGAATTACCGGCAAGGGCGGGCTGCAGAGAGTCGTGCCGGTGGGCGAAACCGCCCTCCGGGCGCTCACGCGGTACCGCGACGCGCTGGGGCAGCCGAAGAGGGCGGACCCGGTCTTCTGCTCACGGCCCGGCTCGGCCCTGAAGCGGAACCGTGTCAATCGGCTGCTGGCCGGGCTGGCCGCCGAGGCCGGGCTGGACATCGCATCGGGGCCCCACCGGCTCCGTCACAGCTTCGCCACACATCTTTTAGCCGGCGGGGCGAGCGTGCGGCTGGTCAAGGAGCTCCTGGGCCACAGCCGTTTGACAGAGACCCAGCGCTACACCAGGGTGGAGGTGAGCCGCCTGGAGCGGGCGCACCGGGAGTCGCACCCGCGCTCTCGCCGGAAGGGATAGGCGCGCCCACGGGGCCAGGGAGGGGGGCGAAGCGACATCCCTCTCCCTCCGGGAGAGGGACCGAGGGTGAGGGCAGCCTGATAAAAACGGGCGGACCTGAAGGTCCGCCCCTACATCATCGCAATTCGCGGCGGCCCGCGGAGGGGCCGCCCTACACCACCGCTGACAAACCGTCGGGCCGGGGAGAGGGGTGGACGGGAACGTAGAAACGGCGGCCAACAGAAGGTCCGCCCCTACGTCATCACAATCCGCATTCCCCTCTCCCTTCCAGGGAGCTGCGCGCCGACGGGCTAGGGTGAGAGTCGGGGCCTGAAAGCGGCGGGGTTAGGAAACCCCGCCCTACGTTATCGGTTTTTAATCGGTGCCCACCGGACGCCGTTGCTCAGACGATCAACGGCAGGCTCAACGGAACGATGAACACCTTGCCCTCGTAGCGCGTCGGCCCCCAGAAGAGACCGACGGCGAAGTTCCGCTCCAGGTAGCTCTTCGCCACCACCCGCTCCAGCACCCCGGGGGTCTCCAGTTCCTCGTCCTCCTCGGTGGCGAACTCGGCGCCGGCCAGGGCGCGGTAGATCTTCGGCATCTCGAGGGGGTAGGCCAGGCGGTCCGACGCGCCGTCCGGGACGAGGCCGGTCACACGGACGCCGCCGGGCACGGGCTCCGTCTGCAGGCCCAGGTAGAAGTGAAGGGCGTCGTGGGCCCCCAGGCGGGGTTCGGCGGGACGCTCACCCAGGACGACCCGCACCGTCAGCTCCACGTCCCCCCGGAGGATTCCCAGCTCGACCGTCTCCCCGATTCTCCGTGCAAGCATGGCGGTCTGCAGCACGATGGGATCGCCGACCGGCTCTCCGTCGAGGGTTTCGAGAACATCGCCCCTCGCCAGCCCCGCGGCCTCGGCCGGGGAACCGGGGAGGAGATACCGGACGACGAGCCCCGGACCGTCGTCGTTCACGACGGGCACCAGACCCAGGCAGGGCCGCTCTATCCCCCCTCCCTCCTCGAGCCTCTCGACGACTCCGCGGAGGAGCTCCGCCGGCACGACCAGGGCCCGGCCCGAATCGGAGAATGGTCCCGGTCGCGCCACCACCAGACCCGCCACCCGACCGTCGCCGTCCACCGCCGGTCCGCCCCAGCAGAACGGCTCCACGGCGGCGGCTAAGAGATACGAACGCTCTATCTGCGTGAATCCGCTCCTGACGCGTCTCCCCGTGGCCAACGCCGGGACGTCCACCAGGCCGAGCTCGGGCGACAGGCCGAGGATGTGCAGGGCCGCGTTGGCCTCCAGGCCGTCCGTTGAAACCCAGGTCACGGGCGGGGGCGGGTCCTCGATTTTCAACAGCGCGACTCCGGTGGGCCCGTCCACCCCCACCACCTCGGCCGGACGCTCCTCGCCGTCGGCGGTGCGCACCCAGACCATGCGCCAGCCGGTGAGGAACTCGGCGCTGGTCAACACGTGTCCCTCGGAGTCCACGACGAAGCCGGACCCGGGGTAGCGCGGGGGCGAGACCTCGGTGAGCCCCGGCTTGATGTCGGGCACGCGCCAGCGGAGGTCGGTGTCCACCCGGACGGCGACCACGGCCCCCTTGGCGTTCAGGGCCTCCGCGCAGAGGCGGGCGCCGCAGGTGGCGCAGTAGAGGTTCTCCGCCGGTGAGGCCTCGCCGCAGACGGGGCACACCACGCTTTCGGCCGTGGCGGCCACGACCGAAAGGCAGACCAGAGCCGCAATCATCCGGAGCGGGGTCATCTACTCCTCGGCGGCCAGCTCGGCGAGCTTGACCACGGTGGCGGTGCGGGCCTGGGCGAGGGCGGTCTCATCGTTCATCAGCCGGCCGACCTCGGCGATCCACGAATCGCGGGAAGCCCGGAAGCGGGCGGCGTTGGCGCGACCGTCCACCCCGCCGATCTGGGCGATTATCTCGGAGCGCGTGTAGAGGCGGAGCTGATCGAGCACCTCGGGCGTGAGCTCGGCCGGGACCCACTCGAAGGGCTTCGCCTGGGCGTCCATGAAGGCCGTGACGAGACCGGTCAGCTCCTCGTCGGTGAGGGAGGCGAAGGTCCCCTCCGGATCAATCTCGTGCTTCAGGCGGAACTCGGTGGCGAGGGCGCGGTGGTAGCCCGACCCGACGAAGTGCGCGGTGAAGCCGGTGTAGATGACCGGCTCCAGGTACACGTCGGGGTCTATGCCCACGCCGTCAATGCAGACGCCGTCGGGGGTGAAGTACCGGGCGATGGTGAGCTTGATGGCCATGTCGTCGGGGGCGCCGGGCTGGAGCTTGGAGAGGTTGAAGATGCTCTGCACCGAGCCCTTGCCGAAGGTGGTGGTGCCGAAGACCAGGGCGCGGTTCCAGGCCCTCAGGGCGCCGGTGACTATCTCCGAGGCCGAGGCCGAGCCGGAATCCACCAACAGAGCCACCGGGACGTCGGTCCGGAAGCCGTTCCCCGCGGCCCGGTACTCGGTGTGGGTCTCGACGGCGTTGCGGCCCTCGGTGTAAACCACCAAATCCCCGGGCTTCGAGAAGATCTGGCTCACCTCGATGGCGGCCTCGAGCGTGCCGCCCGGGTTGCTCCGCAGGTCCAGAAGCAAGACGCGCATCCCCTCCGCGGTGAGATCCTGGATCGCCGAGGTGAGCTCCTCGGCGGTGTCGTCCGAAAAATCGCTGATGCGGATGTAACCGGTGGCGTCGTCCACCATGAAGTGATCCGGGACGCTGTCCACCTTTATCTCTTCGCGGACCAGGGTGATATTCATCACGTCGTCCATGCCGGGGCGGTAGATGGAGAGGGTCACCTCGGTACCCGGCTCGCCGCGCATCATCGCCACCGCCTCGTTGATGTCCATCTCGTAGGTGCTCTTGCCGTCAATCTCGAGGATTTTGTCGCCGGGCATGAGGCCGGCCCGCGACGCCGGTGTGTCATCGAAGGGCGCCATAACCGTCAGCGTCTTGTCCTCGGTGGTTATCTGCACCTGCATCCCCAGGCCGCCGAACTTGCCCGTGGTCTCCAGCCGCAGGTCGTCGTAGAGGTGCGGGTCCATCAGCATGGAGTGGGGGTCCAGCGTCGCCAGCATCCCCTGAATGGCCCCGTAGATGAGCTCGTCGAAGGGCATCTCCTCCACGTACTCCCGGCTCACGAGCCGCAGGGCCGCGTTGAAGGTGGCCAGAAGCTGGTAGGAGTTGACGTCGCTCCCCTCGGCCAGGACGACGCTGCCCGCTCCCACGATGACCCAGAGGGAGAGGCCGAGAAGCACGCCCACGACCAGGGTGGTGAATATTTTCTTGCCCATGTTCACTCCAGGGTGTGATGGAAGGTGTCCAAAGCGGGTCCCGCCCGCCGTACGTTATAAGCTTACGCGACGCCCGCCGGTCTAGTTGCGCCCTCAAACAATCCCCCCTCTCCCCTCTGGGGAGAGACTCGCCTACGGGTAGGGGTGAGGAGTGGCGGGCGGGTCAGGAGACCCGACACTACTTATTTTTTCCTTGACAATGCATATATAAATATGTTACAATATACATAGAAAGTTTGCATATATGAAAGGAGGTGAAATGTCCAGACGACGCTCAAACAGGCCCAAAACAGTCACCGTTAGAAGTCATATAAGACGGCTTCGAAGTGGAAGTACTGTTAGGGTAACACGTCATAGAAGATCTAGCCCGAGAAGATAGTGATAAAGATACTTCTTTTTTACTACTTCTTAGTTGCATAGACATCAATGGCGTGACTGTATACGAGGAGGACCATAGGGTCCTCCTCTACGATTCGGAACCCATCTCTTCCTGATATTCCCGCCGGTGGCGCGGGGCCTTCTTGGTGTACTCGATGCGGCCCGCTTCGGGATACTCCACCCGCGCCCGGCCCTCCATTAAATCCTTCAACCAAATCACCTGCAACCTTGGGTAGTCCCGCGTGCCCAGGGTTACGGTCCCCTTGCCCGCGGCGTGCTCGCGCATCTTGGACGTGGGCTTGAGGGCGCTCACCAGCGCCCCCAGGTCCGCCCCCTCGCGCACCACCACCGCGTCCAGATAACCCACATCCTTGACGCCGGTACTGCCCCCCTTAACCTCGATTAACGCTTTCCCGTCACGAACCTTCTTCCCCTCGGGGTAACCGAAAAAGAGGTAGCCGTCAATGCCGGTGTCGGGCCCTTTTCGCCCGCCCTTATAGGGCATGGCCCCAATCTCGCTCAACACCCACAGCTCGAACTCGTGCTTGTCGGCGCGGGCCAGCTCCAGCGCCCCGGCGTAGCTGGCCGGAAGGCCGTGGGTTTCTATCTCGATGCCGGGGAAGGCGGCGGTCAGGCGGGTGCGGATGAGGTTTATCGCCAGGTGGGTGATGTCTATGCCGATCCAGGAACGGCCAAGCTTTTCGGCGGCGTGGACCGTCGTCCCGCACCCGCAGAAGGGGTCGAGGACCACATCGCCCTCGTTGCTGCTGGCCGAGATGATGCGCTCTAGCAAAGCTTGGGGTTTCTGTGTGGGATAGCCAAGGCGTTCAGCATCATGTGCACCAATTTGCACAATATCGTCCCACAGATTTTGAATTGGCATGCCCATGAGTTCGTCCACGAAGCTTTTTCTCCGTAAACGTCCATTTTTATTCTTAGGGAAGTGGATACGGCCTTCTTTATCCCACTGCTCCATTTTTTCTTTTGTAATCATCCAACCGTTAGCAGGTGGTTTAAAACCTTTGTATTCATAAATTAAATTTGGTCGATAAGCTGGGTTCGTAAGGCTCGTTGCTTGGTACCTTCTACCGTTTTCATCAACTAAGGTAAAGCATTTAGCGACATATTCCTTATATTCCTTAGAATCCTTATTATACTGGGGTGTGAACTTCGCTTTTAACGACTTAGAATAAAAGAAAATAATATCTGTACAAGTACCAAAACGATTTGATTCGTGAACTGCGCTAGAAAAACCATGACGTCTTTTCCACGTAATCTCATTTCGGAAATTATTTACCCCAAACACCGCATCCATCACCAGCTTGAGGTAGTGGCTAGCCGTGGGGTCGCAGTGGAGGTATATGCTCGCGGTATCCTTCATCACCCGGCGAATCTCCAGCAGCCGGTTCGCCATATGCACCAGGTACGCCATCATGTCGTTCTGGCCGAGAAACTGGAGCAGGGCGCCGGTCAGCTTCGCCAGGTCGCTGTTGCCGTAGGGGTTATTCCGGATTTCCTCGTACTCGCGCTCGGTCTGGATGGTCCAGTGCCAGGTGTCCTCGAAGGCCCGAATCTGGGCGGCGTCGCCCAGCTCCTCCGGCGGTTTGAAGAGGACGTTGTAGGTGGCGTTGGAGTTGAAGGGCGGGTCGAGGTAGACGAGGTCCACGGAGGCGTCCGGAATCATCCCCCGCATGACGTCGAGGCAATCACCGTAGTAGAGCTGGCGCGTGCGTTCTTTCACCGTCGTCCCTTATTCCGCCAGGTACACCAGGGGGTCCACGGCCCGGCCGGCCTTGCGGATCTCGAAGTGCAGCGCCGGCTCGGTGATGGAGCCCGTCGAGCCCACGGTGCCCAGCCGCTGGTTCTCCTCCACCCGGTCCCCCACCCCGACCAACAGGTCCTGGGCGTGGGCGTAGAGGGTATGGACGCCGTCGGCGTGGGCGACGACCAGGAGCTTGCCGTAGCCCTGGAACCAGTCGGAGTAGATGACCTCCCCGGGGAGGACGCTCACGAAGTAGCGGCCCTCGGGGGCGGCGATGTCTATGCCGTCGGACTTGGTTGTGGTGCCGTAGCGCGGGTCCTCGACGCGGCCGAAGTAGCGGATGATGGTCCCCTCGGTGGGCCAGATGCGCAGCTTGGGTATATTGGAGCTGTAAACGTCGGAGTCGGGTATATCGGCCACGCTCATCTCGCGCCCGGCGCGCTCGCTGGCGTCGGCGGCCACGAGCTGGTCCAGCTTCGACTGCAGCCGGGACGCCGCCTTCTCCTTCTCCTGGATCACCGCCTCGTAGGCCGAGCGCTCCCGCTGCACCTGCTCGAGGAGTGTCTGTTTCTCGGCGAGGTCGCTCTCGTAGAGGGCCAGCTCCTCCCTGGCCAGCTCCTCGAGGCGCTCGAGGGTTCCCATGGCCACATTGAGGTCGGCTTTTCTGAGCTCCTGCTCGTCCACGGCGGCCAGAATCTCGTCGTAGATGGTGCGGTCCTGGTGGGCGAAGGCCTTGAGGAAGAGGAATCGCCGGGCCATGGCGGAGAAGTCCCGGGCGGAGAAGACGAAGCGGGAGCCGCCGTCGCGGCCTATCATGTACAGAAGGGAGAGCCGCCGGCCCAAAAGGTCCCGCCGCTCGTCGGCCTGGCGCTCGAGGCGGTCTATCTCCATCTGTGTGGCGGCGACGGCCTCGGCGGTGGTGCCCTGGGCCTTCTGCAGGCGGCGCTGGTTGGCCCGTCCCCGCTCGGCGCGCTGCTGTAACAACTGGAGCTCGCCCAGGATGCCCAGCTCCTGCCGGCGGACCTTCTCCCGCGCCTGGCGCTGGGCCCGCAGGTCGTCCTCGATGGCCGACAGCTCGGAGCGGATTTCCTCCACCCCGGCCAGCGCCCGGTGGGCGAACAGGGCCACCCCGGCGAAGACCGCCAGTCCGACCAACGCCAGGGACAACACGGGCACGAGGCGCCTGACCTTCGACACGGGGATTCCTCCGCCCCAAGCCTAGCACCGACGGCCCGGCGCGTCAACCGGAGCGCGGGGTGTGGTAAACTAAGGCCGGACTCGCGAGCCGGAGGGACCCGCCCCTTGGCCAGCTTCGTCTACGCCTTCGTGGCCCTGATCCTGGGCCTGGTGGTGGGCAGCTTCGCCAACGTGCTCATCTACCGCATCCCGCGCCGCATCTCCATCCTGCGTCCGGGGAGCTTCTGCCCCGAGTGCAAGGAACCGCTCACCGTCAACGAGAAAATCCCGGTCCTGAGCTATCTGACCCTGGGCGGCAAATGCGCCCACTGCGGGAAGCGGATTTCGCCGCGCTACCCCGTGGTCGAGCTGGCCAACGCCCTGGGCTGGCTGGGGGTCTTCGCCGTGGAGGGGTTCACCTTCGCCGGGGTGACGGGCTGCATCCTCTTCACGGGCCTGCTGGTGGCGGCGGCGACCGACCTCTCCGAGGGGGTCATCCCGAACAAGCTGTGCCTGGGGCTGGGTATTTTCGGCCTGGCGGCGAGCTTCTACCCCTTCGGTCTCGAACCGCTCGAAAGCCTCCTCGGGGCGCTGGTCGGCGGGGGGCTTTTGCTGATTTTCGCCGTCCTGGGGCGGCTGGTGTTCAAGCGTGAGGCGATGGGCGGCGGGGATTTGAAATTGCTCGCCGCGTCCGGGGCCTTCCTGGGTTGGAAGCTGGTGCTGGTGGCGGCCTTCATCGCCGTGGTCGCCGGGGCGCTCTACGGCGCCGTCTATAAAATCGTCACCCGAAAGGAGACGCTGCCCTTCGGACCGTTTTTGGCCGCGGGGGTGATGGCGGCCTACCTGGCCGGCGACGCCATCCTGGCCTGGTATCTTTTTCTGTGACCGGCCGTCCCGAAGGTCGGCCCCTTCAACCTGAACGACCCATGACCTTACCGCGCGGGAAAAAGGACTGGGAGGAGTTGGAGGAGCGGGAGCTCTCGCGCTGCGCGGCCAAGTCGCGGGACGCCCGGCGCCGCGACCCCGCCTACCTCCCCGACCCCCTGCGCACCGAGTTCGCCCGGGACCGCGACCGCATCCTCCACTCGCGCCACTTCCGCCTCTTGATGCACAAGACGCAGGTCATCCCCGGCCCGCCCCACGCCCGCTTCACCACCCGCCTGACCCACACCCTGGAGGTGATGCAGGTCGCCCGAAGCCTGGCGCGCTCCCTCAAGCTCAACGAGGACCTCACCGAGGCGATTTCCCTGGGGCACGACCTGGGTCATTCCCCCTTCGGCCACGCCGGGGAGGACGCCCTGCGGGGGATCATGCGCCGCGCCGGGGCCGGCGGATTCGAGCATAACGAGCACTCCCTGCGCGTGGCGGACGTGCTGGAGGCCCTCGACCTGACGCGGCCCACCCGCCAGGGCATCCTCTGCCACACGCGCTACGACCCGGCGGACTACCCCGGCGGTCGCACATTGCCCCCCGAATTCACCGAGCTGGGCTACGCGCCCAAGGGGGAGCCCTGGGCCCGGCCGCGGACGCTGGAGGCTCAGGTGGTGGACCTGGCCGACGAGATAGCCTACCTGGCCCACGACACGGAGGACATGCGCCAGGCGGGGCTCTTCGATTCCCACCGGGGCGGGCTTCCGGACCGCCTGGCCCTCTTCCTGCGCTCGCCCAAGCGGGAGACCCTGGGCGTGATAATAAGAACCCTCACCCGGCACGCCGCGGGGCAGCTCGACGAGGCCGAGCGCGAGGGGGTCGAGTATCCCATTATCGGCTACCCCGAAGACCTGGGCGGGCTCATCGCGGAGTTCAAGGCCTTCTCCCGGGAACGATTTTATTCGCACCCCGCCGTCGCCGGGGTCTGCGAAGAGGCTCGGGAGGTTTTAGAGGGGCTCTTCACCCGCTGGCTGGTGGAACCGCCGACGGAGGAGCTGGCGGCAAAATTCGCCGGGGCCG
>Ga0307378_10003466_pt1 | contig 23129 bp, 48 predicted proteins | sample UN1MG_FD_202238 | JGI IMG/M metagenome (GOLD analysis project Ga0307378, IMG submission 202238) | Soil microbial communities from Risofladan, Vaasa, Finland - UN-1 | ecosystem: Environmental > Terrestrial > Soil > Coastal area > Acid sulfate soil | place: Finland: Risofladan, Vaasa | collected...
GATATCATCAAGAGTGGGATTCTGGATTCCCTTGATACGCCGAGCGTAGTCCTCCACCGTCGGAAACAAAGCATCGAAAGTGGCGCGAGGGATAAACGCGAGAGTGAGGTGGCCGAGTTTCTCTTGTCCGCGCCACGCTTCGATACGGCGGTTCGTCCATTCCTTCCCCCCGATTCGGAGATTCGCGCGGTACCGAAACTCGAAGATCATCCCACACCCATCTGTTTTCCCCATTTGCGTGCAGCCGTATCGGAGACGCCGTACTTGATACCGATAGCGGTCCAGGTCATCCCGTTGTCTCGATCTTTCTGAAGCCGAGAAAGGGTAGGTTTGTCTTTCCGTTTTGAGTCGTTGACCTTCTTCTTAAGTGCCGTCTGTTTGGCCTTTTTGCAGGTACGACAGTTCCGGCGGTCACCTTTCCAGAGAGTGTTTTCCTCGGTGAACTCGTGGCCGTTCTTGCAGTGGGTCTTCCTGGCGTTTTTTGCCGTCGGGCCTGCGCCGCGGATCGTGTTCACGTAGCCAGTGACTGCTTCCAAGTGGTCCGGGCGCACACAAGCTCGAGTCCGACAAAGGTGGTCGACCACGTGGCCGTCTGGCACCGGCCCGTAGACAAGCTCGTAAGAAAAAACATGAGCGTACACGCGGGTTCCGCGACGCGGAGAGAATCTTCCATAGCCATCATTGAGGCTTCCGGTCCAGACCCAACAACCCTCTGGTTGCTTCCGTATTTTCCGCCAGAACTGACGGACAACATGTGGAAGATAGATCATAAAGAACAAGAGATGATGAGTTCGGAGGCCGGCACCGGGTTTGGTTTGATTGTCTTTGACATGGATATGACTTTCTGATCCTTACAGATCCATGTGTTTTCCATGTGTTTCCCGACAAGAGTTACGACTTCTACAGCGTTGATTTTCCAGGACTTTCTTTGGTCCAAAATGAGTCACAAGGGAAAGCTTTTGGAACCTTACGGATGATCAAGTCATGTCCATGTCAAAGACAATCAACGAGCAGGAAAACAGAAGCCCCTCTGCATCACGAAAGTATCTCCGAACAGAGGGGTCTATGAGCATCAGATTGGTCCTTCATAGGGAGCCATCATCTCGTGAAGAACATGCAAAAATGTTGGCGACAAGATCTCGTCCACATTGTCTCCAATCCTTTGCGAGTATTCGGGACCGTTCCGCTCGGTGTGGATACGGATGATGACGTCGATGCGGTTCTGACGGATGAAGTAGATCTCTGGATCCCCGCTGACTTTGAGCGCGACACCCTGATAGTCGGCAGTGCGCCCACCTTCGACCTTCCACTGGTACCGGCCTCCATGTTGGTACATCTCGTGGCCGGCTGAGTTGGGATCGAGCACCATCGGGCGTCCTGCGAGCTGCGACAGATGTTTGGTGAAAATGTCGATTGCTTCTTGGCTGAGGGGTCCCTTCATGCTCATGCTCCTAATACAGGGATCGGTGTTTGTAGTGGAGGCCCTCGACCTTTTTCTTGAGGAACTCGTAGAGCTCGTCGAGCTTGTCGGAGGGCCACCCGATCCGAATGCCGCGGATGCCCTCTACGGGGTCGACAGGGATGATGCCGTAGGCTTCGATGATGACTTGCTTGTCCAGGTATCCTCGGTAGCAGCCGTCGGGATGGAGACATCGAAGAATGAGGTCCTGCTTCCAACGGAGCTCAAGGTCTTTCTTTTGAAGAGCCTCGAGACGCCGTTCGATACCTCGGAGAACATTGAGTTCTTCGTCCGTTACCTCCGTGAGATCCCGACCATGGATGAGAGCCCAATGAAGATCCTTGGCCATCTTGGTCACGCCGCTGATGGGTTTGATTTCATTCAGCCATCTCGACTGTGAGAACGGCTCCTTGAGATCAACTCGAGAGTCCCGCAGGGCGTCGATGACTTCGTGGTCCGGGAACGTGTAGAAATCCGGCATTAGAACTTTCGGGCTTTCCGAATCCACTCGGCTTCTTCTCGATGCTTCTCGTTGGCCGTGTGTCGCTTGGCCTCCTTCTTGGCACGCTCGTCGGCCTCGGACTCCACCTTCACATCCACGCGCAAGCCCTCCCACGTCTCGGGCAATCCGACGCGATGTTCCTCGGCCTCGAGCAGCACGCGGATGTACTTCTCGCTGCCCTCGGGACTGTAGCGGGTGCCGTCGCCGTAGCTGCGCACGCCAGGGAGGTCCTTGAACGTCGCGTCCATCCGTGCATGACGTTCCCGGCGCTCCCTCTTCTCTTCCTCCGTGCCGTACTCGTAGCTGTCGGCCAACGCGAAAAGGGCTCCGGCCGGCATCTTCATGGGCTCGACGGTGAGTTGCTCGACATGGAACAGCCCCGCACCCTCGGGGGGCTTCGGGGATTTCCACCCGTGCGGGTGGGGCTTGTACACGGGCAGCTCGACCTCGGGGTTCGCTTCCAAGAACATCGCGAACGCAACCTTGGTGGGCACGTACTTTTTCGTCCCTGGTGGGTGGTGGCCTCCGTGCCACTCGCGGTTCCCGTAGTAGAAGGGGGCGCTGAATGGAGTCCACCCGTGGGCCTCCAAGATCTCCAGGCGTTTGGCGTAGGTCTCGGCCGACTGTTTCCGGCCGACGCGTTCCATCTCGAAATCCTCCTCGGTCCAATGGTCAACGCCAACGCGTCGACCACCGAGTGACGAGAGGAAGGCCCCTATGTTCTGCTTGTCCTCGGCCATGTCCCCATTTCTACCCATGCAGGAGGGCGCTGCTCTTATAGCCCCTCCCTGCCCCGTCTCTTGGGCTTTTGGAGCGATTTTCCGGGAGGCCGAATGATCCCTCCCATCTACGCGGGATCAGGAAGGGGACCGAACAGCCTCGGTAATCTCACGAAGGTTCCCCTGACACGCGTTCGGCGTCCATAGGAGTCCAAACAGTGAGGTCATCCGTTTCGAGCATTTCGCTTGCGGCTTCCCGACAACGACGCACGGTCTCTGCGAAATTGGAAAGGTCCATGAGTTCCTCAATACGATGAGTCAGGTCGATGAGTTGTTCGCGTCGCCAGTTTTTACGATCGAGGCAGTACTGCATCACCGGATTTTCGACAGGAGCACCGATGGTCTCGCAGTAAAGTCGGGGGACGTTCACGCTGAGGTTACCCGTCGTCGGGTCCTCGCTGAAAGTCGGGTCCTCGGCAAGGGGTGGAGGGTTTCCCAGTATCACAGACAGTACCTTTCCCAGCCGTGAGGGCCAAGACGTGAGGGATAGCAGGGCTCGTCAGCCTTGTCGCAGCAGTCCGGGTTCTTCTCCACGCACTCCTTCATGTCGCTGTCGCAGTGACATGGGAGACAGTTCAGAGCGAGCCAGTTCCAGCAAGTGCCCACGGGACCGATCTCGTTGTTGCAGGCGGTGAGCGTGGACTTGGCACAGACGTAGGTATTGTCCGGGCAGTCTTGGAGCTTCAGCTCGACTTTGCCAAGTGACCCCTCATGCAAAACACCACCGATGATTTCGATGTCGAACTTCATCGTGCGAGCACCTGCCGAGTAGATCGGGTTGCTCAGGGAGATCTCGGCCTGCTTGTCATCCAGCCACACGAGCCACGCATGCGCCTTCTGTGCCGGGGTCTCCTTGGCCTCTTTCAGCTCGGACGGCGGGATGATCACCTTCTCAGGGAACAGGTTGGACTCGACGATCTTGAGCATCTCCGCTTGGTTCTTCCCGTCGGGAGAAGTGACCTGTTCGTCCACACCACCGAACTCGAGGGTGTCCGGTTTGCCCTCTGTCCCTTTCTTGTAGGAAGCGGTCTCGGCCTTGAACCCGAAGATGGCGACCTCGGGCGTAGGCTTGTCCGTTTCCATATTTTCAGCCGACTTTGTGGAGTCGTTCTTGGCGGGAAGCGGCTCTTCTTTCGGGTTGTCCATGCTAGGACATCCGAGAAGGAATAGTGGAAGGAGCAGGATGAACTTACGCATTGGTCTTGTCCGTCGTCGAGGTGATCAAGATGTCGCTGGCATCATTTTCCGGAACGACAGCCGCAGAAGAAGGGGCTTTGGTGTCGTTGGGCCAGCCGCACCAGCATGAGCTGCGTGAAGACTCGGCCCACGTGTGCCCGTTGCTACACGAGTAGCTTGTGGATGACGAGTTGGGATCGTGGTCGTGGTACTTGCCTTCCTCATCGTAGAAGGGCGGCGAGTACATGCACGTTCGGGTAGACGGCCCTGGAGTGACTCGGCTCTTTTTACCTTCGGCTTTGCATTTTTGGCAGATCATCAGCTCGGGGTCCTTTTGGGGATGGGATCGTTGAACCGTACCCGTCCTTCCGGTGAGTGCGTACCTGCATTTTCACGAGATCGTCGGCCACGTGTGAGTCTCTTTACTGAGTGGACTCCTATAGGCCGAAGATCGGGGGATACGCAGTTACGTGAAAATAAAACGGGTACAATAGGACTATGATGGAACAGCCTCCGCTTACCGACGCACCACTCGGATGGCTCGAAGCCGTCGTCGAGGACCTTTCCAACGAGTCGAACGAGAAGGCACTCGACATCCGCATCAAGTCAGTGGAGGACGAGACGCATTACACGTTCACTTGCACACTTGGTGACATCCGAACCGAGCTCCACAGACGGACAACGAATTGATGCGCTAGTAGACGCTCACGCTGGTTCAAGCCCCGAGGGAGTGACGGGTCGTTTCCACAGGAAGAACGGCCCGTCGCCTTGAACGAGCTCCCATCCTTCGGCACCCTGCTCGTTCAGGTGCTCGGTCCACATGGTCGGAATCGGGTTGTCTCCTACGTCGAACGCGGCCTGGGGTTTATCGGTTACCTGGTATTCCCACTGCATTTTGATCTTCTCGCAGGTGTCGTTCGCCGTGTGCCCATTTGTGTGGCTGCTGGATCACACACCATCGTAGGGTTGCTGCACCACGATGCAGTTCTCGGTTTTGTCGATGGCGACTCCCCATCCTTCTCCGGGCTCGATGGCCACGTCTTCTTCCATCGTGGCGCCCGTAAACCCCAGCAGGTGCGCGAAGGTCCAGACGACGATGGGGTTGGGGTAGATGCCACTTGGAACTGACACGGAGAGATGCCGAAAGGGATCGGGTTTGTGCTCAGGCGCGTGCGTGATCGTGAAGACGGCTCGATAGCCGAAGGCGGTCTCGACCACGTACTCATCCCTGTCGCCCGGGATTATCGTGGTCTTGCCAACGACGTACCAGTTCTCCGACTTCTCGGCGAACTCCCGAAGTTTCGTGCAAGCTGCCTTGAGCTCGTCGGTGAGCTCGAGTGGGCGACTCTTCATGGCTACCTCGATGAATACTTCATCTGCGTGTCGGATGGGAAGATGCTGTAGTAGTCGATGTCAGCGTAGCGGGTGTTTTTGGTCCCGCCTTCCGTCTTCTGGGTCCAGACGGTGAGTGCCTCTTCCCACGGGATCGGCTTGCTCACGTCCATCCAGTCGTTGTCGAACCCGTCGTAGTGACGGACGATGTAGAGCCCCGTCGTGGACGGCTTTTGAATGGGCTCGTTTGCCATCCCTACCGGACTCTCCAGGTCTTGTAGGGATGGTCGTCGGGCAACAGGGCACGCAGGGGCTCTGGGCACGCGCCGGGGCGCACGTCGTTGTCGGACGCCTCAAAATGGCAGTCGGCGGCCCACCGGGCCACTTCTTCGCGCTGCTCGGGCGTAAGTTTCTCGAGCGTGTCCGGCGTCGGCACGTCACTGAGATCCACGCTCATGATGGTATCCCCCCTCTTCGCCATGACGAGACCGAGGAGATCCGTGAGTACCTCCATCGTGACGGGATCGGGGATCTCCGCCGCCGCGCGCTCGCGACGGACCAACTCTTCGTAGAACTCGATGATTTTCGGCCACGCCGCAGCATTGGCCTCGTCTTGGTAGGTCGTGCCCGGGGCCCAGTCGAACTCCTCCACGAGCCGGGAGAAGATGGCCGCGTTGTTCGGGCTCTTGTCACCGAAGTACTCGGCGCCCCACTTCCCGTAGATCGACTTCCAAGGAACGCTCACGTCGGGCAACGGCGCGAGCTGGTGCCGCAACGTGAGCAGCGTCATCATCTGCGCTTCGAGTCCTTGTGGGTCGCCTACACCGTGCATGCCGGGGCGCCGCAAGATGCTGTCAATCATCTCGTCGATGTGTCCAACCGCTTCAGAGACCTCGATGTGAGGAGCCTCTTTGCGCTGCGAGGGCTCCGTAGGATCGTCAATCGACATGACTATGGACTCTTCCTTTCGACCTTCAATGCTTCGATCTCCCGAGTTTCGAGCAAGAGGTAGAGCGCTACAAGCTGCTCTTCAGTCATGTGATTGACCACGTGTGCCCAGGTGAGTCGGATGGCGTGCTCGATCGTCTCGCACCGTGGGTGAACCGGTTGGCCGTCCTTCACCGTGCACCACCAGTCATCGGGGGCACGAGGAACAGCGGGTGAACTGCCGTAGGGGCGCAGGGCTTGACCGAGATTCGGGTCGAACTCACGTCGTGCGATGCCGAGACGCATCAGGGTGAACCCCGGCGCCGGCTGTTGTGGTCCTTTCCAGGTCTTTTTCATCATCCAGTCTCCTCACACGTAAAATACTCGGGGTAGGGAAAGGACTTGGCGGTGGTTTTTTGACAGACACGACCTGCTTTTTCGAGTCGAGCCAAACTCGTTTTGATGGCCTTTTCCGCGAGCCCAAAGTTGGCGGAAGGGTGCCGGAAGCAGGTGGTGATTTGGTAACTCGTCCATCCCGGAAACCGTTGCACGATTTCGAGCACCCGGTCATCAAACGCGTCACGGCCTTCGATGGTACGCAGATCAGGGTCGCCATTACACAACGCCAAGCGTTCCTGTAGTTCGTAGAAAAGGTCTCGGCGCTCGTGCCCGTAAGCATCGAACTCTTCTTCGGTTTGATCAACAACTGCGAAGACACCTTCTGCAATCTGTGCCTCTCCGGGCGCGCCGTAAATCGGAAGAACCCCACTCCCGTTGGGTACCATCCAGAACATCCTCATGCGGAGCCCTTTGCCGATGATGCCCCGGTCTCCAAGGACCGCTTGACCGCAGAGGAACTCAGGTTTCCGCAACTCGATGATGGTCCCCTCCGGAAGGGGGACGTAAGGGGTCTCGGGAGCCACCAGAGAAATTTCGGCGGTCATCTCTCCTCGTCCCAGGGTTTCCAGTTGTTGATGAGATTTTCCAACGTCGCCACGAGAGTCTCGTCGCCTTCTTCACGAGCGTAGTGCAGACGACGACCCAGGTCTTGAACGAAGTCCTGGCGCATCTCCTTTTTCACCTGCACCACATCGTCGCTGTCGCGCCGGTCGAGAACTTGCCATCCTTCGGGGATTGGCATGAACCCTTCGGGGGCGTTCCCTTTGTGTTTGGAATCTGTCCCCGCCCAGTACCATCCCTCCCCCATATTCACCGCGATGGCGATCTTGAGGGGGGCGAATTCAGATTCGGGGACTCCAACAACAGCCATCTTCACTCCTTGTACCCCTCCCAGGGGCCCAGAAAACTCAGGTGCCCGTAAAGGCTCTCAGAAAGGCTGCGTGGTCTACAGCAACGGTAATCCACGTCCCAGACCCCTCAGCGGCCCTTGATCCCCATTTCCCCTGGGCTCGGTAGACCTCGACCTGCGTCCATTGGGCAATCGAAGGATCGAGAGCGCAACACGCTGCGAGAGGGTCATGGAATTTCTTGCCCTCGGGGTGCTTGCGCAGGTAGCCGGTCATCGCATCGTAGATCATGCGCATGGATTTGCGGGTGTCCCGAACAGTGCCCACGGCTTCGTGGAATTTCCCATCGTAGACGACACCGTGGCAGATGTTCTTGCTCACGCATCGGCGCTCTTTGATAACCGGATGCACGAGCGCGAGGTTGGCCCCCTTGGGGTCTCCGTTGAAGTTGTAGGTCGGGCACGTGATCATGCCGTTGAATTTCTCGAGCCGGTGTTCGGGAGCAACAAGGTTGTCTCCGGCAAAACCTCCTTGTGCGACCCATCGACCGAGCTCAAACCCTTCTGGGAGATGGTCACGTAGAAGGATCTTCAGGTTTTTAAGGGGAGCTCCCGTCAACAACGTCGTGTTGATGTCAAGGTTCTCGGCCAACACTTTCCAGCCGGGTTCAGCATCGTCCCTGGGCTGAATGAGCCCGAACGTGGAGTAGTGCCAGTCTGACACGCTCTCTTTGGGGTGCTCGATGTTATAGGCGCCTACGGGGAGGTCGACCCCGAGCTGCTCGAGCCCCCACCGCACGACGCCGATCTGCGAACGGCTCCCGGGGGTGACCGTCACGGCCTTCAGGTTGATTTGTGGGTGGTCCGCCAACCACAGAAGCGTCATGAAGTCGTCCGGATCACCGGTTTCCATGTCCCAAACTAAGTCCATCAGGACACTCCGTGAATGATGGCGGAGAGCTCTTGAACTTTGTCGAGATCAAGACGGTGGAAGTCTTTGGAGATGCCGGTAGCCACGAGGAAGTCATCCACGTAGGGGAGATAGTCCTGCACGTTCTCGGGTGTGATACCGGAGGCGATAGCGAGTCGGTGTTCCCCCATGGCATCCTTCATCCCACGAATCTTGTCGACCGAGGCGGCCACCCCCGTCGCCGGCCCCGAGGTCGTTACCACGTCCATGTATTCGGTGGCGAGCTTCGCGACCGTTGCCGGGTCATCCACGGAGGGCCCGGCTTTGAAGGCGACGCTCCCGAAGTATTCGCCTTCCCAGCCGCTATTGCATTTGAGCTCCCAGGCGTTTTTGGCATTAGCTCCAACACCATGGTCGTCAACGCCACCGATGTCGCACCACAGACCGTTGATTTCATCGTCGTCCTGAGAGACGATCTTCATGGCCGCGTGGGAGTGCAGACCTAGAAGATTGATCCCGATCCACAGACGGGAGTCGAGCTCTCGGGCTTGTCGGAAGGTAGACATCGTGAGGCCGTGGTCCATTTCGTGACTGATGAGCCACACGCCGTCAGCCTTGGCTTGAACGGCGATGTCGATCTGCCGCAACGCTTGTTCCGGGGTGTCAATGTGGATGACAGGGAAAAAGCGTTTCACAGATTGACCTACGAGTTTTTTGAGGAAGCGTTTCATGAGGCACCGTGCTGTGGGCAACCCCGCACATCTTGTTCCGTGTAGGAGTGGGCTCCTTCCCTGATGAGCTTCGTCGTGCAAGTGCAGGGGGCTTTTTCAATACGGAGGAACCGTCCGTGCTCGGCAGCGTCGATGCAGTCCTGGCAGTACTTCCACTTCTTGCCTCCATCGTGAAAAGGGCCCCCGCGAGGTTCGGACTTGATGAAGTGGGATTGCGCGGGATGAAGGCACCCGTGCTCTTCCGGCTCCGTCCGGTGCACGGTCGGCTTCTCGAACCACATCTCGAGCGGTCGGATCCACACCCCGGCTTGACGGCGATTCACACTCTCGTAAACGACCATCTCTTGCTGGTTTTCCGAATGCTTCCCCACGGCGAGGATACGGTACTCCCCTCCCTTGAAATGCCGCCAAATTTCTCCGTGTATCGGTCGGTGAGTCATGAGTGCAATGGGCTTGGATCGGTGCTCGTGAAATAGGGGAAGGGTCTGTCTTCGGATGCGCTGAAATCAGCATATCGGACGTGCTCTTCCCCATCGAGGGTAAATTTGAGCATGACGACCATGTGATTGCGTGGGTGCATGTTCCGGAGGATTTCCGCGGACGCTCCCGGAGACACAAGATCGACCTCCTCCTCCATGTAGCTCTGGAGAATAGCCTCGATCCTCTGTTCCATGTCGTCGATCATGAGTGCAATCCTGCGTCGCAGGGGATGCCGCGCTCGGCTTTGCAAACGAGACAGCGGCCTTCGATGACGTGCTCGACTACGCGTGGGGGCGGACTAAAGCACCACCCCGTCATGCGGTCGAGGATGTGGATGCGAGGCTGGGAATCAAGGGCTCCCCGCTCTTGTCGGAGCCGTGCGAGAGCTTCAAGGAGACTCGTGTACGTCGCATCCGGAAAATCTTGTTCGGCCCATCGAACTTTGAAACGACGAAAGCCTCCTGTCTTGATCATGATCTGATCGAAGAGGGAGGGTTCCGTGCGCCACTTCCCGATGTGGAAGTCACGTTCGATGGGACGATAGGGCATCAGCTACCAGCCGATCTTGAGGCCCATCTCGTCCTTCATGTGAAGGAACGCTTCGGCGTTCCCCTTCGAGTCATCGACGGGGTGGTGGGTGTGCTTGGTTTTGCGGAGGTGCTTGAAGTTGGTGAACATGGACTTCTCCATTCCCTTGTAGAGACTGCCCAGGTTCTGGCTCGAGAACCCAAACGGGTTGTCACCACAGAACCGGTGGAAGTAGTAGTTCACAAATTGCCAGTCGAACCCGTTGTTGTCCGAGATGAACTGTGCGTTGGGGACTTGACGACCGCGGGACTTTCGCATCCCGGCGTTCGACTCGACCCACTTCTTGAACTTCTCCATCGCCTCCTCGGGGCGATCGAACTCCATGCACTCCTCGCGGGAGTGTCCCGAGACCGCCAGGGCCTCCGGGATCCATTTGTCGGAGATGGGGCGGATCTTCGCGTAGAAAGTCCGGCTCAAGCCGGGCTCCACGATCACCACTCCCACACTCACCATGCTGTAGACGCCGGGGCACGGGCCGTCGGCTTCCACGTCTGTCATAAACCATGTCATTTTTCTGTTTCTCTTTCGGTTAGGTGTTAAGGAGCCATCCCAGGAGAATGCCCCCTACGAGGAGGGCTCCTACGACGATCAACACTCCGATGCGGCTTGGGAACCCAGGTTCCTCCGCTACCGTGGGAGTCATGTTGACCCCCATCGGCTCGTGTCGTCCTTCCGGTGTCACGAGCGGCAGCGGGGCAACAAAGTCCTCGGGCTGCTCGGGTGTCGGATCGACGTGGGCGAACCGTATCACCATTCCTTGGATTTCCACAACCGTATCACCATCGGTGGGTGTACCTGGCGGTAAACACTGGAGAATCATCGCCGCCACGGTCTTGGGATTGCCACCCGTGACCGTCACACACACGGTCCCGTCAGGGCGTTGCTCGAGCCCCGTGCCCTTCACGCCAGGGCAGTTCGCCATGTTCACGGCCAAGGTCAGGTGAGCGCTCATAGATTCGTCTCCTGGAGCGCGAGGACACCTCGCACGAGGGTGTGCACGTCTGTTACGAACTCCGCAAACTCCTCTGGAGACAGTTTACGGTAATGCTCGATGTCGAGCGCACCGTACTCCTCACCGAGGCCAGAGTCGTAAGAGACGAGATGATTCGCCGTCCGGATCAGCTCCATGAGATCGCGTAATTGCATAAGGGGCCTGACTCCCCTTGTACCCGAACCCTATTTTCACGAAAGGGGCCGCTCAGGCGGCCTGCGGGAATTCGTGAACGACGTGGTCCACAAACACATCCTGCGGGTCGCGTCCCACTTCGTAGCCGGATCTGGCCGTGGCGCCCCTGATCCTCCGTGGATCGATCCCGAGCTCCAGGGCCCAATCTCCAGCCTGTTTCACGAGAATCTCCTGCATGGGCCGACTGTGGGCAACGATCACGACTTCGTTGATGTCCGTGTCGATGAGACGGCAGAGAGCAGCGAGGATGTTGCGAGTGCTGTGCCCCTGTCGACGGTGCACCACTTCGGAAATAGGGAGTCCGTCGTTTTTGAATCGGGCGTCGGCCATACGCCACATGGATTCCTGTGCGAAGTGGCGGAAGTCTTGGAGTCCAAGTTTGTCGGCGAGTTCGTTGGGGGTGGTCATGTTCAATCTCCTTTGATGATCGGGAAGCCACGAGCGTTGCCAATGACAGGCCCCGTTGAAAATCCTGAGCTACACGGCGATCCCTGTGCTCCTTGAGCTCGGGTCTTCGCCACGTACTCGTCGAAAGGTTGGATCTTCATCTTGAACCCTCCGGTCATTGGAGGAGGGACTTGATCCGGAGGCACGGGCACGAAAGGGCCACAGAGATTTCTGGGATCAGCAGGTTGTGTGATGCCACCCATGTCGGGAACTGGAGGGCCTCCATGATAGGCCCCACGCTCAGGGAACTCTTCCGCGATGCGGTGTCCCTCCTGGGCTTGCTCACGCATTTGCCTGTTGATGGGCGGCGTGGGACACAGCGCCTCGAACCAGCACTCCTCCGCTGTCTTGTCTCCTGGCAATGCGGCCTGGCAAATCTCTTCGACCGGGTTTCGGTTCGGGGGGATGACAGGCTCCGAACCCGCAACTTCCCGAAGAGAAGTCTCGGGCTCCGAAGGTTCCCCGGAAAAGAGCTCCCGAATGGAGTTCGCAGTGAACAGCTCTTGGAGGGTCTTGGCCACGAGACGAGTCTACCTCGTGATGTTGATGATCGCCATCTGGCGTTCTGTCGACACCGCGCCCATGTACCCCATAGGGATCTTGTTGGAAGACCGAACAGGGATCCCGTACACGCTGACTTCTTTGCCGTCCCAGACGATGTGGCCACCAGGCTCAAACTTGCGAATGTCCGCGAAGTCTCGTGAGGAGGTCACGAAGGCTTCAACCTCGTGCCCCCTTTGTTCGAGAAAAGACATCGCGTCGGCAAGAACCCCCGAGCACACAGGAGCGATGGCAGGGATCCACGCGAGGATGGGCTCGTACTCGAACGTGGTCCTGTAGGGGTCATCGTCGTTTTCTTCGCAGTGCTTTGCGCGAGCGATCTCCATGTCCTTGAAAGTCTGGATCGCCCACCTGAGAGCATTTTGACCGTCGCTGGTGGGGGAAACGGTACAGTTCGTGGCGTCACCGTGCGCGGCGAGCCGGCACCAGCTCCCCTCCTTTTCACTGGTCTTCACCCAGACGGTGCCGTCTCCTGCATCATCACGGAAGTACAGGCTACCGGGTTCGGCAAACACACCAGAGTCATTCGGGTGGGTTGTCCCCGTGAGCATCGAAACTTGCGGACCTTGTGCGGACGAAATGGAGAACGCACTCGTGGTCGCGGTCGAGATGGTGCCAGTGAAACACTGCGTGCCTTCCTTGAAAGCTGGATGAGCAGCACAGTCAAGGTTCGTCGTGAAGACGCTGTTCCCCGCAGTGAGCGTGATACTCCCCCCGGTGGAAGTCCCCGTCGAAGTGCCTCCGGTGAGGATGAGGGTGCCCCCACTGCCGTTGCCGACGTCCGTGAACATGAGCGTTTCGTTGGTCGCACTGGTGTTGATCCAAAGATCGGAATCCTCGGGACGGGACTCCCCTAGCGCGGGCCCCGAATCGAGCCCTTCGGTGCCTCCGCAGGATTTGCAAGGGTCCACGCTCGTGAACAGGAGGATCACTCCAGTGCCGTGACACTCGGGACAGCTACTCATGGATCACTCTACCGAGCGCTCCCAGAGGAGGATCAACGGCTTTTCACGGTCTTCAAGACCGATTATCCTTATTTTTGCGTAAAAAGAAGGACATGGACTACTTCGTCACCGCCGACTACTACGTCCGTCACCCAGGTGTGATGGCGCCGGAAGACCAAGAGGCCATGGGCCCGGCAAAACGGGCGGTCTCTCTTCCGGAGTTCCTCGAGCTTGTTCAAGAGCTCCCCGAGGACGAGAAGGACGGACTTCCGCCTGAACCGACCCCCGGGTTCTACGAACTCAGTCCGGACGGCTTGAAAAGCATGATGAAGAGTGCTGCCCGAGTGTCAAATCAGTTCACAGCACACGCGATGACGATCCTGACTCCAGAACGTGCGAAGGAGATTCGTGAAATCCGATGCAAGGACCGTCACTCATGGCGAGCTGTCGCCGCCGAGTGTTACGACCGATGGGATGGCTCATGGGAACCACGCACGAACCAACTCATGGGAATGGCGCTGTGTGAAGTCGCGGGTGATCTGCTCGAAGAGGACATCCACGAGCTCCCTTGGAATGATCTATGAGCTACGAGTCTGGTGTCGTCTACATTGTCCCGATCGAGCAGGGCCATGTAGTTAACCCCCCCATCTGGGAGGAGCACTACCCTCGAGCTCGGAACTGGCTCGCTCGAGTGGAAGAAGATCCCGATGCCCCTGGGGGCATCCGGCGGAAGTTCATGGACCGCGGCAAAGGCCGTTTCAAGTATAGTGTCGAACTCCTCGTCGAAGACGACACCATCGAATTCGGGGCCGATCGCATGCACTTCTCCAAAGACGGGCGTTTTCGTTCTCGATGGGTCGGTGAGATCGTGGGGCTCACGGAAGATCAGATGCAAGTGCGTTATTTCAAGGGTCTCAAAGAGCTGTTCGCCTACGTCAACGATCGTAACGCTCGCACCCGGGAGGCTCCGGAATGAGTGTCTGGAAACAGTTCTGTCGGCTCGTCGAGAGCAAACTCTGCCGTCGTCACTTCGGTGATCTTGCTTCCAAGATCGATCAGTGCGCTCTTTTTGAGTTCACGAACGAACAGATCCACGAAGCCCAGGAGCATCGGCCGGTGGACCTCACTTCCGAAGAAGACTATCCCATCCCACCGTTCCCCTTCCCACAGATGTGCATGATCGGAAGCGCGGGGTGCATCGTCTTGGAAAGCCCTGTGATGGACGAGGAGACGGGTATCCTCGAGTTCGAGATGATGGTTTTCGTTCCCGAGGTTTCCGGCGAGTTTTTCCAAACCGCCACCTGTATCGTGGACTCCACAACCCTCAACGAGAAGGGGGAGTTCCCCATGAAACTCCAAGGGATACGGGGGATCTGGAAAGGGGCATATTGGGATGAAGAGCATCCCTTTTCCGTCACCAGCGACTATGGGATGAACCCGGACGCGATGGAAGAAGAACGTCGCCAATATCGGAAGCGGGTGGAAGAAGGTCTTGTCACGGCAAAAAAGAAGGGAGACCAGCGCCTCATCCAGGAATGCGAAGCAGCCCTCGTTCATATCAACGAAGTCGACGCCGAGGCTGCGGAAATGATTGAGCACGCTAGGGAACTTCACGAGGAGGTTCGGCTGTTGGAGCAACGCGCCAGGGAGACACAGCTCAAAGAAGCCCAGGATGCGTTCTACCTGGGCCTTCAAGAAGTCAATTGGATCAACTTCCCCGAGCATTTCATGATCGAAGTGGCTGCTGAACAGCCCCCTAGCAAAAAGAGGAAGTCCAAAGAACCTCGAGTCCGGCGTCTTAATGAACGGGCTCGTCACATCATCCTCAAGAAGAGCGACATCACAAAGAGGTGGCACAAGGCTCACCAAGGAGGGACCCACGCTCCTCCTATCCCTCACCTACGCCGAGGCCACTACAAGACCCTGCGTGCTGAACGGTTCAAAGAGAAACGTGGTAAGCGCATCTGGGTCCGGGCTTCCCACGTCGGGGGCGAGTGCGTCGAGTGGCGCGATGGTGACGTCCTCTACAAGGTCCTATGAAATTCCGCGAAGCCATTCCTGACGACCACGAGCTGCTCAAGGAGATGATCAATTTTCCGGGCATGACCCCGATGCCATCGTTCCACCAGGCGTGGGTCTCCGACAACGAGGAAGGCGCTCGGTATTGGGTTGTGGCGAAGCCCTACGCCTACGGGCAGTTCCGCATCCAGATGTGGTGGGAACGGTATCGAGGAGAGACCTATCCCGACATCTTCCACGAGTTGTGAACCTACAATGCTGAGACGGCCCGTGTGGCTGTCCTGATGCTCACGGCGACCCTGGCGGGTACGTCCCCCTCGGCGCCGAAAAAAGAGGTCTGGGAGCTCGTGAGGGACACTGTGCTCTGCACCTTCTTCGGCGCTCGCCCTGGATTCGGGGACGGTACGGTGGAAGATGAGCACCGGTTCCGTATCGACGACCATTGGCCGTCGATACGGAAGGCTAGAACGTGAAGTGACTGCCCGCGAAGTCCTCGGGTTTTTTCTTCGGGATGGGGCGGGGAAGAAGGACCGTCTCTTCAGGAACACCGAGCTGGTCGAGTTTTTCGGCGAGGAGTTCCTCGAGATATCCGCTCATGGTCTTGTCGTGCTCGTCACAGTATTTTTGGAGCCGTTGGTAGGTGAGCCCCTTGATGCTGATGGAGCGACGGGTCTGATGCTTCGCCATGGGTGCTGTATACCTTGCTGGTGGTTAAACGTCTCGCCAAACGGTTTTCGCCGAACTCACGTTCGGGTCAAGCGCCATCGGAACGAGCCAGGTGAGATTGTGAATCACCGGGAGAGTGAATACCGCACCGACGGGGAAATGATCCACCACTTCGTCGGTCATTGTTTTGACAGAGCCAACGCCTGCGCCGAACGCTCGGAAGTAGGTGACCTCGAATCGGTGAGTTTCATCGAGATGGATGCAAAAAGGCTCCCAGTCTTCAACTCGGAGCCCCGTTTCTTCCTCGAATTCACGGCGCATGGCATCGAGCGCAAACTCCCCTTCTTCAACTTTGCCGCCAACTCCATTGAAATGGCCCGCTTGCCATTCCGGGCGTCGTTTTTTGATGAGAACGATCTGCTGTCGATCGTCGGAGAAGTAGAAACCACAGACTGCTCGGATCATTTCACTCCTTGTACTCATCTTATTTTCACGAAGATCTCAAACGGTTCCAGAGACGCTCCCAAACCCGTGCGGGACGTATAAGGAGCATGGTGGTGCTTTGAGCAAGAACTTTCACGAACAAGTCATCAGGCATCCGAAGGTATCCTCCGACCTGATAGTGTCGAGGAATCAGGTCTGGGGGGATAGTAATCCAGTAAGCGTCGTCAGGCACGGTGCTCCATCTATCTCTGGGACATAGAAAGAGAACCGCATGGCTCAAGGAAACCCATCGTGGGGGGAGTGCAGGAACGGTGGAGTATTCCTCCGGTTACCGACACCAGCATCTCCGCTGGTCATTTCGGACATCAATAAGCAAATTCCGTCGGCCCGACGTCGTTGGAACTCCCTTACCCATGTGTGGTGGGTTCATGACAACTGGATCGACACCGTGGAAGACATCCTTCACAAGCACTATCCGGACTACGATCCGTATGCGGGATTCTGAGATGGCTGATCTACCCGCGATGCTCGAGCTCCTTCAACAACGGTTGCCTCCTTTGGTGAATACCGATCTGAACGAACGAACCATCAGCGTTTGGGGCGAGCACTGGATGGAGGGTTACACGGTTCGTGCAGTTGCCCAACGCCGAGGTTGGTGTGTTCCCGCAGTCGAGTTTCACCTGCGACGGGCTCGAAAAATCTTGGAATAATCCCAGGGCATGTTACGGCGTGTAGGACACTTGGCAAGCTTCTATTCGTGACGAGGTAGGAGGACCCTACTCGGGATGGGGCCGACTAGCCAGCCAGATCCGGAGCGCCTGGATTTCTTTGCGTTGTTCAAGCTCGAGTTCGTTCATATCGAAAGACGCGAGCTGGAGATCGTCGTTCTCGCCTTCAACGTACTGGTTCACCGCGTAGCAGTAGGCGCAGATGGCAAGAGCTCCTGGTTCTGGGGCGCCTTCCCCATCTCCAAGGGCTTTCGATGCGCCGTCCACTATTGTGCCGCATTCGGGGCACGTGGCTTTGTTCAGATGCCACGCCTTCCCAATGTCTTCGGGAATCTCAGTCATATCCGATTCACTTTCCTAGGTAGGTCCACCACAACAGGAGCGTCAAGGCTCCCTGCGCGAAAAGGAAGACTCCGACCCAGATTCGTCGTCGCTCGAGATCCCGTATCCGGTCCTCTAAGTAGATCTGTTTCGCTGGCATCCGACGTTTGGCGTCTCGACACCGTGCGATGAGTGCCGGATATTTCCGGTACTTGTGCAACGCGGCTGCGCCCACGATCATCGCCAAAACTAGCCCCCACATTCTTCATGCTACCGGCTTCTTGGGGTCATCTTTCCGAGGCATCATCAGCCACGCTTGTCCGCACGTGGAACACACGATCACGTCGGTAGCTCCCTGTTCCGGTGTTGGGATGGCTTCGACCTGAATCCCATGTTCGTCCAGCATTGGCTGAATCTCTTCAGGGTTGCAGCCGAGGCACCCTTCTGTAGTTTCATCACCCATTCAGATCGTCCATCCACATCTCGTACCAGTGATCGTCCCATGAAGCTTTCGCTCCGCAGACGCCGGGACCGACATCGTCGGGGTCTTTCGGGTTTCCCATGTCGAACGCCGTACACTCCCATTTGTTGTTGGGCGCTTTCATCTGAGCCATGTACTCCTCACGGGTGAGGAACACAGGACCGTGGTGAGGGCAGATTACCCTCCACGCGGTCTTCTCTCGGTCTTCTTTGCGCAGGTAGGTCATGCCATCACCTCCACGTGCCACATGTCGAACTGGAGCTCGATGTACTGCTTGAGTGCCTGCGGGAACCTCTCGTCCACCATGTGGATGTTGATGAGGTCGGGGTCGCCATTCTCGTCCTGTTCGACCAGGAGGATCCCCATGCGCTCCCACCGTTCGAGGGTCGGGATCCAGCACTCGTGCTCGGCGAAGATCTCGTAATTGTCTTCCTCGCGGAAGAGCACCTCGCACTCGCCGGTCTCCCGGCTGAAGATCTTGGCCCGGATCATGCCGTCCACTCATCCATCGTCCTTGGGTCGCCTTCTTCGTCCCCGCGGTTCCAGTAGGGAGACTCGTATACGACCGAAGCGCTGGGCTGAAATGCCTCGCCTTTGGAAATCTTTACCGTCCAGTAATCCCGTGTGCATTGATGGTCCTGTGGCCACTGCGGCCCGACCATCGCCAAAGGGACTAGCGAAGGGGTGCCCGAATCGTGGGGGACGGTGTGGGGGACGCACAGGGGGTGGTCGACCACTTCGCACCGAACCCAAGCACCGAACCCGTGAGTGTAGTGAACGATGTCGCCCTGCTTGAGGGAAAGCATCCACGCGTTCGACTTAGATCGGCTGTCCTTCATGATCACGGCCCAGCGCGGGTCCCCGGCGCGCCATGTCCTGTGGCCTTCAGGGAACTCCATCATGGGCGGCCATTCCATGTTCAGGTTCATCGCTTACCCCAGTTCGTAGGTTGGATGCCGTTCTCGACGAGCCCCTTCTTCGAGAGCTCGTCGGCAGTCGCATTTTGGTCCCGAGGGACCCAATACCATTGGGGATGGAACGAACAAGTATTGAGAAGTGCCTGGAGGCGCTCATAGACTGGGTAGTAGAGCTTGGACTCCCGGGTGCGCCAGATGCCCCTCATCTGCATCACGACGAGCTGTGAGTCGCCCAAGATCACCAGGGGCCCTGGGCGCCCAAGCTCCCGATAACGCTTCACGGCCGCTCCTGCGCCCGCGTACTCGGCCACATTGTTGGAGATCCCCGGGCGCGGGCGCATGACCCCGTAACCATCGGTCAATTTCGCGCCCGTGGGGTCATAGATGACGAAACCCCAACCGCCCCACCCACCTGGGTTGACTGGTTCGCAGGCGCCATCGAAATAGGCGTGGTCGTGCTCCTGGATTAGCTTCTTGGCGACAGGAAGCTCGGCTTTGATCAGGCTCATCGAATCACCGGGAGCCCTCGGTTGCGCATGGAGAGTTCGTGAAACTCGTCGATCGGGTAGCCCTTGAGACCGTTTTCATGCAGGAGCCACATGGTGTGGATGCCAGCTTCGAGCATGTGCTTGGAGCAATCGGGGCACGAAGGAGGACCACTAGGAACCGCCTCACCGTCGACCACCTTCACATGCAGCATGTGGAACCCATGAAGGCCACTCTTGGCGTCGATGATCGTAGCCATCTCAGCATGGACGCAGTGCTTCCCACAATTGGCCCGGCACTCATCCGACCCATCGCAAGAGAACCCGCGCGGGGGATGATTGTGATTGGCGCAGAGGATGTCGAACAGGTCCGGGTGCCACACCACGACTCCGCGCTTGCTCTTCTCACAAGGAGATTGGGCTCCCATCCGGACAGCGCGCACGAGAGCTTCTTCGGCGCTATACGGCATGGCGCGTGAGCCTCTTGAGCATGAGTTCGACGAGCTCGAAGGCGACACGCAACATGGCCTGCCGGTTGGCTTCACGTCGCCCTTCCAGGTGTACATTGTGGTGAAGAGAAACACCATCGCGTGCCGTCACGACCACCCAGCCTTCATGATGCTCGGGAAGATCATCCTCGTAAGGGCCAAGGTATCCGGTGGTGGCAATACAGATGTCGGCTTTCCACGTATCCAGGCTCACCTCGGCCAGGGCTTCAGTGATTTCCTCGGAGACGGGGTTGTAGGTCTCGAGCAGCGTCTCCACGTTGGCGAGACCTAACGCGTGAGCGATCCCGATAGGATGGTAGGCAGTCGTGCCACCGATCAGCACCTTGGACGCTCCGGGGACCGACGTGATGACCTTGGGGATTCCGCCAGCCGTGCAGGACTCAGCAAAACAGAGGGTGAGGTTGTTGGCGGTCATCGTTTCGACGATCCGCGTGGCTATCTCTTTGGTGCTCATGGGAGCTTCCCCTGTTCCCGAAGCCTCTCCGTGATTTCTCCGAGCCGCTTCTTCCAATAGTCGGTCAGTTCACTTGGGTCTTTGGCCGAGTAGTTCTTGTAGTCTTCGATGTCGCGCTTGACCTCACGTCGGGCCTGCACGAACTTCTGTGCGGAACGAACGGTGGCTCGCATGATCCTCATCATTTCGATCTCGGTACCGGGGACCTCGACACAGAATTCAGAACGATCGTATTCGTACCGTTGGAAGACCTCTTTCGGAGCCACGCGGTCGATGCCCTCGTAGTAGCCGTCGAAGGTTGAGCCACAGGAATACATCTTGCCGTCAACACGAAGCAACGTGGAGTGTCCCCATTTGGCGTACCAAGCGTCCGTCTCGTAATCGGCCTCGTCCCAATCGTGTGAGCCAGGGAGAGGAGGGTCCCTTTCCGGCTTGGGACGACAGTACTCGAACGAGCTCCGCTTCGTCTCATCGTACTGCTCCTGAGTCATGTGCGTGTGCACGATGTCGTAGTCGATGTTGATCGGACACGAGGACACCACCACGAGCTTGAGATCGTGGAAGTTGTTCCGGGTGAGGAAGTAGACCGTCTCTTCCTCCCAGATGTCGGCGTGGAACATGCCGACGGGGAGCCCAACCGATTTGCTGGAATGGGACCCGACGACGCGTGCGGGGAGATCTAGGAGATGCCCGATGGCGCACAAATCTTTGATCTGGCTCGGATGTCCGGACTTGTAAATGAGAGTGTCCTTGGGCGTCGTGTGCTCTCCCCAACTTTCGGGGTCTTTGCCCTCCGCCCAGAGGGTGTTCATTTTTTCGATGTGGCTCATGTTGATTTTTCCTAGAAAGGTGCTCTCGGGGCGTTCTCGTAGATGACCAAGCGTGGCCATCCGCAGACGTTGAGCCAGCGGTCGGGATCCGTCTTCATGATCTCCCCGAGCTTCTGGCGTGCGGTTTCGAGATCCGGAGCAACGATGCCAACGGTGGTCGAGTACGCTTGGCTCTCGTGGGCACGACCGTCCTGCTCACGCCACCACTCAACCTCCCACTCCCCCAGGGAATCGCTCACACAGTCCTCGCAGTAGCGGGCGCTCTTGCCCTCGGCCTCGGTCTGTCGGTAGAGCTTCACGCACTCATCGCGGAAATAGGTGTCCTCGACCATGATGACGCAGACACTCGGACCATCATGCTCAGGGACTTCTCCCTTCTCCACGTTGTATCCGTGGAGTGAGTCGAGGTTGCTCATGTGGTCTTCTCCAGTTCTTCAAGTGCCTGGAAGGCTCTCAGGACCGACTCCGGCACGAGCTTGATGACCGCCTTCGATCCCCGCAGCTTGAACATCTCGCGTACCTTGCTGCTCGATGTGAAGTGGTTCCAGGGTTGGGGCACCAGGAAGACGGTCTCGATGTGGTCAGCCAATTCTTGGTTGGCGATGGCGAGCTCGAACTCGCTGTCGAAGTCAGTGACGGAACGGAGCCCACGGATCATCGCGCGAGCCCCAAGATCGGTACATAGATCGACGGTGGCCACGAGCTCCCGCATGTAGTCGACTTCTACGTGCGAGCTGAGCAGTTGGGGCCCCACCGCATTTTTGATCAACTCCACACGATGGTTCGGATTGAACATCCCCGTTTTCTTGGCCGGGTTGTGGGCTACGAGTACGTGAACCTTGTCAAAAAGATACGTCGCACGTTTGATGATGTCGAGATGACCGTTCGTGATCGGGTCAAAAGATCCCGGGTAGACCGCGATGGTCTTCCCCATGTCGTGCTTATCATGGTGTCTCATGAACTAGCCCGTGTACCCCGGCGGCGAAACACGCTCGCGCAAAGCGTTGTAGTTGGGGCTCTCGGGACCCCATCCTTCCTTCGGAAGGGTCCAGTCACCGTTCAGCATCTGGCGGTCTTGGAGGAGAGCACCAGTCACGTTGGTCGGAAGCCACTTGCGAAGATGCTCAGGGACTTTGGCCACGAGGCTCTCAGCGTTAGGGCTGTGCAGACGACCGAAAATGGTTAGGGATGCCATTCCGACAACGAGGGTGTGGTCGACCCGCACCGACTGGAGGCTCGGGTCAGGAGGATTCCCATCGTGCGCGTCGAGGCCGGGGAGGAAGTGCTTGTCGACGTACTCGGGCATCGGCTCGTACCACCACAGGATGGGTTCAGCCTTGACGATGTCTTCGTTCCAGATACAGATGGCGATGTGCCAGTCGGGGTAGAGCTTCCGGTACGACGAGAAGATCTTGGCCTTGGGGAAATCCAGCTCGATGCGCTTGTCCTCGGGGAGTGCCTCCATCGCGGCGCGCAACCCGGTGAGATTGACCTGCTTAGTGAGCAGGACCGTGTAATTTCCCGACTCGAACACCTGGAGGTCGTCGAATGCCGGCCCCGACGCAACCGCGACGGAGTCGATCCCTCGTGACCGGGGTCGCAGCAGTTCTTCGTACTCCGTGAAGAGGTCACCTACTCCGGTCATGTCGATGCAGTTGGCCGGGGACATCGGAGCCGCGGACGGGATCGGCAAAATCATCGCGTTCGGACCGGAGCTGTTGCTCTTCGCGTGGTTTTGGTAACCGACGACGTTGACCATTTTGCCTTCGTGCTCGATTTGGTGAGCGAGAAGGATGGTGGATGAAAGGATGGCGGGGTCGAGGGTGATGCACATAGTCTTCGTCTTCGGGTGGGGCTCATACGGTGAGGTTCACGTCTCTCGTCAATCTCCTAGTGAAACCACTGCAAGAGCCCCCACTTGAAATGGATGTCGCCGTAGACCTCACGCAGGGCTGACCACTCGGGAGCGAAAGCATCCTCGAACCAGGCGATCTCGTCCTGCGTCGA
>Ga0307378_10003467_pt1 | contig 23120 bp, 45 predicted proteins | sample UN1MG_FD_202238 | JGI IMG/M metagenome (GOLD analysis project Ga0307378, IMG submission 202238) | Soil microbial communities from Risofladan, Vaasa, Finland - UN-1 | ecosystem: Environmental > Terrestrial > Soil > Coastal area > Acid sulfate soil | place: Finland: Risofladan, Vaasa | collected...
TCCTGATTATACGCCTTATGGGACGTATGAAGGTGCGCCTGGTAGTCCCGACCAATGGAGAAATGAGTTTGGGTGGGCGTGGGATCATTCGGAGTGGGGCGCAGGAAGGGCTGAAACAGTTCTTGATAATGATTGCCCCTTTGCCGTTCTTGGAATTCCCAAAGGTTCACCAAATGATGTTGTTAAAAGTGCTTTTAGAAAGTTGATTATGATTCATCATCCGGATAAGCCGGGAGGAAATAAAGCAAGGGCTGAGAAGTTAATAGCGGCCTATGTATTTTTAATGGAAGGGTAATTATGGATGCCGAATCTATTTTGAATGAAATCGGGGACAAAGAAGGCTGGAATGATGCTACAAAGTTGGACTTATGCCTTGAGTATATTGCGAATCAGAAAAGCGATGATGCTTTTAAGGATTTTCTTCAAGAGAAAAAGTCATAATGGATGTCGATAAACTTTTAAAGGGAATGATTGACCGTGCAAAGATAAACCTTCAGAAAGATGGTAATTTGGCTGCGTGTGCTTTGCTTATGCATCAAGGGGCTTTGATTGCTCCTGTATTAGTATCATGGAAAGATGATCAGACAAAAGTTGATGTATATAATCAGGTTGGTCAGCAGGCAATGAAATTGGGTGCGAGTGGTGTTGTTCTGATTAATGATGTTGCAGGTAGGTTTGTTAGACCTGAAGATATGAAACATTTTAAAAAGAATTTTGATACTGAAAGACCGACTGCATATCCAGAAAGTTTGAGACAGGAGATGATAGCAGTTGCTTATTTGGACCTTAAAGCAAATACAATAATTCCGTATTATCAGGAGTATAAGAAAGATGGGAAGAAGATAGTATGGGGAGAGTTGCGAACTGATAATGTAGTAGTTATGTTGGCAGGTCTTAAAGAAATGATTATGGATGGCTACAATAGTTAGGTGAAAGTATAAATGGGGAAAAAGAAAAAAAAAGAAGAAGTTGCACAATGGTATTTATGGGTAAGATATGGAGAAGGTCATATTCGATATGTTGATGCTATAAAATTATCAGAGGGGTCAGAAAAAAGGGCGACAAAATGGGGGCAGAAAATATTTAAAGAATTACAGAAAGAATATAGGATGTCGGAATGTTATATCACTTACAGTACCGGAGTAATGGCAGACTATAAAAAAATCAAAATTTTTAAAGACTTTTACTGGATTAAAAAAAATCGTTAATTTTTCATGAAATTATTTACAAATTATCTCTTTATTGTTATATTAATAGTATCGAGGTACCTACAATCGGGGTGACGACCCCTTAGAAGTTTTCCCTGTATATCGGGTGGATATGGACAGCCCTAACGAACAAGTCTTATTTTGCCTTTAATAGCCCAAAAGTGGTAAGGAGGGCAGTCGAAATGTGCAATTAACGTAGAATGATACACTATATTTGAGAATAAAAATTAGATGATAGAATAAGATTTATGAGCGAGCCGGTGACTAGGTTCGCTTTTTTTATATTAAGTGTTGACAAATTTAGTTTTTTGGGTTATCTTTATGTAGAAGGGTAAAAAATAAACAAGGAGTAGATTGTGGAAAAGGATACCGAAAAAACAAAAGTGATATTCAGGTTTTGGAAAGCGAGTGATAACGTTATTGCTATTTTTCCTGAACTCTGTGGAACAAATGAGGTCCATACGTGTCAGTCTTATGAGCATTTAGGACAGCATGGATCATGTAACCCCTATATGATAGTTGACAATAGCCGTCTTGCGAAGCCGGAAGAGTATGCAGACCTGAAGGCAGAACTTGAAAATCATTGTGGTTATAATCTTGAAGTCATCAAGCGTAATAATCAGAAATTCATTCAGGTAAGAAGAGAGCAATTGCAACGTGTTTAATTGTATGAAGTGTTATCCTAAACTTTACAGTTGTCCTAAATCCAAAGATGATAAGATTGCATCTTTAAAGATGTGTTTGAAGAGTGGTCTTTGGAGTGAGAAAGAGAAGGATGGATTTCGGAAAGAGTTGGATGAATTGGAAGATGTTTAAGATTACCATTAAGAATACCAGTGGGAGAATTTTATTAAGTTGTAAAACGGAAAGACACCATCCATTTTCTAAAGGTAGGGAAGTTGAGTTGGATGGTAAGAAATATTTGATATCATCATCATCATGTTTTACGATATCGTCTAAAGGTAAGACCGATGAAATATTTGTTACATTAACCGGTAATTTAAACAATAAGAATCTAAAGTTATTCAGAAGCCCTGGGTGTGGTGATACTGTATTGGTCATAGACCACGACTGTCACGACACAGTATTTAAGGGTGTATATGACAGGCGAGTGTAAAAAAGGTTGCTCTTCCCTATTTTTTTGTCCACATTTTATCAACAAAATAATTATTCACAAGTTGTCAACATACCGTCTATGGCATGAGAATTGCTTTACTACCAAACTGGCATAGTAGTTGCTTGACAAATTGAAAAATATTTTTTGTCCCTTCCCTAACAACCTAACAAAAGATGTTGCAATTTGTCAATAGAAAAATTATTTTTTCTTTTATGTTGACAAATTTTGTTTTTTGTATTACATTATGTAATAGTAGTGAAAATAATATATTTAACAAAGGGGTATATTATGATTAATGCCAGAGATTTAATGCGATATACAAAGTTATCGCAGGTTATCAGGGATAGGGAAATAGAGGAGAAACGGGGAGTATACAATACTAAACAACCTGAAAAATCGTTTATAGGGAACGTGAAGGCTATTAGAGAGAATAGTATACAATGGTATAGAAAGCGTTTCCCTAAAATGGATTGTTGCAATCCGAAACGTGCTATTTTTGAAAGTGGTTTTGCGTTTTGCCGGAAATGTGGATTTTTACACGTATGAAAATTTCAAGCAAAGAAGCAAGTTTAATGAAGTTAAAAAACAGGGGACATCAGCCCCATGTTACCGGCACCGGTATACATAAAGATAAGAAACGATATACACGGAAACGAAAGCATAAGAAGCAGTTAATATAACCTTTTTGTCAATCAGAAACGATGATTGTGTGGTCGCCATGCAGTCAATTTTTTTATTTTTTATGTTGACAAATTTAGTTTTATGTATTAACTTATAGAAGTAAATAGAAAATGAAAACTTTAACAAAGGGGTATTGTTATGGTTAGTGAAGTTGAAAAAATCATATTACAATCAGAGTACACGGCTCTTTTAGAGCAACGTACAGCGTTTAAGAATGCAGATATGACAGCAAAGGTCGAGGAGTGGGATTATAAAATAAAGGTCTGTGAAGCGTCTATGGTGTTCTCTAAGACGTCTTTTGAAATTATGGGCGAACAATTAGGTATTGCCGGATTGAATGAAGCAATCGGAAAGAGAAAAGCCCTTTTTTCAGAGAAGATTATACAGGCGAAATTACTTGCGCTTGATGTTGTTCAGGATTACCTTGATAAATCCTTTATCAGTGAATCAAAGTTATGGGAAGTTATCGGGCATTATCGGTTAAAGGGTAATATTGTGGCAATGGTTGAAGCTCTGAAACTTCTTACCGATAAAACAAAGGGTTCTGTAACCATTATGTTAAAGGAAGTTATAAAGGCAAAGGAAAATGAGCGTGAAACCGAAATTGAGATACCTGAAGATTTACAGGCATATATAAAGGTCGTAGAAATTCATGAGTACAGCGCCAATGATAATCCGCCTATGGAAGTCCTTACCCGTACAATCAGTGCAAAGGAACTTGAAATCTTTGATACTATGTACGTGGCTTATCCAATGATAGGCAGGGTTAAACAAATTGACCCTATTATTTTCGGTGTCATTAAAAATCCGAATGAATCTAATTATTATAGCCTTAAAAATCTTGAAACTTTTTGGCTTAATGGTGATACCCCTTTTGAGTTCCTGAAAAATCTCAATATCGGTAATATGTTTCACATTGCCGACTGGGTATAAAAATAATTGATGATTTTTGTTGACAAATTTAGTTTTTGTGGTTATATTATTATTATGGTGATATAACCACAAAAACATTGGAGAATGAAAGTGAGGGAATAGTGACTGAAGTTAAATACAAAGAAATAAACGGAACAAGTTATAAAAAAGGAACAAGCGATGACGTTATCAGTGTCCTTGAGGATGTTCGTGGGAGTAATGTGAGAGTACGGATTTTTATTGGTGATACTAAAACTGGGAAGTCATGGCTCGAAGAGCATGATATTGAAGGATACGTTGGCAGGAGTACCGGCACTATTAAAATTCCAATATTAATCCATAATATCAGGTCGCATGGTGGTGGTGGAATACTTGACCATTGTATTATCAGAATTATTGAAATGAAAACACATCGGGTATTATACTCTCATTCTAAATTCCATACAGGAGAACTTACTATTAAGGAATGTAAGATACCCCGTGAAGAGGTAGATGGGAAAATGACATTTTACCGTGCTGAAGTTTATGTTGATGGTGGTATTCATGCACGGTTTACCACAATGAAGAAAGCCCAAAGATGGGTTAAGAAAATTTCAGGGTAATTACGATGACTAAAATACAGAAATTCCTAAAAGAATATAAGTATCTCAAAAGTTGTGTTGAGCATGAGGAGCATGGAGAACTGGGGTACAAATGGAAGTTTAAAACAAAGCATGTAGGGGTATTCTCTGTATCTATACACCATAAGCCCGATGAGAAAAGGGTTAGGGTATACTCTGTATTTGGGAGATTTGAAGAGCCTAAACGGGCGTATGAAGTGTATCTCTGTAATCAATATTCAGGGAAGTATAATTTTCATCAATGTTCCCCTAATAATTGCCTTGAACAATTTCAGTCTTTTATTGAAGATTCTATGGGTATAGAGATTGACCGGAATTATTTAGATAAGGATGCAATTTAAAAAAAATGCATCAAGATGCAGAAAGTTGTTGACAAATTTAGTTTTTATTGGTATATTATTACTATACAACAAACAATAAACCTTTCAATAACAATCTTCAAAGGAGTATCGGTATGAAGAAGACAACCAAAACCCCCAAAACCAAAGCCCCGGCAAAGGCTAAAAAGCCTGATAGCGTCAAAGCAAAGCTTATTCAGTATTTGCGTGCTGCCCGCGTGTTTCGTGACCTGAAAACCATTTACGGGAAACTCGAAGCGAAAACTGCCGGACAGAAAGCCGGTGTGCGTGGTGTCCTTAACCGGAATTTTCAGAATGCCAATAGCCTGTTTGAGCGTAATTCCGAAAACCGCGGCGAGTACAAATTTCGCGGTAACAAAAATGTAACAAGTAAGGTTGCATAAATGACCGGGAAAGCCCTACCCCTTAACGGGGTACGGCTTTAAAAAAAGTGTCCGGTGTCCTGCGTAAGGGATCCCTCGTAGAGGTTTAAAGTACCGGATTTTAACAGACGAAAGAAGGATCGGAGAAATCCGGTCCTTCTTTTTTGTCTTTGCTCTCCACACAATCATATAATCCTGGTCACGGAGAAAGCAAAATCCGTGCCAAAGCGTAAAACCTAACTACTATTTTTTTGCAAAATATATTATTTTTGTATTGACAAATTTAGCATTTTGTAGTATTATTATAGTATAGGCAATAACGAATTATTATTAACAATTATATATGGAGGTGTAGCGATGTTAAAAGAAAACAAACAATCAACAGAACTGCTCGAAAGAACTACGATTGTAACACCTGATCGTGCGTTCGGTTCTATTATTGAAGCAAAGGATTATTTTGCTTCCCGTAAAATCCAGACAGGCCAATATTTTGGCAATCAGTTGAGTGTCAGGATGGATGGTGGAAAAATGTTCCTTGCTATTAAGGGCGAACATAAGCACGCTATTTTCCATGTCCGTGATTCAGGGGCTGAGGGTCTTTTGATGCGCGCAGGAATGGGTGTCGGTTCTTTCCCGATGACTGTATGCGATGATCATTTAATTGAGTATAACCTTAATCACCTATTCAATAATATAGTGGCCGGTGAGAAGTTTACGGTTATCCTTGATAAGTCCCCCGATGAAACCTGTTCAGCGATTAAGTCTGTTATGAGTGGTGTATATACTCATATTCCCCATAAGGACGTGCTGAATATTGTTTCTAACCTTGGCATTGATTTTAAGGTGCATGGACTTTCTTTGACTAAAGACTTTTTCAGGATTAACATTACTAATCCGGCGAATAAGGTTGAAGTCAAAGTGGGTGATGTTTCGAGTATCGGCGTTGATTTGCTGAATAGTGAAACTGGTCATGCTTCATTATGGATGGGGCAATATGTATACCGGTACTGGTGCAAAAATGGTTGTTCTCATATTGACAATAATTCTGCAATTCGTTCCCGTGCTATTCACCGTGGAAATGAGATTCATAAAGCACTTGTAGATTTCAAAGCGGGGGCACGGACATACCTTTTGCAGGGTGCTGATATTCTCAAAAAGAATTTTGAGATAATGATGGATCAGGAAGTCACAGAGAATTTTTTGCGCAAGGCTACCGGCCGTATAGAAATGGCAGTCGGCAAGAAAAACACTGTTGACATGGTTGACGAATGGGAAAAATCCACAAAGCAAAAGCCCTGCGAAGGCAGCGAGTGGGAAGATCGGAAAATGGTTGAGTATGATAATAACCGGTTCGATTTTACTCAATTAGTTACCCGTACAGCTCACAGGGATTATACAGGTGTTAAACGGCTCGGACTTGAAAAGGTTGGCGGGTGGTTATACGCAAAAGCCCCTGCTATGGCATAAGGGGAAACGATAAACGGGGGGCTAAAAAGTCCCCCCTCAAAAGCATAATTAGAAAGCGTTTCAAAGGAATGAAGGGTACTATAAAATGAGTAAGGTCGATTAAACCTTTTCTTTTTTGTCAAGCAGATTCAATGATTGTGTGGTCTGTCAGGAAATAAAAAAACAAAGATGTTGACAAATTTAGTTTTTATGGTTACATTATAGTTATGGAAAAACAAGCAATACAAATAATAGAGACTTTAAAGTCTAACGGATTTCAGGCTGTTTTTGCCGGTGGGTACGTTAGGGACATGCTATTAGTAGCAAAGTCGGGTGATATAGATATAGCGACTAATGCACTTCCTGAACAGGTAGAAAGCCTATTTGAAAAGACTGTTCCTGTTGGTAAGGCTTTTGGTGTTATCGTTGTAGTGATTGATAATTTTGAATTTGAAGTTGCTACTTTCAGGAATGATGGTCAATATTCAGATGGTAGGCGGCCCGATTCTGTCGAGTTTTCTTCAATTGAAGAGGACGCAAAAAGACGGGATTTCACTATAAATGGTTTGTTCTATGATCCTGTTGATGCTAAAGTATTGGATTTTGTAAATGGTGAAAGTGATATCAAAGCCGGAATAGTCCGCTTTATAGGGGACGCTGAAGCCCGTATAGCAGAAGATAAGTTGAGGTTGCTACGTGGTGTCAGGTTTGCTTTAAGGTTTGATTTTGACCTTGAACAAGCGTCTTATGAAGCCATAAAGAAAAATGCTGAACAGGTAAGCCTTGTATCAAAAGAACGTATCATGGCGGAATTGGTTAAAATGATGAAATTAGAGAAGCCGAGGAGAATGTTTGAACTTCTTTTTGATACCGGACTTATACATTATGTATTGCCTGATATAGAAGCATTGCAGGGCGTTGAACAGGACCCCAATTGGCATCCTGAAGGCGATGTTCTTGAACATACCATTAGAGTAATGGGGCACCTTAAAGGTGAATCTTTGGAAGTGCAATTTGCGGGAATGTTTCACGATGTAAGTAAGCCGGAAACTGCGGAGAAAATTGACGGTAGAATTACTAATAGGGAGCATGCAAGAATAGGGGCTAAGAAAACGAGAGAAATTCTTGAAGCCCTGAAATTCCCGAAAAAGTTTATTGAGTATGTCGGGGAACTTGTATATGACCATATGAAAATGTTGCATGTTCAGGGAATGAGAAAGGCAAAGCAGAAAAGATTTTTTGCGCAAGACAATTTCTCTGATTTAAGGGCATTGCATATAGCAGATGAAAAAGGTGGTTTTAACGATTTGAGTATCATAGAATATGTAGATGCTTTGAAGGTAGAATATGAGAAAGTATCTTTACAGCCTATTCCATTTATTGACGGTAGGGATTTGATTGCAATAGGATTTGTTCAGGGTAAGTTGATAGGTGCTGTAAAAAAAGAAATCTATGACTTACAATTGGAAGGTACTATAACTACCAAAGAAGATGCTTTGGAATTTGCTAAAAATCGTTTATCAGAGTGACCTGAGAAATTGGGTCACTTTTTTTATTTTATCTGTTGACAAATTTAGGTTTATGGAGTAGATTATATAATATGGAAAAGAAAAAAATAATACAGGAAATAGCAAAGAAGGAATTAGGACTTTTAACATTGGATACCCGGAATTCTGATGCACTTGATTTTCATGATTTGTCAGTATGGTCGATTAAGGCTGCATTAGAAAAGGCATATGAAGCTGGGAAAAATGTTAATGTTAAAAAGAAAACTTTTTATATTCAAGATAATATTGGTACTGTAAAGTATACAGTTAATTACCATGACGGGATCAAAAAAAACAGGGATGGGAGTAATTTTTCCGATCTTGCTACATTCAAGAATAAAAAGAAACGGGATATTTTTGTTAAGGATTTATTAAAAAAGGGATATATTGAAACTGGAATTTATGGCAATTTATAAGGATATTTTTTTATTTTATCTGTTGACAAATTTAGGTTTATGGAGTAGATTATATAATATGGAAACAAAAACAAAAGAAAAAGCAGAAGATATTAAGACGGCTAAAGAGTTTAATGAACTTTTTATTAAGAGAATCCGTGGACGGCTACCGGCATTTGAAATATATAGACCTGTAGAATTTCGGGAAAGTTTAGGGTATGGTGCCAGTGCAATTTATCTCTCTGATATTCCTGTTCCAGAAATGCCCGAAAAGGAACAACAGAAAAAGGGATTGATAATAGATGCAATTCGTGGTATGCTTTGGACTGAATCAGACATTAATCCAAATGGAATAACGGGGAAACATGATATCGGCCGGACGTTTACAATACATTGTGAATTTAAGGGGCTGAAGCGATATACTCAAAGAAGATGGGAAGATGGGGTGTATATTAAATTTTATGGGTATGGTCGGACTATGGAATCTATTTTACGTCAATTCAGTAAATGGCTAAATGGTGATTTTGCACAGTTCAAGAAAAAAATTGACAATAAAGAATATCATTGGAAAAACAATAAATAGGGGCTAATATGAGTAATGCATGGGAAACAACAAATGAAGATATTATAAATGTCGCTCATAATATGGGTTTTGATATTGGTTATGGAGAGGCAGATAATATTTCAGATAGTCTTAATCATTCTGCTATTGAAAAAGAAGCATTGTATGGTGATGATATTACAGAGCAGACCGAATATGCTTATCAGGAAATTAAAGAACAGATTATCAATGGAGATTTAATATAAATGAACTTACCAATAAGAGATGACTTAAATCCTGATATTCTTAAAGAAATTGATTCTTTAGGGTGGTCTTATAATGAGCTTAAAACACCTGGCGATAGTCGGACTTTTAAGAAAGACCTAACTACAGTATGGGAGTGCATACATAAGGCTGAAGGCAAGGAAAGACAGCCTATGTGGGCACGGGCTGATTTAGTAGGTGGGGAGTGGGTTGATCATTATGGTAAGAAGTTGTATGTTAAGGGACGTTACACGAATCATATATATTACTTTGAATTACTTGATGCAATAAAGAATGAGAATGGTGTAAAATAGTATTTTCTTTTCATAAGGTTAAATATGTGGTATAATAAATATAAGAAGTTAAACTCTGGACTTTTTACTTTTGAGAATAGTGGAAAAGAGAGTGGAGAGTCACCCCCTTATGCCGATATAACAGACAAAGATATGAATATGGTGTCAATAAAGGGTTTGTATGGAATGGAAGATGAGTGGAAAGTTATAGGATATACTGAATCAATACCATTTCCAGCAAAAGGATATGATGCTATAGGTATTATGTTTGAAAATAAACAAGATTTTAAAAAGCGGTGGTGGCATTATTCTAAATATTAAGTAACATCTTCTTTTTTGTCCTTCCTGATTCGATGATTGTGTGGTTCTCCCGAAATATATTATTTTTAATTGTTGACAAATTTAGTTTTTGTCGTTAAGTTATGTATATAAGGAGAAAAATAAACATGAGAACAATACAAAAGATTATTACAAAAGTTGATGGCAGTCGTGGGGCACCTATGGGGAGACCTAATGTAGGGGAAAGACCACATACAATTACCAGCGGCCCTCATTGCCGGATATTCAAATGTAATCAGGTTAAGATATTTGATTGTAAAGTCCCGATGTGTTCCTGCTGTGGTGCTTATGATACAGGGGGTGCTTATTGGGGGTCAAATAGAATGGGGGATATCGGTGTATTGAGAGTATCGTATACCAAAGATTTATCATACGTTTGCTTTTATAGGGAAGGTAGTGAGCAATGGTGAAGGTAAAACTTTATATAAATAAGACACGTCTCTTTGAACTCTGCGGTAGGGTCTATAAGAAGAAAAACGCAAAGATAGTTAGAGAAGGGTGTATATGGTATCTTGATAAAAAAGACCTTGATGAGTGTTCAGGCTGGGACAGTGAAGCATTAAGGGTAATATCTTCATTAAGGAATACGCGCTATTGTTTCGGATTCAAAAGTAATAAAGATTTTACAGGTTGGCTTGTCGGGAATTTTGCTTATTAAATTTTTTTAATAAAGATGTTGACAAATTTAGGTTTTTTGGTTACATTTATATATAAGAGAGAAAAAATAAACAAGGGTGGAAATATGAATTTCAATGATGATAATATGAGTCAACAGGAGTACGAAAAGACTATTTCTGAATTGCCAGTGAAACGGGAAGTCCCAGAATTTCCGGGGAGACCTAATAGGGGCGTTATCAAAAACCAGGATATTATTGATTTGAAAATTGCCATGAATACAGCAAAGTCCCTTGAAGCATTTCTGGCGATGGTATAATGAAATTATGGGATTCATGCAAAAACATGTATAGGAGTAAACTATGTACGAAATATTACCCGCAAGAAAATACTATGGGAGACACGCAACCGGTTTTGTCTTGTTAGTGAACGGTTGTGTGGAGTTTCATGGGAAGCGAAAAGATATAAATAGAATCTTAAAGGGGCTCTCATGTACACGACAGATGTAGGATTCATTCCAAAGAAAGACGTGCTCGATGTGCAACCACCTATCCGGGCTGGTTCTACCAGTCCGTATTATTGTTCAAGTTTTTATCGGGTACAGAATCCATTCCGCTTTTCTCTTATACAAAACAGTATAACACTAAATAGTATAACGGTGGACTACGCGTCGCCGTTTTTTGTTTTTTCTGTTGACAAATTTAGTTTTTTGTAGTATATTATATAGTATGGGAAAACAAATGAGTATAGCAAAGCAGATAAGGGTCCAAAAGTTACAGAATAAAAACCGGATGACTGGACAAACTTTTAATACGTTGGGTAATAATGAACGTAGGGAATCCCCTTGGCTAGGGTCTTATTGGTTCGAGAATGAAGAGGGAAGAGCAGAAGAAAGGGCGCAATTCATAAAAGAATGGAAAGTTGAAACGGCAAGGCTATTAAAGATAAATCCGAGATTAAAAATAGTAAAGTAGTTGACAAATTAAGTTTTGTTGACTATCTTATATATTAAGGAGAAAAATAAAATGAAAAAACAAAAATTTGAAGTTGAGACAAAATTTACCTTTACCGGAAAATTCTTTGTTAAAGCCGAAAGCCGAGAAGATGCAGAAAGAATGGTTAGACATTCTTGTGGATTGGTTTTAGGCGGGAATATTCATTCCAATTTAAACGATGAAGATGTTGATTGGGATTTTAATATGCATCCCGAACAAAATATCATTAAGGAAGATGACAGGGAAACTATTGAAGTATTGCAACATACAATTGCATATTCATACCGTGAATGGGACGGCGAACCGGATGAATGCGATATAGAGCACCTTGAAAAAATGATTAAGGAAGGTTACAATCAGGGAGAATTAAATACAGGGCAAGAAGAACATTCTGGCTGGTGGGAGATAAAAAAATAATGGCTAAAAAAGATTATGCAGATGATATAAGTCGAGATACCGATGTACACGGTGATGATGTGTATGTTAATACCGGAGGCCAGGGCTGTGAAACAGTTTGGTATAGTTCTGTTCCTGCTTGCCGTGCATTATTAAGGCATAAGGGTAAAGTCCCGAGTGGAAGAGATTTGGGGCTTTGTTGTGTATGTTCCTGCCATTATTCTGTAACTGAGAAGGGTTACAAGGGATATCCTGAATTTGTCTGTAAGGACTACAAGGAAGGGCTGTCGAGATTAGCCAATGAGATATTAAGGAGAAACCCATCGAGCGGACGGATAGACCCTGATGTTTGGCCTCTTGAGAAATCTGTTGCGATAATGAGAATGAAGATGAAAGAGAAAGTCCCGTTTACCATTGGTCGGTGACCTGTCACGACACAGTATTTAAGGGGTGTATATAACAGGCGAGATTAGAAATGGAAGGTTCTTCACCATTCCTGCTATGTCAACAATTTGCAAACAAGTTATCAACATTTTTTTGTCCACAACATATTCACAAGTTATCAACATAGCAAGATAACATTATAGGCAATTTTTGCCTACCTATAACTTAACATAAAATACTTAATTTGTCAACTATTTTTTACAGAAAATTGCCCTATTATATAGAATGGCAGCGGATGACACAATCATAAATTTTGTGGTAGAAAAAGAATTTTTGAAAAAGATGATTTTTTAGTTGACAAATTTAGTTTTTCGTTGTATCATTATAGTATGGAAACAAAAACAGAAAAAATAAATAAAATGAAAAAAGATGTTGACAAATTTAGTTTTATTTGTTACATTATAGTATAGAGAAAAATAAACGAAAACATTAACCTTAATAAAGGGGATGCTTTATGAGTGAGAAAACAAAAATTAAACCTGTCATTGTTTTTGATAATGACGATCACCTTGTAAGCCTTATCAATGGTTTTGGCGGTTATTCAATGGCTACATTGGATATTACTACATTGCCGAAATGTACCGTTAAAAGCCGTAAGGATAAGGAATTGAAATTTGCCGATGTTTTTTCCGGTGAATTTTATTGCACAAAACATCAATTTATCGGTATCGGTTATGAGTACAGTAAAAGTCTGAACAATAAACTTGAAAAACAGGATATGGCACCTGTTGCAACTGGCGAATTGCCGTGGGGAAAATGGCATAATGGATCAAAGATTATCATTGAACATAACGGCCGTTTTTATCTGCGTATAACGTATCTCAACGCAAACCAGCAATATAGTGAAAAGTATTACCATTATGCCAATGGTGAGGAAATCAGCGAATATTCAAAAAGTGAGCTTGATAATTTCCTCCCTGTTAAGAAAGATACGGTTTTACTTGTGAATAGCGTTAAAGTATCCGGCATTATTAAAGTCGTTTTTGACGGAACAATTTATGTGCGCAAAGGTTTTCTTGACGAACAAGACAAAAACGCCTTAAATACATGGGTAGATGCTGTTGCAATTTCAGACGACGAAGCTTTCGAGTCAGAAATCGCATAAGTAAACAATAACTTTACAGAAAGGGAAATCGAGAAATCGCTCTCCCTTTCTTCTTTGTTAAGCATAATCAATGATTGTGTGGTTTGTTGGGAATCGAAATATATCATTTTTATTGTTGACAAATTTAGTTTTTTGTATTACATTGTATGTATGGATAAAGAAGGGATAAAAACAATGGAAAGCAAAATAATAGAATGTGTACATAACGATAATGATACGGAATTTACTTTCACAGATTTTAATAGTTATGAGTCGGACGGTTTGATTCATTGTGAAGTATGTTTTATTCCTAATGTAACCATTAAATGTAAGCCCCCATTTATTAAGGGTAAAGTTGACAGTAGATGGATTAAGTATCGTAAGGGCAATAAACCAAAAAATAAAGAAGCATTGGAAGAATGCATAGGTATGTCTATACAAGCATGGGAATAAGGAGATAAGGGCATGGATAAATTCAATAAACATTCATTAGGGTTAATCCAAAAGGACATTGAACAGGCTTTAAAGGCTGTCAGTGAGAAGCATGATATATCCTTTGAAGTTGGAAGTATGAGATATACAGATACCACTATTAGGATAGTAACCAATTGGGCTATGAATGGTGTGAATGGTGAGAATGGTGGTAATGCAGTAGCAAAGAGTAATTGGGATAGATATTGTATCCGGTATGACTTGAAACCTTCAGATTTTGGTAGAAAGTTTAAAGCCCGTAATACGTTTAAGGCTTTAACACTTGAAATTGTCGGTTGTAAACAGAGAAGTTCAGTATATCCTATTTTGGGGAAAGACAATAAAACGGGTAAAGTTTATAAGTTGCCTATAGATCAAGTTAAGGGTAATTTTATGGATGATGATGGGGTTCATTATGTCGAAGACTAAAAGGTTATGGTTAAGGTTAGGCGATACAGCCGAATATGATTCATTTGATACCATAGAAGAGATTGCTGAAGAGATGGTTGCCTGTGGTGTCAGTACCGAATTAACAAGGGTAGTACCTTATGGGCTTACTGATATGTTGAATTTTAAAGACTGGAATTATATATCCTTATATTACGGTGATGATGATGCTCAAAATCCTGAATCCATATTTAAAAAAGACCTCGATAGACTAAATGAAATTATCTTAAATAATTAGTTGACAAATTTAGGTTTTTGTAGTATTATTATAGTATGGCACGGGAAACGAAAAACAAAGGGGATAATATGACAAGATATTATTTACATTGGAGTTGTGCATTTTCTGGAAGTCCTTACGATGTACCGGCTATACAGGCAATTGTTAAGGTAAATGGTGGTAAGAACGTAAGGCAAGCAAATCAATTCGGTTGGAGTAATCAACCAAAGGTTGTAACGTGGACAAGTGATATTGATACAAGAAAGAAGATTGACCAGGCTTTGAAAAATGAATTACCAGCGTTTCAGAATACAATAGCAGTACCTATAATCTTTAGTAAGGACTGGAAGTAATGAAAACGATTATTAGCCATTTTGAGAATGGTTTAAAAACTTTTGAAGGTGAAGATGAATTTATCAGTTTTATGCAAGGTATATTTGAAGAAAATGAGGAAATAGATAGTGATGCTGATCCAATAAAAAGTTATTATGATGCCCTTGAATATCTCTTTTATTGTGATAACTGGGAATTTAAAGGATTCGTTAAATAAAATTATCCGTGTCGGGGGCCTACCCAAGCCCCCATCCCCTGAAAAGGCCGGGAAGCAACACCCGGCCTTTTTTATTGCTTGCTGCTATCAAATCGATGATTGTGTGGTTCTCCCGAAATATATTATTTTTCTGTTGACAAATTTAGTTTTGTGTGTTATATTATATAGTGAGAGGAGAAAATAAAAATGGCAAACAGAAAAGAGATTTTAAATTTAATAGCATATAATAAAGGGTTAGCGGAATTCATATTCTCATTACAGGATAGATGGCAGGAAGAAAAAGAGTATGAAGATTGGGCCGAATATGAAAAGGTTATGAAAAAGGAATTTAAAGACCTTTTCCCGATGTGCTCTTTTTGTCGGGCATTTAACAAACCGTTTGGATTTTCCTTTGAGATACCGAATACTATTTATCAGTATAAGGTAAAAGGTAATGCAATTACAATTTATGAATTGAGGTAAAAATGGACAATAGAGGAGATAGTGGAACTCAATCAAGGCTTATGGCAATGTCAAAGGATTTAGCCCCTATCGTTATGGAGTTAACTTCTCATGGATGCCTTGTCGGTCAGTGTGAAAAAGCAGTAAGGGACATTCAGAAAGTTATTGCTAAAAAAATAAAGGGCAATAGTATGATGTGGATTGCTTTAATGATTATTGAAGCCGTTATACTTTTGTCGTTATAAGGGGAATATAATAATATGAGTGAAGCAGAATATTTGGAATCTCAATCGGACGGTGGTGCCGATGATTATTGTAGAGAGCAGGAGGAATTGGCGTATTGTCGGTCTCTTAATGCAATGATAAACCGATATCATGACAATAAACGGGCTGCAATCGGTACAACTATCCGGTGTGCCTGTTGTGCTCGAAGGATACTAAAGAAGTCCTATCAAACTCAATTTTGCTCTAATAAGGGTAAGGGGAATTGTAAGGATACTTACCATAATAACGTTAATGATGATAGACGGGAACGGTCTCATAACTTTTGTAAATAAAGATGACTTTTTAGTTGACAAATTTAGTTTTTTGGAGTATATTTATACTATGGTCAAACAAAAAGAAATAAGTTATAAGGAATGGGAAGAAACGGTAATATCTGAATATACCTGTGGATGGGGTAGTGGTAATGAAAATTGTCGTGATGTTTATCCTTTGCCTTGTGGTGTAAGGGTACATGATGAAACAATTATGCCTAGACACTGGGGGAAAAAACAAAGACACCTAACTTTAGTAGATTTGATTTATCCTGAATCTGAAGCCGAACGTTTAAAAGAGTTGGGCGCTGATATGGATATGGATAGATACACTGAAGAAGGTTTTGGATATCCTATATTCAGGGGCGATGACAGTTTGGAAAAAGCGTTTAACTTTGTTCGAGAAGAAAGAAAAAATAAAAGGGTAGATGAAAAATGATAAACCTGAAGAAATTACCTGTTGATTGTAGCGTGGAGACGCTTTTCCCTGAGGCTGATGAGATGTTTAAAATGGTTGAGCCTTTGGGATATGCCCGTCAATATGCCGGTAAGGATTTAGAGTTAAAAATTCCTTTTTGGGATACCGCACTTGATCCGGCCGAAGATAACGTAAAAAGGAAAGACGGAACTATTGAGCATGATAATTATATATGTCTTTGTAAGTGGGGCGATGGGAGTCCTATCTCTGTACGTTATAATAAAAATGATTTAATTAAAAATTAGTTGTTGACAAATTGATGTTTTTGCATTATATTTATAAGTAGAGACAAACAAGTAACAAATGGGATAAAATGAAAAAACTCACAGTAACAACAAATGTACGTTTCCACTGGGTAAAATATGATTATCACGGCGGACAGAAAACGGCGTATTGGTTTGGACTGAGTTCTAAGGAAGGGAAGTATTATAGCCATTATTATCAAAAACTTCCTTTTCTTCCATATTGTGGAACAATGAGGCAGGAAATTACACCTGAACAGTTTAAGGAATTTTTTGAAACGTGGATTAAAAAAGATGAGTATAATCTTGAAATAAGGGAAATAAACGAATAGGGGATAATATGAAATGGTTTGTATCACGTCAAAGTTACTGGGGAGTTGAACCAGAAGACCAGTACATGGTTGAGATCGCTCAGGGCGGTTGTGACTATGCTAATCCTGATATGCTTGTTGAAAAGTATGATGGAGAAGGTGAAGAGTACACGGACCCCCGTGAAGCTGTAAAATCTGCTATAGAAATCGCGAAGCAGTGGAGTAATGACGCTCCCGAATTAACTGTTAATATCGGTCATGGGTCTACTGGTGGTATGACAATACCCTTTGAAGGTGACGGCCCCGAGGAATTAATTAAATGGGCAAACAAAAGATGGGAAACACTTCCGAAGTGTGATCGCTGTGGAGATATTCTACCTGAAGAACACTTCATTCTTGAAGACGAAAAGTTTTGCCGTGAATATTGTTGCGAAGAAAGATCGCGGGAATTAATCGAAGATTTAGACGATGAATAGAAGTAATATCGAATAAAAAATCATGGTTTAGGGTAATCCATAAAACCCTTTCCCCTATACCAATAAAGTGTTGAAATCGGAAGGCTTCGCTGTAGAGTTTGCCGACTGAAAATCCATTGCGACACAGTTCATAAGGGGGTATATACAGGCCGAACTATTGGTGGGAACCCCATTCCTGGTTATCAACATTTTGTCAACGTTTTATTAACATGTGGATAACTATAAATATGTTGATGTTGGCATAGATATTGCTTAATAAACATAATTAATTCTCTTTTTGTAAAGTAAAATTTTTATAGGCAATTTTTGCCTACCTATAACTTAACATAAAATACTTAATTTGTCAACTATTTTTTACAGAAAATTGCCCTTGAAAAGACTGGGATATCCCTCCCTGTCTTTTCTATTGCGTACTACCAATAAATTGATGATTGTGTGGTCGTTAGAAAAAGATTTTTGAAAATAAATAGTTATAAATTTATTTTTTAGTTGACAAATTGATTTTTTTGTAGTATCTTGTATAGTAGGGTGATAAAAACTAAACAAAGGGGATAATATGTATACAGCAGAACAGTTAAAAGAAGCAAATTATACTTACAATAATGATCATGGCGTAAACCAGACCGATGTTGATAAGATTAACGGGTTAAAGGCACTGCTTGAAAGTGAGTTAAAGGATTCTCTTAAGGCTGGTGTTATTGTGGTGTGTAAGGGTGATGAAAAGACCTATGAAAAAGGACACCTCGATGATGTGAATTATTTGGGTGAATACGGTTATCATGTTTGCGTCCAGCCTGGTGTATATGTTGATTTTTCATCGAAGAGTAATAAAAAGTTTTGGTTTTCTACTTCTGGCGGTTATTTCTTTTCTGAAAAAGATTCTGGGAAGTTTAAATTTACCGGTAAAACGCGATTAAAAACGTTCTGGACTTTTGGGCATAATGGGGCATGTGCTGGTGGTGGGATATATTTTCAGGCAGAAGTCGCAGTATTTGAATATGAAAGCGATAAAATTTATTAATTAGTTGACAAATTTAGTTTTTGTTGGTATATTTATATTAAGAAGTAAAAACGTAAAACAAAGGGGATGAATATGAATACAGGAAAACAATTAACGTATAAGGGCTTTTGTGCATTAGGTGGTTTAACAAACCCTAATCTATATACAATATCTATTTATAACGGTAAGCATTTTATGTATATAGCTTATATGACAAGATAAATCTCGGTTTGGGGTAATCCGTAAAACCCTTTCTTATCCTCTTGAAAAGGCCGGGACATCCCCTCCCGGTCTTTTCGTTATTACGCGTCGCCGATTAATCGATGATTGTGTGGTTCTGGTGTCAGCAAAATATATTATTTTTGTTGTTGACAAATTTAGTTTTTTGTTTTAAGTTATAGATATGAGCAATAAAAAAGAAAAGCCAAAAATTTCACAGGAGTATATAAACGCTCTTGAAAATAACACTGTTCATCGTTATTTCCATAAGCAGTTTATTTTACAGACAAATCCAGTAGCGTATTATGCGGCCAAAAAGCAGGATGAAAAGTATACAGGCCCTTGTGTAAGCATAAAAAAAAGAGAGGATAAAAATGCCTAAAACAGAACTTGAAATCTTGACCGAACTTATGGAAAAGGGGTACCGGCATATTATACAGTTTACTAAAAAAGGTGAGAATTTTGGTGAGCCATTGGCTTTCAAATTAGCCGGTGAAGTTGGTCCTTTTATGAGAGAAGATCCTGAATTAAAGATGGCTAGCTGTGGGAAAATTATTGACCGGATTAACGAATTAAGTTAGTACGCGCCGCCGATCTGTTGATAGAATTTTTTTGTGAGCAAGTGCGCTCGGGGGTGTGAAACCGGAATTTAAAAAAGATGAATTTTAATGTTGACAAATTTAGGAAAACTTGTTACATTATAGAAGTAACGTATTATCGAGAGGACTATAATGAGAAAAAGTAAAATGGGTTCAATGGCTGTAATGATGGCTACAATGGCTATGGCTATGGATCCCAGTATGTTTGGAGGAGGGATAACAACAAGGGTACGGGAGAAACCTAAAAAAGAATGTCCTAATTGCCATACAATGCATGACGGGAAACATCTTTCTTGTAGTGGTAGTTGTTATAAGACACTAGTCGAGAAGCAAAGGAATGCCCGTCAATGATACCTGAATTTGTAATGTTTATCGGAATACCTGGATGTGGAAAATCTACATGGTTAAAGAAACATAAGCCCGATACTCATATAGTAGTATGTCCTGATAAGATAAGAGAAGAACTTACGGGGGATATATCAGATCAGAGTATTAATATAGAAGCATGGAAGGAAGCGTATAGTAGAATTATAGACGCTCTTAATTCAGGGTTTAATGTTATACTTGATTCTACTAATCTTGATGTATTACACCGGAAAAACCTGTTAAAAAGTTTACCTGAATGTACCTTGAAGGCGGTAGTATTTGAAGTAGAACCTGAGGAGGCTTTCAGGAGAATATCCAATGCTATTAATGCAGGAGAAAACCGGAGTATGGTTCCGGAACATGTTGTCTATCGTTATTATGGTGACTTCCTTTATACCAATAAAGTGTTGAAATCGGAAGGCTTCGCTGTAGAGTTTGCCGACTGAAAATCTACGGCGACACAGTTCATAAGGGGGTATATACAGGCCGAACTATTGGTGGAACCCCCCATTCCTGGTTATCCACATTTTGTCAACGTTTTATTAACATGTGGATAACTATAAATATGTTGATGTTGGCATAGATATTGCTTAATAAACATAATTAATTCTCTTTTTGTAAAGTAAAATTTTTACCATTTGTAAATTACCATTTGTAAATTACCATTTGTAAATTATATTTCTTATCTTAATAACAATTTACCCAAAAATCTTTAATTTGTCAACATAAAAAGCAATTAAAAACAAAGTGAGCAGTAAAATTTCGTTTTACTTGACTTATTTTGTTTTTTATAGTATACTTATATTACGATAATAAAAACGAATTTTAAAAAGGGGATATAACAATGTTTTTACTTAAAACTATAATGAGCTTAACATGGGATTTAATTGTCCGGTTTAAATGGATCATTGCAATATTGAGCTTATATTCAGGATATCTTTTCTTTTTTGGGAAAGCATTGTCAATGCTTAACGGTATTCATTAAAACGGGGGATATTATGAGCGCGAAGGATTTAATAAAACTTACTAGAGAAATAAGGGAATTGACCAAAGAAGCAAAGAAGCAAAAAGAAAAAATACAAGCCCGTATTAAGGCAAGTAATAAAACTATTGAAATATTAAAAAGGGGATAGCATGAAATATAATAGTAGTGCTAAAAATCAAAATAAGGACTTTACAGGCAATTTAATATTATTTGCTACCAATGGAGTACAATACAATAAAAGGTATTTTAAACGGGCCTGTTGTAGTTCTAATATGGTATTATGGGGGGATAGTAAAAATAATGCTGTTTTGATTTGTGCAAAATGTGGATTTATTGAAAGTGATAAATCAAAAGTGATACCGATTATTGAGAAAAAACAATCTTTATGGACTGACAGCGAAAAGGAATTATTAACGGGCAAGGGGAAAGAAGATATTAATAAAAATGATATACGGGAAATAGATAGTTTATTCATTGATTAAAATACAAGGCAATAAAAACAATATTGATTTTCTTGCTTTGTAGAATCGATGATTGTGTGTCATCTTTTGTTTTACTCGAATATTTATTTTACCATTTGAAAAGAAATAACTTGACAATATTTGTTTTTAGTTGTATAATTATAATATGAGAGAAAAAATTAAATAAAGGGGATAGTATGAAAACAGCATTAATTTATTATATGAAAAGTGAATTATTCAGGGATTTAAATATGGGCCTTGATTTTCTATTGGAACATAAAGAAAATATTGTAAATCAATTATCAATAGGGGATTTAAAAGATACACATACATTACTTGCTGTATATCCTGCAAGCTCGATTGATAGGCCTACAATGTCGGGTAGTACAATTGATTTGGAAGAAATTTTTACATACTTTCAGGGTGAGGTATGGAGTCGTAACGGTGAAGCAAAACCATTAATACGGGTTTTGGGTTTAAAGCATACCTCAATGTCTGTGGGTGATATAGTAGTATATGACAATGAAATATTTTTTTGTGATAATGATGGCTGGGAAAACATAACAAAGAAAACAATTAAAGGATTAAGAAAACCTTAACAAAGGGGAAAACGTGAAAACCAATGATTTTAAAAAAGGTGTGCGGGTAAAATTACGTAACGGCTGGGAGGCAACTATAAAAGATAATCAGCGGGGCAATATTCGTATGTGTGAAGTGTACGGGATATATACCGAGATGGGAAGTGTATACTCGCATGATATTGTATCATATCAAGACAGTGAAGGAAAATGGAATACTGATATTGAGTATACAAAAAGTCAAAATGAATGCGCACAAATGACGGGTATTATTTTAGATTAATTGACAAACAAGAAAACAGTTGATTGCATCGGCTGTTTTCGTTTTAACAGTAGAATCCATGATTGTGTCGGTTTTGTAGTTTTATTAATTTTGTTTTTTATCTTCTTTATAAGTCTATCGTTTTATTCCCGTTATGTAAAGTATAAGAATAGTATTGTTTAAGTCAATGTTGAGTGGTCCAATGTATAGAGCCGTTACCGTATGGCTTGAGTTTAATAAAGAAAGTGAACAGTAATCATCTTTTAACTTGAAAAACTTTGGTTTTAGTGGTATACTTTAATTACGATAAGAAAACATTAAAACTAAAACAGTGTGTGTACTGCCCTTCAAAATAGGGGACGTTCAACTATCAAAACAGTGGATGCTGTGAAAGACCGTATACAATCTTTCATGGAATAAAACGGGGATAAAATACACGGTATGACCGAACCACTCCCAAACCTACCGCCCTTGAGGGGACGGACTGGACTAGTGCACTAAAGCCAGTGGGGGGCAGTAAGCACATTGAAAATTTAGAAAAAGCCCTTGACAAATGAGTCAGGGGCTTTTTCTTTGTCCTGCCTTGCCGGTAAACGAAGATTGTGTGGTCGGAGAGTCGGCAAAAATTTATTGAATAAACATCTTTTTGTAGTTGACAAATTTTGTTTTTTGTAGTATAATATATAAGGATAGGAAAAGTTTAAAAAGGGGATAGTATGAAAAGCGTAGAAATGAGAAATTTAGTTATAGAGTTAACACGCCGCTGTAATATGTCTTGTTCTCATTGTATGCGTGGGGATGCTCAATGTATAGATATTGAAGATAGTTATATAGAGAATGTTTTTAAGCGTGTTGATAGGATA
>Ga0307378_10003468_pt1 | contig 23118 bp, 25 predicted proteins | sample UN1MG_FD_202238 | JGI IMG/M metagenome (GOLD analysis project Ga0307378, IMG submission 202238) | Soil microbial communities from Risofladan, Vaasa, Finland - UN-1 | ecosystem: Environmental > Terrestrial > Soil > Coastal area > Acid sulfate soil | place: Finland: Risofladan, Vaasa | collected...
AATATCTCTAAAAAAGAATTGAAATAAATGAAGGTCAGTTATTCCAAAACCTCTCTAAAACAATTAAAAAAACTTACCAAGGCAAAGCAGATTGAAATTTTAAAAAAAATCGAAAAACTTAAAAATAATCCCGATGCCGGTAAAAAATTAAAAGGGCCCTTAAAAAATTTCAGATCACTAAAAGCCTGGCCTTACAGAATAATATATCAATACTCCGAAAATGATAAGACAATTTTTATAAATATAATCCAGCACAGACAGAGTGCTTATAAATAATTTTAGAATATTTTTTTTACTTTTATGACTATTCCTCTATCCAGAATGCTTTTTATATTACGTGGATGGATACCCTCAGCCAGGATATCTTTAGACCTGGCATAGCCATTATGCATCTTGAATATTTTGATAATCTTTTCATGTTTCTTACTTGACATATCTTCTTTGGATATTTTCATAGGCATATTATGATAAATGCCGGGGTTTTTATCCGGTAGATTTTAAAATATTTCCCTGGATTATAATGACAAAATGAGAAAAATTCATGGTATATTCTTGTTGCCTGTAGAAACAAATTATTATGAATTAAAACGAGAAAGCTATTGGTTCTTATCACATTTATTTTGGCACCAATATTTCTGACCACCAGCTGCTATTGATTGGCCTGGTATTTGAGGAAGCAAGTCTCACAAACACCGACTGATGAAGTCTCAAGTATTATCTTCTATGATAAAAACTTCATCTATGCTGGACTTGAGAGCTTTAGCCACCCTGTAAGCCAGTAGAAGTGAAGGATTATATTTACCTTTCTCGAGATAAAGCATCGTTTGCCTGCTAACTCCTACCATTTCGGCTAGCTCATCTTGAGTCAAATTATGCCTCGCTCGGAGTTCCTTGATTCTTGTTCTTAGTATCATATTTAACTTAAACCAACCAGTGCCAATTTTAATAAAGCGCTAAGCTTTTTTGTAGTAATAAAATATGAATGATATTATCCAGACGAATAAGCTAGTAGCTATCACTATAAGTAATGATTTCGCGTCTGGCGGGGCCTCTAATGTCAGTAGAATTAATAAAGTGAGGTAAGTCGCTATAAACCCGTTACGTGCACTTCTGTCCGATATAGCTCTTATCCTTTCATCTACTTGAACTCTAATTTTTTCTTTCCGTATAAAGTATTTGAAAACAAGCAGGAATATAAGAATCAAAGAAATAATATCCCAACAATATATACTGATGAGAGAGGAATTATTTTAGCTGCTATGAAAGAAAAAATGCAAAAGGATTCTTCAAAAGAAATATACAGAAAGCTAAAAATAATTGTTGAGCCTGTCTTTGGCCAGATAAAGAAAGGTGGCTTTAGGCGGTTTAGCTTGAGAGGATTTGTCAAAGCAGGTGGGGAGTTTTCCCTTGTATGTGCGGTTTCAAACTTTAAAAAGATTGTGGGTAAGATAAAATCTGAAATAAATTGTACTTTAGGAGCTGAATTGGTACCGGCAGTAAACTAAAATAGATAATATAGATTTATCTATAGGCTAAAATACCATATTTTGAATAAATTTTTGCAATAATTTTAAAAATATTACATAAATTACTGATTTATACCAATTTTAATAATAAATTATCGGACAAGCTACTAGGAGCTTGTCCAAGAACAGCAAATAATTAATGCATAAACTCAAAAACACATAGAAATAATTAAGCAAATATACTATAATAATAAGGTAATATCTAAACAATTATTATAGGAGAAAACTAAATGCCAGTACCCTTTAAAAAAGATCCCACAAATTACAATCAAAGGCAGCTACTTGCAACAAATGTATTTGATTTACTCTCAGAAGATGATGATTGTTTTATCTATGAGGATATATTTAACTCAATTGATACTAAAGAGGTTGAAAAAAAATTCAGTATGATAGGTCAGCATGCATATCATCCAAGGCGGGTAACGGCAATACTTATTTATTCTTACAGTCAGGGAATATTTAGTTCAAGAAAAATAGAGGAAAAATGCAAAAAGGACCTGTCCTTTATGTATATATCTCATAGAAACTGCCCCAACTTCAGAGTACTTTCTGACTTTAGAAAAGATAACTATGAGTTTTTTAAAAATTGCTTTCGCCAGAGCGTTATGATTGCTAAAAGCTTGGGAATGCTGTCTTTGGGCCACGTAAGCTTAGACGGTTCAAAGTTTTGTGCCAATACTTCAAAACATAAAGCGGCAAGCTATAAAAGGTTAAAAGAAAATGAAGCTATGCTAACTAAGGAAATTGATGATTTACTTAAAAAAGCAGAAATATGTGATGATGCTGAAGATAAAATTTATCACAACGGCAAAGGTTACAGCATTCCGGAAGATCTTAAAATTAAAGAAAAAAGACTTGCCAAGATTAAAAAGGTAAAAAGAGGTCTTGAGGATAGAGAAAGAAAAGCCAACCCCGGGAAAGATATAAAAGATTCTTCACAGATAAGTTATGCTGACATGCAGGCTAAAATTATGAAACACAAAGGAGATTTTGACTATTGCTACAACGGCCAGATTAGTGTAGACAGTAAAAGTCAGATAATAGTTGGCCAGCACTTAACTCAAAATGAAAATGATAAAAAATAAGCAGAAAAAGCACTTTCTGAAATTAAAAAAAATACAGACAGGCTTCCAGATAAGATGAGCCTTGATAATGGCTATATGAGTTCCAGTAATATTTCTGCACTTGCCGATGCCAAAGTTGACGCATATATAGCAGCCGGAAAGGGAGAAAAAGATAGCCTGCCGGATAAAATAAGCAAATCCAACTTTTCATACGATAGTCAAAAAGATATATTTATATGTCCTGTCGGCGTTGTATTAAAACTAAAATCCAGCGGGGAAAATAGAGTGTATAAAGCAGAAGAAATGGTATGCGGCGGATGCAGTTTCCAAAAAAGGTGCAGTGTTAAAAGAAATGATATTGCCACAATATATACTGACGATAAGGCAATTATTTTGGCTACCATGAAAGAGAAAATGAAAAAGGATTTATCAAAAGAAATATATAGAAAGCGAAAAATTATTGTTGAACCTGTCTTTGGTCATATTAAAACAAATGGATTTAGGCGATTTAGCTTAAGGGAGTTTGAAAAAGCAGGCGGGGAGTTTTCTATTGTCTGTATGGTTTCAAACTTTAAAAAGATTGTAAGTAAGATTAAATCTGAGATAAATTGTATTAAAGAAGTTGAACTGGTACCAACGTTAAGCTAAAACGGGTAATATAGGTTTACATAGAGGCTAAAATAACAATTATTTTATAAAATTTTTAAAATAATTGTTCAAAATATTTTAAAACTTTATAAAATTTACTAAAACTACTATTTTATGTTAATTTTAACAATGAAATGTCGGACAAGCTCCTAGGAGGAATATTTACTCTTTTCTGGGTAATAGCAATACTTGCGGGCCTTGGACTGACATCGCTTAGCTGGCTGCCAGGATTTGTACGTGGTTTCAATTGGGGTCCAGTTGATATTGGACTTCCGTCACCGAATACTACATTTTTTTTCCTTGCACTTTATGTAGTTGAACTTGTTGGACTTTACATGAGAAAAGCCTGGGCTGTACCTCTGGGAAGGGCAGGACTGGTCGTAACAATGGTTGTTTTCTTCCCAGTTGGCACTATATTTGGTGCAATACTTTGGAAAAGAATCAATGATCCAGTTGCTAAAAAGTATTTGAATTATGCAGTGGCTGAAGAAAACAAAACTGATGATGTAAAAGCCGTAGAGGTTAAAGCAGAAGAGGTTAAAACTGAAGAAACTAAAACAGAAGTTGATAAGGAAAAAACTTAGTAGGGGATTATTTGTTTTAGGGTTTTATTCAGTAAGTAGCTGCACTAATTTTAAAAACAGGAGCATCCAATTTTTGGAGCTCCTGTTTTTTTCCTTGATTTATTAAGTTATATGATTAATACTTATTATATATTTTTTCAATATAATATTGGTGAGCACATCTAAAGGACAATGTTGTAGCATTATTTTAAAATTTTAATCTTTAAATGAATATGTTGTGAAATGTCTGATTCAAGAATTAATAATTTTTTTATATTTAATATTTATTTTTTTCAAACTTAAAATTCTTTTCTTTATCGCATTTATTTAGGTTTATTATTTTTTAACAGAACATTTATTTTTATTTAAATAGTTGTAATATTTTATAGGATTTAATGGATTTTATTGTTTTTTTAATATTTTTATAATAAAAGGAGGTAATGCAAATGAAAATTGGTGTATTTTGTCTGGTGGATCCTTTCTGTGCTATGGAGCATCAATTGAGAAGAATTAAAGAAATGGGATTTGATTGCGCAGATGTTACAGATACTCATAGTGGTGCTTCAATGGGTGCAAACGCAGGTTTTGTAGCTTCGGTCAGTCTGGATAGCAACGCTTTTGATGTTAAAAGGATGTTTGATAAGTATGGACTTGAAATATCAACCGTATGCATGCACGGGGTTCTAATTGATCCTGTTTCCCCAGAAAGATATGGAACCCATGAAATGATGAAAGCTATAAGAATGGCTGCAGCTATAGGGGTTAAATATTGTGTGACCACTGATCAGGATCCAAAATTGGAATGGACTGAAAAATTAAGTTATGAAAATAAGGTTTATTCAGTAGCTGAAAAACTTTATGAACCTATCCGTCTTGCTGCAGATTATGGTGTTGAAGTTTTATTAGAGCCACATGGTCCGTTGACCGATACGGTTCAAGGAATGAAAGATATAATGAAGATGCTGGATGATAGTCCGGTGCTTGGCGTAAATATGGATACTGGAAATTCCTGGCTTGGAGGAACCGATCCGGTTGAAATGGCAAAAGCTCTTAAAGATAAGATTCATCACATACATTGGAAGGACCTTGGTGAAGAATGGATCCCAATGCGTGGAAAACAATTTGGATGTGGATTTTCAACCATAGCAGTTGGAGACGGTGTAATAGACATAGCAGGGGTTGTTGATGTGCTTAAAGATTGCAATATAACGCACTCTACACTTGAAGTAGTCGGGACTGAAGAAATTTTGAAAAAATCAGTGGCTTTTTTAAGAAATCACGGCATGTAAATTAAAAGTGACTTATAAGAAAAAATAAGATTTTTTTGATAATCTTAAGATAGTTAGGTAGAATAATTAACACAAAAATCTCTTATAAAAAATATATGTTTGCCGTTAGGCAAAAAAACTGTAAATAATTTCCAAAAAACGTAAATTAGAAGGATTAATAAATTATGCCTGATGAAGTGCTTCTTCGTTTAGAGAACATTTCTAAAAGCTTCCCAGGTGTGAAGGCTCTGCAGAATATATCTTTTGACCTAAGAAAAGGAGAAGTTCACTGTCTGTGTGGAGAAAATGGAGCAGGCAAATCCACACTGATCAAAATACTATCGGGAGCATACCAGCCTGATGAAGGCGGACAGATAATATTTGAAGGTAAAACAGTTAGGCTGAACCCTCATCTTGCCATATCGATGGGTATACAGACGATATACCAGGAACATACGGTTTTTAAACATCTGAATATTACTGAAAATATCTTTACTGGTTTGGAAGTGGGTAAGAATGGTTTTCTACATAAGAAGGAAATGAGGAAAAAGACTGTGGAAGTCCTCAAATACCTGAAAAGCGACCTGGACCCTGATGCACTTATGGGAGACCTCGGTAGTGGACAGCAGAGGACAGTTGAAATTGCCAAAGGTTTGATCTTCCAAAGGAAGGTCATAATATTGGATGAACCCACGGCATCATTCTCTGTTTCAGAAATTGACAATCTACTAGAAATCATCCTGGCAATAAAGGAAAGCGGTATAGGGATTATTTACATTTCACACCACCTGGAAGAAGTATTCAAGATAGCTGATCGAATAACTGTACTTCGTGACGGACAAAAGGTCAGCATGTATGACCTTAAGGATGTTACCACCGAAAAGCTGATAAAAGATATGGTAGGCCGTGACCCGTCATCATTCTATAAAAGGGAAGATGTTCCTTCAGGAGAAGTGATTTTCGAAGCAAGGAATGTAACGGGAAACGGGGTAAAGAATATATCTCTAAAACTGAAAAGGGGTGAGATACTTGGTTTTGCAGGTATGGCAGGCTCGGGACGTTCTGAGCTAATGAATGTGCTGTTTGGTGCAGAAAATATTGAATTTGGCGAAATCCTGATAAATGGCAAAGTCGTAAAACAGGCTAGTCCCAGCAGTGCAATAAGGAATAAAATGTGTTTTATCACTGAAGGCAGGCAGGATACGGGTCTTTTCCTGAATCAAACCATTGCATCAAATACCATTATTGCAAACCTTGTAAACACCAGGGAATTCTTTATGAGTCCTTCCAGTGACTATAAGACAGGTGATAAATTCATTAAATTGCTGGGTACAAAAGCAAATGATTCTCACGTTCGAGTAATAAATCTCTCTGGTGGTAATCAACAAAAGGTTGTTCTTGCAAAATGGTTCAATACCAACGGTGAAATTTTCATTTTTGATGAACCTACGCGTGGCCTTGACGTAGGCTCGAAGCAGGAAATCTACCAGATAATGATTGGCCTGCTGAAACAGGGTAAGGCTATCATTATGGTTTCCTCTGATATGCCGGAAGTTATCGCAATGAGCGATAGGGTAATCGTAATGAAGAATGGCGAGGTTACAGCAGAACTAAGTAAAAACGAGGTTTCTGAAGAGAATATTCTTATACATTCTATAGGAGGTAGTAAGATATGACAACGGGAGAAGAGCATAAAAAAGTGATTAAAGAATCTCTTTTTAAGCGCTTTGAGAATTCAACGGTATTGTCCATATTTATTGCATTTATTGTTATTGTTGTAGTCATCCAGATTGGAAAGACCGGGGGATCTCAATTTCCTACTTTTATAAGTCCCGTGAACTTGCTGAATATCGTTCAGCAGATTGCGGTACCAGGTATGGTTGCAGTTGGCATGACAATTGTAATGATTTCAGGAGGCATTGACCTTTCAGTCGGAATGCTTGCATCTCTGGTTGCAATAGTAACTGCTCTTGGATTATCCAAGTGGCATATCGGTGTTGTACCGTCTGTTTTACTGGGCATTGGAGTAGCTATAGTATTAGATACAATACTTGGTTATATCATATCACGTACCAAAGTGGAACCCTTCATAATCACTCTCGGTGGTATGATAACCTTCCAGGGTATTGCCCTTCTTCTCTGCAATTCCCGTGAAGTTATGATGCATGGAGAACTGGATTTTTTTAAGGCCAACCTCATCAATGGTGCAAAGGATCCTGTAACTGGACTGAACTTAGTCATTCCACCCTACGTGCTCATCTTCCTGGTGATTGTAGTGCTTGGTTGGTTACTACTGACATTTACAAAATATGGACGAAGAGTTTATGCTGTCGGATCTAACCCCAATGCAGCTTACCTTGCAGGTGTCAATGTCAGGAATATAAAACTTTCCACATACGTCATCAATGGCTTTCTTGTAGGCATTGGTGCTGTTATGCTGCTCGCGCGAATAAATGTTGGAATCATAACCCTGGGGCAGGGCCTTGAAATTGACACAATTGCCATGGCTGTAATCGGTGGAACAGCATTAGGTGGTGGTAAAGGCAACATCTGGGGAACTTTTTTTGGTGTCCTGTTGCTGGGTTCTATTGGCAATGCCATGAATATGCTCCGTTTACCTCCGGAAGTTCAGTACGTAGCTAAAGGAGTTATAGTAATTCTTGCAGTATCCTTGAGCACAGTTTATACAAATATCTCCTCATCAATATCCAGGCTGAGCAAGCACGCACTTTCAAGAAGAGATATATAGAGGAAAAAGTAAAATTATGGGTATCAATTGATTTAAATGGCAAGTATTGCAAAAATGTGATAAACTACTTAGATTAGTTAATATAAAAAGTTATAATTATAAAGAGGAGGTTTGTAAAAAGATTATTATAACATCAAGATTAAAAATTACACATTTTTAAAAAACGAAAGGAAAAGACTAATGAAAAAAATATTAATATGGTTAGTTGTGGTTGCTGTTCTTGTTACCGTGGCTTTTACTGGTGTAGCTTGTAAAACAACAGCTGCCGGAGAAACCACTGCCGCAGCTGCTAAAGCAAAAGTCATCGGCTATTATATGGATGCTGCTGATGATTATTACAAGGCTGGCTTCCAGGTATTCGAGTCACTTGGTAAAGAAAAAGGCTGGCAAATCAATAGTGTAGTTGGCCAGGGAACAGCTCCAGAACAACTCGCCGCTGTTCAGAACTTCATCACACAGAAAGTGGATGCTATAGTTGTTGTACAGAATTCACCTCAGACTACTTCTGAATGTTTGAAGCTTGCTTTAGCAGCAAACATCCCTTACTTTGGCCTTACTCAAACATCACCTAATGAACCCGGTCTTATAGGTTTTTCAAGTTTTGATTGGGTACAGGATGGTAGACTTGCAGGTCAGTCTGCTATAGCACATAATGCAAAGAAACTAATTATGATAGAAGGTAAACTTGGCCAGGGCGCAGCCGGCGGCCAGACCGAGGGTTTCCTCACAGCTTACAAAGAAGCAGGCAAGGATATTGGCGATCTTATGAATAGTGTTGGTGTAGTCGGCGGAGGCGCAGATCTTCAGGTTGTTTTCTGGGGTTCAGGCGGATGGTTTGCAGATCCAGCAAAGAAAGCTATGCAGGATGCAATCACTGCTCTCGGTCCTGATGGCTTTGATGGAGCATACGTAGGGAACGACGAAATGATGACCGGTGTATTACAGGCAATGGAGGAAGCCGGAATTGATTCCAGCAAATACTGGATGGGTGCAAGCAATGGTAAAGAAAAGTCATGGGATTGGGTTGAAAAAGGCCAAACCACTATGGATGTAAACCAGCCCCCAACCCTTGAAGCTGACATATTGTTCCAGCAGATTAGCGCTTTCTTCGATGGCAAGACCTTTAAAAAGGGCATTTTTTGTCCTTTAACGGCTTTTGAGAAGAGCAATATGGACAGAAACAAGATGGTTCCGTGGGTACTAGAAAATTATTTGGCTAAAAGACAAGCAAATGCTTTTATATGGGACATCAATGACGCTTCTTTCATAGCAAATCCAGATTATAAATAAAGAAATGTGATATCATAGACTAAGTAAATTCACTCAATTCTAAAATATAGAATTTATACTAGGAAGGCTGCGAAAGCAGCCTTCCTCTTTATTACCCGAAAATCAAGGAATTTTTGTATTATGCATTCAGAGAAACTTTTTTAAATCATTTCAGATACTTTTTTTAATGAGGCAATTCGTATTATTGATTTGACAAGTTAAATATGTTATATTACTAAATTATAAATATAAACTAAAAACTCATGCTTGTAACAGCAGGCTTCAAAAAGCGAACGATTTTAAGCATTTAAAAGAGTGGTATGGAGGTCGGCATTAACATATTGCACTCAATTTTCCGCATTCGCGGGAACCTATAATAAAATAAGGAGGAGAACAAACATGATTAGACTTGGTATGCACACCGATAATTGGAGAACCCTGAGCGGTAGTTTTATGGCAGCAGTTGATTCAGCAGTTAAGTACAAACTTGATCACATTGAGTTTGGCATGATCGATGGTCAGTATTTTATTCAAGCTATGGGCTATGAGCCGAGTATTTCCCTCAGGCAGAATCCATTAGAGATCAGGAAGATTTGTGAATCAAGAGGTTTAAAAATATCCCAGATAGATGGTTCTTATCCGATGATGGGATTTGACGGAGCAGTTTTTGGCGTACAATATGTACAGCAGTCTATACGTTTTGCTCGTGATTTGGGCTGTCCTAAGGTAGATACCACTGATAGCGGAAGAGTTTATGATATGCCGCGCGAAGATGTATTAAAACAGACCATTCGCAATTATCAGGAATGTATAAAATGGGCTGAGGATTATAAAATTATAATCAATGTTGAACCCCATGGACCATATACAGGAGATATTGACTTCATGCAGAAGCTCTTCTCACACTTTGAATCTGAATATCTGAGATTTAATATGGACACAGGAAATACATTTATACAAGGCAATGATCCACTGGAATTCCTCAAAACAATGAGAAAATATGTGACCCACGCACACATCAAGGATGTAAGTGCTGGGCTTGCTGCTGCACTTCGTGGAGAAACTACCGGTATTAGCGTCAGTGAAGTGGGCATTGGCGAAGGTGTAAATGCTGATAATATAAAGAAATGTATCCAGTTTCTTAAGGAAACCAAATGGGATGGCGATGTTTCTATCGAATGTTCAGGCGTGGATGAAAAAATAGCTTTCAGTGTAAATTTCCTTAGAGGTATTATTTAAGAATTTTAAAAAGAAAAACGGTCTGTTGAAGGCCGTTTTTCTTTTCTACATCATATATATAATCTTAAAATTAGTTGAATTCATATTTTTTAGAATTTACATTTTAGATTCTCTTTTGGCATCTAATATAGGGATTTCTTCAGCTCCCGCAATAACAAAGTTTTCATCCAAAGCCAATATGCAGCTCTCAATATCATTTTCCTTCATTTTAATGGCGATCGTTAGTATAATAGTCTTAATGATTACATACCTGTTTAATAGAAGAACCAGTAATTTTATAAATGCAGAACCAATAAAACAAATTTAAATTTAATTATTAAAATCCAAAATTAAAGGAGAAAAAAAATGAAATTAGGTGTAATGGCAAATGCTTTTATTGATAAATCTTGGGAAAATGCCTGTAAGGCTGCAAAAGAGGCAGGGCTTGATGCTATTGAAGCAGGTTCCGGTGGTTTTGTTGGCAAAGCTCATTGTAATCCTCAGGAACTGCTAAAAGACAAAGAAGCAATTAAAAAATGGGTTGCTGTTGCTGAAAAAAACGGTCTTGAAATTTCAGCTTTATCTTGTCATGGGAACATGCTTCACCCTGATAAAAAAATTTCAGAGCAGCATATATCAGATTTTGAGGCATCAGTTGAGCTTGCTTCTATAATTGGGATTAAAGCTGTCAATAATTTTGCAGGATGTCCTGGTGCTAGTGAAGATGATAAAAGCCCTAACTGGATTACATGTCCATGGCCTACATATTTCGGTGAGGCTGTTCAATGGCAATGGGAGAAGAAACTTATTCCTTTCTACAAGGAAATGGTAAAAAAACTAAAAAAAGCTAAAGTATCTGTAGCGTTTGAGATGCATCCTGGTGATATGGTATATAATCCTGAAGCTTTATTAATGCTGCGTGAAGCAGCTGGAGAAGAAATATGCTGCAATTTTGATCCAAGCCATCTCTTCTGGCAGGGCATAGATCCTATAGTGGCTTTGAAAAGACTTGGGACTTCGATAATTCATGTTCATGCTAAAGACAGTAAAATTGATCCCTCAGTAGTTGATTTCAGAGGAGTTATTGACTGGAAGAATTATGCTGAAATAGTTAAAAGAGCATGGACGTTTAGAACTGTGGGTTATGGTCATAGTTATCCTTTCTGGAATGAATTTGTCTCTACATTAAGGCTGATAGGATATGATGGAGTTTTGAGTATTGAGCATGAAGACCCTCTTATGTCAGCAAATGAAGGTTTAACCAAAGCCATAAGTTTCTTAAAAGGTGTTTTGCTTTACGAAACACCTGGAGAAATGTGGTGGGCTTAGCTTAAGGAAGAATTTCCAAATGCTTTTTAATTAATACTTTAAGATATGTGAGGTAGATTATGGCAGAAGAAAAAAAAGTCGGTTTTGTTGCTATGACAAGTGAAAAAAAAGCTGCTGAGAACATTCCGGAAATAGGAGTAGGAATGATAGGACATTCTTTCATGGGCAAGGCTCATTCCAATGGTTGGAAACAGATGCCCTATATTTTCTGGCCTCCGGCTGCAATTCCAAAACTGGTTAAAATATGTGGAATTCCAGAAAGTGAGGTTGCTGAAGCAGCAAGAAGATATGGATTTGAAGCATATACGACAAACTGGAAAGAAGTTATTGAAGATGACAGAGTGTCAATAGTTGACAGCTGCACACCAAATAATATGCATGCAGAAACTTCTATTGCCGCAGCTCAAGCTGGAAAGAATATATTATGTGAAAAGCCATTGGCAAGAAATGCTGCTGAAGCAAAAACTATGAGAGATGCTGTTAAAAAATATGGCGTTAAAAATATATGCAACTATAATTACCGTATGGTGCCGGCAATAGTTCTTGCAAAAAATCTTATAGCTGAAGGTAAGCTTGGAAGAATATTCCATTTCCGTGCAAGATATCTCCAGGAATGGATTATAGACCCCGCATTTCCGATAATATGGAGACTGAAAAAAGCTGTATGCGGAAGTGGAGCTCTGGGTGATCTAGGGGCGCATATAATTGATCTGGGAAGATTTTTATGCGGAGAGTTTAAGACAGTTTCAGCGGTAAGCCAGACGTTTATAAAAGAAAGGTACAATCCAGAGACAGGAAAAAACGAGGAAGTTGATGTTGATGATGCTATTGCTTCAGCTGTTGAATTTGAAAATGGTGCAATTGGCACTATAGAGGCATCAAGATTTGCATCCGGGAGAAAAAATCAAAATATCATTGAAATAAATGCAGAAAAAGGCAGTATATGGTGGGATCTTGAAAACCTGAACAACCTTAATGTTTTCTGGAGAGATGAAAAACCTGTTGAAACACAGGGATTTCACTGTATAAATGTTACTGAATCTTATCATCCTTATTACTCGTACTGGTGGCCGCATGGACATATTATAGGATGGGAAAACACTTTTGTTCATACTGCTTTAAATATGGTAAATGCAGTTATGGAAAATAAATTACTTGAGCCCTACGTTGCAACATTTGAGGATGGATACAGAAATGCTGTCATCTGCGACGCAATTCTTAAGTCAGCAGAAACAGGCAGGAAAGAAAAGTGCATTTTTGAATAATTTTAAATAAAGAAATGTTTACTTAAAAATATTTATTTTGGAGGCTGATAATGAAATTCGGGATAAACACATTATTGTGGACAGGGACTTACACAGACGAACATGTAAAAAGCCTGACCACTAAATTTAAAGAAATAGGTTTTGATGGGATAGAGGTTGCTCTTGGGAGTAAAGGTGATCTTGATTACAAAAAGACACTTAAGACATTTAAAGACAATGACCTTATATGTTCTTCAATTTGTGGGCTTTTTGGAGAGAACAGAGACATAAGAGGCCCCAATAAAGAATACATCGAAGGCGGACTTTCATACATAAAAGATTGCCTTGAAGCTTGCAGCGAGCTTGGCTGTGATGTTTTTGCAGGTCCTGTTTATTCTGCTGTTGGCCGCGCAAGCATGGTTGGCGAAAACGAAAGAAAAGTTCAGTGGGATACAGTTGTTGAAAATTTAGGCAAAGCTTGTGAGTGGGCCCAAAAATATGGAGTATTTATAGCAATAGAGCCTTTAAACCGGTTTGAAACTGATTTTATTAATATATGTAAAGATGCTATAAGAATGGTTAAAGATGTTGGAAGTAAAATGTTAAAAATACACCTTGACTCATTTCATATGGGGATAGAAGAAAAGAATTCCGCAATGGCAGTGCTGGATGCTGGCGATTTGTTATATTTATTTCACGCCAGTGAGAACGATAGAGGAGCTGCGGGAACTGGTCAGGTTCACTGGAAGTCAATAGCTGACGCGCTTAGAAGAATTAATTACAATAAATGGGTGGTTATGGAATCTTTTACCCCTGAAAACAAAGTTATAGCAAAAGCTGCTTCTATCTGGAGGAAGACTGAAACAAGTGGTTTTGTGCTAGCTGAAAAAGGTTTAAAGTACCTTAAAGGACTTTTAAGCTAACTTAATTATTATAAAAATTAATAAATTATCTTGAGGTAAAATGACTGGTATTCGTGAGAGTGTTGAAAAGGCTCTTAAAAAGGGAGCCGGTGTTATTAAGTTAAAACCTGCATGGGTGGCTCGGGATTTTCTTCCACCAGGACGAAGGCTTGGGCTTACCGAAAAAGAATATAATGTAGGCAAAAGGGGATTTATTTGTGAAAGATGGCTTGCTTCTGTAACAAAAGCAGATAATGCAATAAGTCCTGAAGATGAAGGCTTGAGTTATTTAAATATTGATTCTAGCGAAGAAGTAAATTTAAGAGATGCCGTGGCAGCTGCAGGCGATCTTATAATGGGAACCCAATATACAAAAACACATTCAGGTCTTGGAAGGCTTGCAAAAATTTATGATTTCGGAGCCAGAATTCCTTATCACATACATCAGATGGAGAAGGATGCAAAACTGGTTGAGGCAAATTCCAAAGATGAAGCATACTATTTTCCTGAAGATGTAGACACGGGCCCGCATCCTGAAACTTTTTTCGGGGTTCACCCTTATATTGTTGACGAAAAGAAATATGATATTCTCCTCCCTTATCTTGTTGACTGGAAAGATGACCTGATTTTGCAGCATGCAAGAGCTTATCTTAATGTTCCAGGTGAAGGTTTCTTCCTTCCTTCAGGAGTGCTTCACGCTCCGGGAACCGCTCTTACTATAGAACTGCAGGAAGATTCTGATGTTTTTTCGATGCTTCAGGCGTTAAATGCGGGAAAAATAATTTCAAAAGAGCTGCTTTTTAAAGATGTATGCAAAGAAGACAGGGAAAAGAAAGGTGAAAGGGCAATCCTTGATCAACTCGACTGGCCTGTAAACGGCGATCCTTATTTTTATGAAAACCACCATCTTCCCAATGTTTTGGTAGAAGAATCTAAGCAGGCTGGTGGAGAAGAGCACTGGATTTATTATAATACAACTAAATTCTCAGGGAAAAGGCTTGTAGTAAAACCGGGCGCCAGCTTTACTTTTACTGAGAAAGGTGTTTTCAATATTTTGGTTTGGAGAGGCAAAGGAACTTTTGACGGACATAAAATAGAAGGTCAGAACTTTGAATGCGATGAGATCCTTATTTCCCATGATAGGGCAACTAAGCCTATTACAGTTAAAAATGATGGCCAAAAGGATCTTATAATTATTAAGTTCTTTGGTCCTGATATTAACATGGATGCTCCTAAAATAAAGCCTTACAAAAAATAAAGGAAAATAATATACAAAGTGAATAATTTAAAATTCTAACAATAAAGGAGAAAAAATGACAAACAAAACATCAATAGGCGGATGGGCATATATTTGGGGCGGCTACTCTGAAGCACCCATTCCTCTTGAAGAAGTTGCAAAAAAACTTGCTGAGCTTGGATTTGATGGTATTGAAATGGCAGCTTTTCCTCCACACCTTGAACCCAATACAAAAGAAAAAAGAGCAGAAGTTAAGAAAATGCTTGACAAGTATAAACTGGGGATTTCAGGACTTGCAGCTCCTTTCCCTTCACCAGCTACATCAAAAGAAGAGGATTATATTAAAGCAGTAAAAGAAAATCTTGATATATGCATTGATATGAATATTCCTAAATTACGTGTAGATACTGTAGATCCACCAACCGAAATACCTGGTGGTATGGATTATGAATCTTGTTTTTCAAAAGTAGCTTCTATTTGGAATAAGTCGGCTGAAGTTTGTGCAAAAGAAGGGGTAAAACTTATATGGGAATTTGAGCCTGGTTTTTTATTTAATAAACCCAGTGAAGTAGCCAGAATGGCTTATAAAGTTGATCATCCCAATTTTTCAATATTATTTGATTCGTGCCATGCTTATATGTGCTCGGTCCTGGCTTCAAGGCAGCTTGGCGATAAGGAAACTTTGCCTAAAGGCGTTGTGCAATTTGCCTATATGCTGACTGGGAAAATAGGCCACATACACCTGATTGATTCTGATGGTACTCTTCATGGAGACGAGACAAGCACCCATGCTCCTCTTGGTACCGGCCTGCTCAATTTTGATGAAATAATTCCGGCAATTTTAGATGCAGGATACAAAGATGAATGGTGGCCGATAGATCTTTGTTTCTGGCCTAAGGCATTAGAAGCTACCGCTGAATGCAAGATCTTTTTAGATGATCTTGTAAAAAAATATGGAAAATAATTTTAATCTTTAAACTTGAAATATTAATATTAAGCATAATACTAAAGGAGGCTAAATTGAAAGGCACAATGAAAGCCCAGGTTTTTTATGAGGCTGAAAAAATGAAAATGGAGGATATTCCGATACCGGAAGTCTCTCCAATAGATGTCCTTGTAAAAGTAAAAAGAGTAGGTATTTGTGGGTCGGATATCTCGTATTATTATGGACTTTCTCCTGTTGGCACACCCACAGGAAAGGGACCCATAGTGCTGGGGCATGAGTTTACCGGGGAAGTTGTTGAAGTTGGCAATGTTCCAAAAATGCTTGGGTTATTTCAGGAAGGAGACAGGGTAGTTGTAAATCCCGTTCAGAACTGCAACGCATGTTATGCATGTGCCGAAGGTCAGACGCACTTGTGCGAAAAATTAAATGTGCCGGGAGTTACGACTAACGGCGGATTTGCAGAATACTGTGTTTCAAGATATACAGGTTTATTCAAGCTGCCTGGCAACATTGATTTTGCTGTCGGTGCTTTTACTGAACCACTTGCATGTGTTGTAAACGCAATAAAAAGGCTTGATATAGAACCAGGAGATTTTGTGGCAATTTTCGGTCCTGGCTCAATGGGACTGATGATGGTTCAGATGTGCAAATCTATGGGGGCCGGAAAGGTCGTATTGATTGGTGCAATCAATGATGACTGGAGGCTTGAGCAGGGTAAAAAAATAGGCGCTGACTTTATTTTCAATACAGTAGATAAAAATTCCAAATACTACACTGCAGATTTAAAGAAAACAATTTCAGATCTTACAAAGGGCAGTCTTGCAGACAGGTCAATTGCACCAACAAGTGCTAATGCAGCATTTGAGCAGGCAGTTGAAATAACCGGAAATTGCGGAATAATAATACATTTTGGATTGCCAAATGCAGACGATGTATTTAAAATTCCGGCACTCAGCTTCCACACAATGGATAAGGAAATCAGATCAGCTTGGCTTGCTCCTCTTGCATGGCCGGCTGCCATAAGATCAATTGAAGAAGGCCTTGTAAAATTTGACAGCCTGGTTACAGGCACTTATCCTCTTGAGGATACTGAAAAAGCAATAAGGACTTTAAAAACAAATCCTGGAAATCAGATAAAAATACAGATTGTAATTTAGCAATTTGATGTTCGGTTTCAAATGTTTTAATTTTATTAAATAATAGATATGAGAGGTTGAAAATGGAATTTCCAACAACTGATACCAGTTATCAGAGAAAAAGGTTTAACAAAGAAGAGCTGATCAAGCACATGGAAAGCTTTAATCTTGATTTAAAAATCTCAGTTGGCATCTGGTATTTTACCCCAGGGGGCGGGAGGTTCCATGAAGCTTACATTCCGAACAAGACAATTGCTGAAAGAATCGAGATGGCCGCTGAAATGGTAAAATTTGGAGTAACAGCTATTGAAGCTCATTATCCTAATGAAGTCAATGAAGAGAATTGGCATCTTTACCAAAGACTTGAGAAAGAAACCGGAATAGTGCTTCAAAGTTGTTATCCTGCAATTTTTTATCCCAAGGAATATGAATTTGGCTCGCTTTCAAACCCATACAAGAAATACAGGGATAAAGCCCTAAGAACACTTGTTGATTGTCTGAAGTTTGCAAAGGATAAAAAACTTCATCATTCCGGAATCTGGCCAGGGATTGACGGATATACTTATTCGCTAGGTACCAATTATTATGATATGTGGGACAGGTTTGAAAGTGCTGTAGCTGAAGCAATGGACGAGGTTCCGGGTGTAATTGTGGCAATAGAACCTAAACCTTATGAGCCTGCTCCCAATAATATTTACAGGACTACTGCGGATGGCCTGATTGCATGCAAGGATATAGAGTCCAGGTTAAAAAACAAGGCAAACCTTGCAATACTTGCAAAAGGTATACCTCTTGCAGGCATGCAGCCGGAAATTGGCCATATAAGGATGGGATCTGAAGATGCTCCTTATGCAATTGCAAGATGCACTCGGGAAGGAAGGCTGTTTAATACCCACTGGAACAGTCAGCCTCTGGGCAATTACGATCAGGATCTGAATATTGGTGTTGTAGAATGGAGCCAGGCCGAAGCAATGCTTTATGTTTTGAAAATGGTTGGATTCAAAGAGTACTTTGGTTTTGATATCAATCCTGAACGTATGCCAGTTCTTAAAGCTATAGAAATAAACTCTTTAGCATTGAATATTATGAATGACAGGATTAATTCGCTGCCGCATGAAAGGATTATTGAATCTTACTTTAATCCAGAGAATAACAGGGGCGAAATTGAGATGATTCTTGCAAAGAGCATGGGAAAATAAATTAAAATTGTCAAAGGAGTTTATATGAGCAAGAAAGTCAAGGTAGCAGTTATAGGTCTTGGTTTCGGAGCAGATTTTCTTCCAATTTACCTTAATCATCCTAATGCAGAGCTTTATGCAATTTGCCAGAGATCAAAAGAAAAATTGGAAGCTGCCGGCAAGAAATATGGCATAGACAGGCTTTATACAGATTATAAAGATATCCTTAAAATAAAGGAAGTTGATGCGATACATGTAATTGCACCTGTGGATACTCATGCATCAATTGTTATGGACTACCTCAATGCTGAAAAGCATGTTTCTTGCACCGTACCAATGGGAATTACGGTAGAAGAATGTATTGAAATCGTGAAGCTGAGAAGAAAAGTTGGCAAGATTTATATGATGATGGAAACATCGGCTTATACCAGGGAATTCCTTTATGTCAAAAACCTGAAGGATACAGGTAAGCTCGGAAAAATCCAATTCTTAAGAGGTTCTCACATGCAGGATATGGAAGAGTGGGGTCCTCCATGGCCAGGATGGCCGCCGCTAAATTATGCAACTCATGCGGTAAGTCCGCTGGCCATTCTTGCCGATGCTCCTGTTGAATGGGTTTTTGGTCTTGGTGCAGGAAGAATCAGAGAAAATTATATTAAAAATTACAACTGCCCTTATGCAGTAGAATCGATGCTTATGAAATTTAAGGGTTCTGATATCGGTGGAGAAGTTACCCGATCTTTATATGATACTGTCAGGCAGTATATTGAAAGTTTTGATGTTTATGGACAAAAGCTGGCTTTTGAATGGAACAGATTGAGCGATGAGGAACCAATACTCTATCTTGGAAAAGAGTTTGCGAAGAGGGTAAAAATACCAGATACAGACAAATTGCTTTCAAAAGAGATAGCAAGGTTTACAAAATCTGAGCAAGTTATGGATGAAGAAGAAAAGCAGCATCTTTCATTCATACAAGGTTCAGGCCATGGCGGTTCACACCCGCATATGGTTCACGAGTTTATTATGGCAATAGTCCAAAACAGGGATTCAGCAATTGATGGGAGAAAGCTGCAAACTGGATTTGCGCGGGTTTGTTAGGCCATAAATCTGCTACTGACGGCGGTGAAAAAATTTATCTGCCCGATTTCTGGAATCTCTCAAACAGAATAAAAAGGTGTAATAGATTTTACAGTATAAAAATAGATTGAAACAGGAGAGATATTATTGAGCCTTCTTGGTATAGATATTGGAACAACCGGGTGTAAGGCTGTTGTTTTTAATAGGGATGGAGATATTCTTGCATCGCAATATAAGGAACATCCTCTCTTGCATCCAAATCCTGGGTGGACGGAACTAGACCCGAGTTTAGTTTTCAAAAACATAAAAAATATAATCAAAACTGCAAATCAGAGGCTAAATAAAGATAAAATCAAGGCACTTGCAATATCCTGTCGAGGGGAAGTGGTTATGCCTGTCGACAGGAATGGGGAGTGCCTTTATAACGCTATCGTAACATTTGACGGCAGGACTGGAGAGCAGTACAAATTCTGGAAAGAAGGACTTGGTAAAAAAACTATTTTTGAAATTACCGGCATGCCCCTTAACCCGATGTATACCATAAATAAAATCATGTGGCTCAAAGAAAACAGGCTTGATATCTATAAAAAAACTTTTAAATTTTTATGTTTTGAAGATTTTGTCCAGATGAAGTTTGGCGCAAACCCGACGATAAGTTATTCTCTTGCAGCAAGTGACCTTTCCCCCTGTTTCTTTATTTTACTGGCCTGAATCCTAACTTTCAAATTGGACTAGTTTTTGGGGGAAAGGTCACTAATGTGTTCTTCCATACCTCAATACTACATGTAGTGTGTACGGGAGTCAAGTGCATACCCCTTTATATTTAAATACTATTTTTTTATAAAAAATTAAAAAATCTTAGTTCTCAAATGCTTCTATATACAATTCTTAATAAATCTGTTTTATCAATCCATAAATCTTTTTGTAATTCTCAAAGTAGTCATTATATTTTTCTCTAATTTTTTCATCAGGATAAAACCCTTTTCCGGATTTAATGAAATTGGATACAGCTTCTTCAATCGTAAATAAACCTATACTGCTGCCGGCAAGAATCATTGTAGCCAGACATCCTGCTTCTGTTATTTCCATCCTTTTTATTGGCTTCCCAAGAATTGATGATTTTAGCTGCAGCCAGTAATCAGCCTTGGAGTTTCCCCCAACCGATCTCAATTCTTTTATTTTTACCCCTGATTTTTCTAATCCTTCAACATTTAAGGCAATTTCAAAAATCAAACCTTCTATAAGTGCCTTAAATATATCAGTCTTTTTTGATGCAAGGCTAAGGCCTATTATTGAACCTCTTGTAACAGGATCAAAATACGGTGTGCCTGAAGCTGAAAAATATGGAAGAAAATAAATGCCTGAAGGCTCGAAATTAAGCATGGAGAAGAAATAGTCGTTAAAATGAATACCCTTTGATTCTGCAATTTTTTTATCATATGTGCATATTGAATCCCTGTACCATTTTAACAAACTTCCCGATGTATAATTGTAGGCAAGTGTAACATGCAAACCTGGAACTACATGGACCTGAGTTGAAAAATTATTTGCGAGCATATCTCTGTTTACAACCAGCTCATCCATTGCAATAGTCTCACATTCTACAGTACCCATACCATCACTTGTAATTCCACCCTTAATAGCTCCCACACCAAGAGCTGCACATGACTGGTCATGTCCTCCTGTCACTACAGAAACTTTTTTCTTAAATCCCAAATCTTCACAGACTTTCTGGTTTACATAGCCAATTTCAATTCCTGATGGAGCAGGTTCTGAAAACAAATTAACATCAATATCAAATTCATCCAGAATTCTTCTTGACCATTTTTTTTCTCTTATATCAAAAAATAATGTTCGAGAACATAGAGAGTAATTCATTCTTGTATCATTTATTCCAAGATTGTGGTAAAGCAAATCATCGGTAAATAATATCTTTTTTGTTTTAGCATAAACTTCGGGTAAATTATTTTTTACCCATAAAATTTTATTTAGAGGAGCTACAAAACCTGGAGGATAACCAGTTATGTCATAAAGCTCTTCAGGAGGTATTTTTGTATAAATATACTCGAGTTCATTCATGCTCCTTGCATCAGTTGAGTAAATTGTGTTATATAAAGTATTGCCCTTTTCATCAATGGGGGTGAAACTTTCACCAACAGTTGACACTGATAAAGCTATCGCAGGATCTTTTTTTACGGATTCATTATTATTGACCCTTCTTATTACATCAAATATTTTTCCCCACATAATTTTCACATCAAATTCTACCCATTTGGGCTGTGGGAATATAAGATCATACTCATTATAAGCCTGGGCTAGAATTTCACAATCTTCGCTGAATGCAATTGCTTTTGTTCCTGTTGTACCAATATCAATACCTATTATACTCATAACATAATACCTGTCTTTCAAAAATCATTTATTTTTGTAACAGTTCAGCCACTCTGTATGCCAACTTAAGGCATCTTAGCTAAAATATAAATTCCATAAAACGTCCTGAAAATTCTATAGCTCACTAGTAAAAAATTATCTAATTTATTTCCAATTTAGACTGAACTTTCTTTTTTCACTATAGTATTATTAAACCATGGAAAAAACAATAACTATCCAGGGGCGAAATACAACACAAAAAGATATAGAACTGATTCGTAAAATAATTGATGCTAATCCATCCTTAAATCGCATCCGACTCTCCAAAGAGCTCTGCAGCTTATGGAACTGGCGGGCTGCCAATGGCCAACTCAAGAATATGGCAGCTTACAGCTTCCTTCTAAAGTTAGAAAAACAAGGCCTTATCACCCTGCCTGCCAGAAAGAGGTCCCCTTGTTTTTTATAGACATATCAAGCCTATCTCTTAATATTGAATACATCAATTTAGGACCTAGTCCTAGGCCCTTATACACCGGGTTTTTAAAAAGTGCTTTTGGTGTTTGGTAAAACCTGAGGGTTACCTCTTCTTTTTCAGTATAAAATCTGTTTGATGGGATAGAATTATATTCTTTGTTGTTTGAGGAGCCGTTGGAGTTGTTGGAAGACAGTCCAGGTTTTTTACTTATATTTTTTCTATTTATTTCTCTATTGTTCATAAAATATAAATTAGTAGATCATTTTCAAGATAAAACCAATTCTTTATCGCTCATCTCTTAAGCTATCCTTACTCGTTATAAAATTTCCTATTTAAGTCTTTATCTAAACAAAAAAGCTCAGCAGAATGCTAAGCTTTTCATATTCAAATGACTTTGATTTTCTTTTTAAATTTAAGGTTTATGCTAGGTGAGCTATAGCCTTCACCCGCCCAGCGAAAAAAAGTGTTGCTAGGCGAACTATGGATGAGGTCAAGGATCCCACTGAGATTAAGACTTCCTTTATCACCTTATTTTTTATATCCAGCAGTAGTACTCTAAACTGCTCTTTCTTTAAATCCTTAAGAAGCGGAATGTAACAATTTGCCACTTCCTCACTACACCTGAAGCTTACATTATTTCCATTTTTCTCGGATACTGCCCTTTTTCCCAGCTCAAGTGTAGCCATAATCTGAGCTGCTTTTGCCCAGCCTATACCTTTAAACTCATTAAGTTCAGCAGCTGAAACATCAAGCAGTTCATTTAAGTTCTTGTATCTTGATAGGAGTAATTTTGCAAGATCCAAGGCTGACTTGCTGTTGCCATTACTACTTATACCTGGTATGAACCCCAAAAACTGAACACTTTAACTACTTAAGTTACAACAAGTTCACAGGATTTATTTTTAATAAATATATCCTC
>Ga0307378_10003470_pt1 | contig 23115 bp, 21 predicted proteins | sample UN1MG_FD_202238 | JGI IMG/M metagenome (GOLD analysis project Ga0307378, IMG submission 202238) | Soil microbial communities from Risofladan, Vaasa, Finland - UN-1 | ecosystem: Environmental > Terrestrial > Soil > Coastal area > Acid sulfate soil | place: Finland: Risofladan, Vaasa | collected...
TTCTGTCGTTTCTTCGATGCCGATGAGCTTGTCTTTTACTTCGGACAACCTGTTTTTTAGTTCTTCCTGCTGCATATTTATATCCTGTCTATAAAGCCGATAACACCTTAACCACGCCGGATATCATTGCTTCCGGCTTCGGCGGGCAGCCCGGCACATAAGCGATAATCGCGTTGGGATCGACCTGCCTGATAATCTCGTCCACCGGCCCCGCCACGTGGTAGCCGCCCTTGAATATTCCTGTCCCGCAGGCACAGGCTCCGATGAGAAAAACCGCACACGGCTTCGCTACCTGACGGTATACTTCCCGCAGGCGAATGACCGCCTGTTGGGTTCCCACTCCCGTAACCAGCAGGGCGTCTGCGTGCCGTGGAGAGCCGACCAGCTTGATACCAAACCGCTCAACGTCATACTTCGGCGTCAGCATATTTACAACCTCTATATCGCAATTGTTACACGCGCCGACGTTGACGTGAAATACCCATACCGATTTTTTCAACGACCACATTTTCAAGCTCATAAATTCACCTCTTCGGCTTTGCTCAGAGCAGGCTTACAGCCAGTGGATGTCATAATAATAGCCTATGGATGCAAGTATGATCGCGGCCACCAGGGCAATACCGCAATACACCCAGAAAAATTTCATCGCCTGGTCTATCCGCAAACGCGGGTTCGTATTTTTTATGAGAATCAATAAGACCAAAATCAACACATACTTGCCCAGTCCCAGCCAGATGCATAATCCGATAAAAATCACAAGGGACAATACATCCATCAGCTTGCTTCGAGCCGACATCAATCTGGTGCCGGCAAAAGCCAGAAGGACAACGATTACTACGGGCACGACGATTGCCGCCGATGGCAGATTGGGATGAAAGCCGCCGAGAAATACCATCGCCAGGAAGAAGGGCAGGGCTACGAGCATCATTGCATGCATGAGCTTCCAGGCGGCCAGCAGCGCTCCGGAATATTCCATCAGCACGCCGCTACCAAGCTCGGTCTCGGCTTCCGCGATATCGAACGGAACGAATCCGAGTTTTGCCTGAACGCATAATAACGCGGCTAAAAATGCCAGCATTCCGGATATGCTCAAAGCCGGTGTCTGCTGGGCGATGGCTGCCAGACTGAGCTGCTCGCCCGGCCCCACCGAGCCGGCCGTCTTAATCAATACTACAATAAATGCCAGAACAAGCGGCAGCTCATAACCCATCACGAGCTTCATTTCTCTGCCCGTGCCGACCGATGCGTGTGGGCTGGCGCTTGCACTGCTGCCGAGAATCAATGCCAGCGAAGGGATTACCATCAAATAAATAGCGACAATAATATCGCCGACAAAAGCCGTTTGAGCGACCGTAATGCGCAGGAGCATGATCGAAAGCAGCAGCGTGCCGGCCAGTCCCACAAGAGGCGCCATTAGAAACACGGTTCGCTGAGCGTCTCGCGGAAGCAGGATTTCCTTGCCCATCAGCTTCATCACATCGTACGCCGGCTGCAAAAGCGGCGGGCCCACGCGCCACTGAACCAGGGCACTGACCTTGCGGACGATCCAGGAGGCGATCAGACCGAGCACTAAGATCACGGGAACAACAATGATCCAGAATAGGATGTTCGTCAATTGATTACTCATTTCTTTGCCTTTTCTCTCAAAAATGGCTCCCACAAGACGCCGCCGGAGACCTTGGCAACGATTCCTTCGAAGACCTCCACCATATCTCCTTCCACGGCCAGGTCCTGGTAATCGATGCTTCCATCCCTGCAGGTCTCCACGCACAGCGGCTTTTCGCCGGGCTCCAACCTGTCCCTGCATACGTCGCATACGCTGCTCGGAAAGGGTATCAGATCGGTGTAAATCGTTCCGAACGGACAGGCGATCGCGCAGGTGCCGCAGCCGGTGCATAACATGTTTGCCCGTTTCAACACTCCGGCATCGTTCCGTTCGCTCGGCACCTTCTCCAGGGCATCCCGGGGACAGGCGGCTATGCACGGAGCCGACTCGCACCGGCGGCATATCAGGGCGAAACGAATCATCTCAAGCAGCGAGTCGATTCCTTTGTTCTCCGGATGATGCTTGTACGAGCACTGAACCTCAGATTCATCCTGAAGCTTGCATTTTGCCAATTCTATTATTAACTTCGCTTCCATATCTTCATGAACCCAAATGTCGAATTTCGAAATTAGAGACAAATTCGTTAGTCTAAATTTGCTCTTGTGCGATATACTTCCTAACTTCATCAATAACTTTAAAAGGATCTGAACCGATCACCTTAGAACCATATAATTCCATAGATGCTATATCTGTACCTAATTTCAAAGGAGATCCTCTATCAACTACTCTAGCAACATAAGGAAAGTCTTCCCATTCTGGATGAGAAACAAGAGGTGGCATCTGTATTACAAAATTAAAAGCAAAAACACCCAATCTATCAATGAAACACCTTAATGTTTTATAAGCAAGTTCCTTTACTTCATTAATATTTTTACCGATTAGTATTACCTCTTTATCCTTTGTTGGGGTAAGATAAGCTATCACTCTTTCAAAGCCTAAACCCAAGGCTTCATGAACAGAAAATAAATCATCAAAATAATTAGCGGAATTATTTTCCTCTTTATACCTTTGACTAGCTTGTCTAAGGTTTTCTACTTCAGCATAAGCCATCTCTTTAGCTAATAACATTTGCATATGTCCATGAACCCTCGAAGCCCCTGCTCTCTCTAAACAATTCCACATTAAAAAAGGATACTCAAATTCCTTATTAGTTTGTTTATGTACTCTTCTAAACCATTCAAAGGCAGTATCGATATAATTAGATAGTGCTTCCAATCCAAATTCTAACGGACTATGGGTTTTAAAATATAGCATGCCGCTCCATGCATCATATTTCGCTATATTAGCCCCAGTAATACAATGTTCATTTTTTATTCTTTCAAAAACATCATTAGCTGTAAGTTCCTCTGGATGACACATATAGCAAGCCCCTCTTGCTTCTTCTATATGGGCCAGAACTTTCTTTTTTAAAACCCCAACATCTTCTTGCCTCATACCAGGTCTATTGGATCTTAATTCATTAAATAATGCTTCTTCTCCTGTTACCTTGTTTCGGATTCTTATTATCTTTTGCTTCTCTAATCTTTTGGTAACACTACTAGGCTTTTCTATATTCCAGCCATGTTCGTTTTTGTTACCGAAATATTGCCAAGCTAAACCTTCACATGTATCAGGAATTGCTACTTCTCCAATAGAACTAGAAACATAAAAGATTCTATCAAAAACCTGTTTTTGGTCTTCTGGTATTTTATCAATAAGCTTTTTTAATTCAGTTATTGTTGTCATATTATTTGATAATAAGGTTTAATATTTAGATTTTTTTCTTAACCATTGCAAAATTTAGAATGATTTCCATAAGCCCAGTTTCTCTTTAATTAGCCTGCTATGCAGCGATCTTTTTTTTAGGTTCCTTTAGGTAAACTTCTTTTATATTTTGGTCATTTGTATTTGTTTCGTATTTCATGCGTCGGATTTCGATTTTATATTTCGTATTAATCCCAAATATTCGGATACTTATCTATCTGGTCATACGTAAAGACAGGGCCGTCCTTGCAGACGTAATACTTGCCGAGCATGCAGTGACCGCACTTGCCGAAGCCGCAGCTCATATTCTTTTCCATCGAAAGATAAATCTGACTGTTCTTAAATCCGAACTCCAGCATCTTCATCGTTGCGAATTTCATCATAATCGGCGGGCCGCATATCACCGCTACGGCGTTTTTCACATCCACGTCATCCTTCGCACAGATAGTAGTAACAACGCCGACGTTGTCTTTCCACTGGCCATTTCCCTGATCAACGGTCAGCTTCATATCCACACCCTTAATTTTTTGCCAGGAGTCAAAGAGCGTGTTTTTGTAAATAAAATCTTCAGGGGTTTTGGCCCCGTACCGGCAAATCACGGATTTGAAATCCTTAATTCGGTCGACGAGAGTCAAAAACAGGGACCGTATCGGCGCCAAACCCACGCCGCCGCCGATGATATAGACCTCCTTGCCGATGAAATCTTCGATCGGATAACCACTGCCGTAGGGCCCGCGAATGCCGACCTTCTGTCCTTTTTCGCATTCGTGCAGCAAGGCCGTGATCCGCCCGGCTTTCATAATGCTGATTTCCATTTTATCCGTGATTGCGGGCGACGAGGATGGCGTAAACGGCGCTTCGCCCTCGCCCGGCAAAGTCAGCTCCACGAACTGGCCGGTCGCGAACCGAAATTCCTCTTCCGGCACAACGACAAAACTTTTGATCGTCGGAGATTCGTCGATAATGTCAGCTATTTCGCCGTTTATCGGTTGGTAGAGATTCTTGTTCATTTTCCAACTTTCGCTTTTTTCTTACCTTCGCCTTTGAGTTCTTCGTTGAGTTTTTTCAGGACCTCCCGGATATCCACATCGCCGGCCTCGGCATCGACACATCGCCCGCAGCCGACACACATATCGAGGCCGTACCTCTCCAGAAAATAGGAGAACTTGTGCATGAAACGGTGTCTGAGCCTGTCGCCGAGGACTTTGCGGGGATTGGCCCCGCCGGCCACTTCGGCATACGCGATTCTCATGCAACTGTCCCACATCTTCATTTTGCTGAAGTAATCTTCCTTTTTCGTATCGTAGAGGTAGAAACAATGGCAGGTCGGGCAGACCCGCGTGCAGGCCTGGCACTCGACACAGGTTTTCGCTTCTTCGTCAAACACATCGGAATCCTGACCGTTTTCCACAATCTCGTTGACAGGCACATCGAACTTGAGGTCTGCATTGTTTTGTTCGAGCTGGTTTTGTGTCTCGGCCCTTTTTGTATCCCGCTGAGCGATTACTTCATCGCCGGCCTGGATGAAAAGATCCGAGTGCGTCGTTATAAAATCCACGCCCTTAGGCGAGCCGGCTTCGACAACAAAACCTCCTTTTACTTTTGAAACATTCAAATCAAAGCCGCTCTGCGCAAATGGCCGGCCGTTCAGGACGTTGCAGAAACAACTGTCCGCCGGGTCCGAGCAATCCGACGAGATAATGAACATTTTCTCACGACGCTTCACATAAAACGGATCTTCAAATTCCTTCTCTGTAAAGACCTTGTCGAGGATCTCAATCGAACGCAAATCGCAGTCTTTCAATCCGAAGACGGCAAAAGGCTCGATCTCCTTCGGCTCCAGCGGCTCGGGAAAAACCGCCGCAAGCTCCCGAAGCGGAAACAGGAATTCCTTCGAAGGTGTACAAACGCGTATGTTATTGACCTCAACCGGAACTCCGGCGGAAGGGTCGTATCTGTTGTATACGTAGTGCGTGCCGGCATTCTTTGGGACATAAAGGTCCATCCGCTCGGCAACTGCAGCTAATAACGGCTTCAGATCAGTTAGAAAAACAGTCTGCATTTTGCTCACCTAAATTTGCCTACAAAATAAATTATGCATGCTTTGTACTCTGCCGTAGGTAAACAGTCAAACTCGATTTACTATCTTATTTACTTTTTAGTAACTAAAAACAAATTGCCCAATTTAACAAATCAGATCGTCGGCATATAGTAAGGCAAGCTTGCAAGGTACATCGCAATATCAATTGTTATTACTTTCACTTTTTTTGGCACCGCTAAATAACGCGGAGAAAAATTCAAAATGCCCTTTATGCCCGCTTTGACTAATTTGTCCGCTGTCTCCTGAGCAGCTTGCTCGGGAACAGCTATTATTCCAAGCTTTATTTTTCGTTTCTTTAGCTTCCACAGGCTTGCGACGTCTTCGATGACAACATTTTCTATTTTCCTGCCGATCTTATCAGGGGCAACATCAAAAGCGACTGCAATATCAAGATTGTACTTGCCAAAACCCGAATATGCTAAAACCGCAGAGCCGATATTGCCGACTCCGACCAAAGCAGTCTTCTGTACGGCGGCAATTTTGAGGATTTTCCTGATTTGCGCTGCAAGCTTGTTAACGTCATAGCCCACGCCACGAATACCGAAATCACCGAAGTATGAAAAATCTTTTCGTATTTGCCAGGAATTAACACCAACTAATTCCGCCAGGTTTTGGCTCGATATATTTTCTCGCTTTTGTTCCGAGGCAAACAGCAACCCCCGCAGATAAACCGGCAATCGCCGGATCGCCTCATCTGGTATTTTATGATATCTCATAAGCTGCCCTACGGTTTTCCTTAGCTCTTGAGTTCACATTCACAAACTAAAAAACGCAATTTATCAAATAGAAAACACATCTGTCAAGGAATATTATTTTTTTCAACCATGCCGAACAAAAAAAATCCCATTTAACCAGTTCTAAGATATGCAGTTAGCATCCGTAGAAACAAAAAGGCATAAAAAAATTGAAAAATCTATTCGAATAATATGATACGAACACACAAAACAACAACGAGCGGCAAGGTATGTAATTTGACTGGGGTAACCGGCCGGCTTGAGACGGCGTAAAGATATCTGTCATAACAATCCCAACTGATACGCACGAAAGGTTATGAGTCGTTAATAAGTCGTGATAAGTAAGCAGTCGATTCGATGCCGGAAGCTCGATTCCGGCATCCTGAATTTCCCTGCTGCTGCAACCGTTGCTGATTTGAAAATTGTTTCCCGCCGCTACCGCTGCGGCCTGCACCTCATGCACGGCCTGCAATATTGGCGGACCACGCTGAGCTTTACCGGTATTCTGGATTGTTGGATTTCGCGGCAACCGCCCCGGTGATACCACATGCCGCTCCTTGTTACAAAGACCTGGGTATTGCCTGAAGTTTCCGCCGGGCCTGCAATACTTGAGACGCAGAGCTGAGTCGTCGGTTGCGTCCGGCTGTCTCGATGACCAAGATAAATGCCCAACGCAGCTACAAAAACATAAATTATCGCCACGACTGCCAGGATAATCTTACGCCGCATAGCTTCCCCTTTCAAAAAAACCACCCTCCAACAGTTCTTCCATGAATTTTACCAACTTCATCACATAAATGGAAAGAAAAATTGCAAAGTTTACCGATTTTGCGTACTCAGGTCTTGTTTCTTCTGTTTGTACATTGAAGATTCTGCACGATGAAAAACCTCATGTGCCTTTGCCTTATATACCCGACAATGTTCGTTGTTTTTATTGGGAAATCGAGAAAATTATTTCGGGAATTTTCCAACAAAAAGAGCTTTTCGAGCGTCTATATTTTAGAGAACAGAATTAATGTAACGTTAATAACGAAAGACACAGGCTATGGACGCACAAGACTTAATCAAGATCGGCCGCAAGGCGAAAAGTGAGACTGAGGCTTTTATCAATCGTCACCTTAACGACCAGGCCAAAGGCTGGCCGAAACTCTGTTTTTGCGATTCGCTCTACGCAGGAGCCCGCCGGCAGCAGCCGAGAAAGCACAACGGCTATTGATACCTGCGTGGATCAATTCAATAATCACTCCTTTATCAGTAATCAAACATCAATCCAAACGAAACGGGAAGAAAGTGGTAAAAAAAGGCGAAATAATGGTCTTTATAAAATCAGGCTCATTTAACCTAAATCTTTATAGAATATGCAGATATATTGTATTTATTGAATAGCCGCACTTGGCCAAATGTTCGAATGATCTTTTTAAAATCGCTTTTTTCGACTACAAACAACGTTTTATTTGAAAAGCGGCAATAAAATTTACGCTAAAATCCGGATTTTTGAAGAATTTGGATGATTTCAGTGCTATAATTAAGCGTTCGCGTCCGAAAATAACGTTTTTCCCCACCGACAGCGGTCATGAGGAGAGCTAATGAGCGAAACAAGCGTACTTTTAAGGGCGTATTACGAAGCCCTTTATGAGAGACTGGAAGCTCAAAAAGAGATTCTGGCGGCAAAAATCGACGAATTTCTCGCCGAAGAGATAGAAAAACGCGGATTTATGGGCTTTGACGAGGAAAAATACAAGGCGTACCGTGATGCCTGCCTGGCGTTTATAGATGAGCGTATCGAGGCGTACAATCCGATTGGGATTCAATATATCTATAATCGAAGCAGTGCTAAAGAGGTCATTGAATTGGAGTTACAGCTCAACTGGTATGACAGCAGGAATGAGTTTCAATCTTTGGTGGAAACGGCACGCAGCAAAGCAGATGAGGATTTGACGGAGGAACGATTACGGCCGCTGGCAGAGGAGATTATCGCCGAAGTCGGAGTATTCCCGGACAGGAGCATCATCTCAGCTTATGAGGAGAAACCGGGCCTGAACAAGCTGCCGGATTATATCGTGGCACGAACTCTTGAAGAGGTTATTGTCTAAGCAGGGGGGCAGTTTTCAACTTTTTTTAGTTTGCCCTTGCCGTTAGGTTTGTATTTGTTTATCCTGTTTTTAGCTTTCAACGTTGTCTGTATTTATGATAATATCAGGGCATCTTACTGTAGTATATAGGAATAATTCATGGCATTTGAAAATCATCAAACCTTGTTATTTTTGAGGAAGGAGTAAACTCATGAAAGTTTTCACACGTCGAGATTTTATGAAAAGTTCAATCGCCGCCGGTGCCGGTTTGGCGATGGCCAGTCCATTTTCGCGTGCACGAGGGGCGAATGACGACATTCGAGTGGCGGTGGTCGGCATTAACGGCCGGGGCGGATCACACATCAGCGCATTCGATGGGATGAAAGGTGTGCGGCTGGCGGGGCTATGCGATGTGGACAGTAAGGTCCTTGAGCGTCGCTCCAAAGTCTTTAAGGATCGCAATACGCCGGTCGACGGTTATGCCGATATTCGCAAACTTCTGGAAAACAAGAACATCGACGCGATTTCAATTGCCACGACCAATCACTGGCACTCGCTGGCGACGATTTGGGCCTGCCAGGCGGGCAAGGACGTTTATGTCGAGAAGCCGTGCAGCCATAATGTCTTCGAAGGCCGCAAGTGCGTCGAGGCCGCTCGTAAATATAAACGGATAGTGCAGCACGGCACACAGAGCCGTTCCAGCAAGAGCTGGGCGAAACAGGTAGCCGCAGTCGCCAGCGGCAAGTACGGCAAGCTTCTGGTATCCAAGGCCTGGGCCTCCAAGAATGGAAGCGGGCGTTGGAGCATCGGCTTTAAGCCGGAAAAAGATCCGCCGGAGAACCTCGACTTTAATATCTGGCTCGGCCCGGCCCCGCAACAGCCGTACCATGAGAACATCGTCCATTACAACTGGCACTGGTTCTGGGACTTCGGAAATGGCGAGATCGGCAATCAGGGCGTTCATCAGATGGATATCGCCCGCTGGGCCATCCCCGGCGGCAGACTTCCAAGGAGCGTTATCAGCATGGGCGGCCGATGGGTAAACTCGACGGAGGGCCGTACGCCATTTACAGATCAGGCACAGACTCCCAACTGCCAACTGACCGTAATGGACTTTGGCGGGCCGCTGCTCGTCTTCGAGGTCATCGGTTTGGTCGACAGGGCGGGCCTCGACGGCAAGAAGTATCCGCCGAAGGTTGGCAACGAATTCTACCTTGAGGAAGGAGTGATCAAGGGCGGGAAATTCTATCCCAAGGGTTCGGACAAGGGCGAAGACCTGGGCGACGTCGACTTCGAGGTGGGCCCCGGCGACATTTTCGAGAACTTTATCCAGTGTGTGCGCACCCGCAACCGCAATGATCTCCATGCCGGCATTAACAAGGCGCATCTGTCAGCGGCGTGCTGCCACCTTGGCAATATCTCTTACCGCCTGGGCCAACAGGTTTCCGGTACGAACAGGCCCGATGTACTCGACAAGCACGAGGAAGTCGCCAAGTCATGGGAGACGATTGAGCAGACTGTCAAAGGCACCCTGGGCCTCGATCTGTCGAAGAGCACCTACAATCTCGGGCCGATGCTGAAGTTCAATCCCAAGACCGAAAAATTCGTGGACAATGCCCAAGCCGATAAGCTGCTTACGCGGCCGTATCGAGCACCGTTCGTTGTCCCCGAAAACGTATAGTATTGGCTGCTATTCGCGGGCGGTTATGACAACCTGTTCGGCCGGCGGCAGAGGCTGGCCTTGTGCGTTACTCAGGCAGAGAACTTCGCCGTTGAGGGTCGATATATAGAGCCGGCCGTTGGCTGCGATCAGACCGTCAAACCGCGGCACGAAGTCGAGGCTGTAGGCGGCGAGCTTTTCTCCGCCGTCACGAGAAACGGCAACCAGCAACGCGCCGCGATTGCCCTGGAAGGCTTCCGATTGCTCGGCAAGTTTCTTCTGAGTCGCGGGATCGAGCAGCGTGTTGACGGACTGCTCTTCGTCTTCGACATCGGGCGGACCGGCGGCAAACAGTGCGTTATCCGTCAGCACCATCGAGTTAATCTGGACCGAAATGTCATCGGACCAGTCCGGCACGAACCTGGTAATGGGTACTGTCCTTGAACCAACTCGCTTGCCGGCTTTCTTGACGGTTTTTCGCTCAGCGCCTGCGTTGACAGTTTCGGGCTGCTTCTTCGCGGCGAAAAGGTTGAATTCGAGCGGCGTCGACCAGCGGTAATACTGCCAGAGCCGGCCGTAGCCGTAAACCGTTTTGTCGTCGTACACAAGAGGCCGACCGGCGGGAATCAATCGACCCGCCTGGTGGTAGCCACCGGCACCCGATGCCCAGGCCCGGCCGTAACCCCAGTATGTCCGATGCCACAGGGAATCGTCGAGAAAGCCCGTGGGACAGAACAAGTGCAGATCGTCGCCCTGTTGCTCTTTGACCGGAATATAGGAGACGTACTTGCGTTTGCCCTGCAGGTCGAACGGCAGCGATCTCATGTACACGTACTTGCCGTCACTCGACAGGATATCGGGCAGCGCCACAGGCATGTTCAGGCCCTGGATATGAACCTGCAGATTCTCCTGAGTGCCGGGGTCCTTGTCGTCGAGAATCGTCTCGGAGAGCTTGCGTCCTGTTTTCGGATCGAGCCGCAGCATCCGCAAGCCTCCGTCGACAAACATTGAGCGGCCGGCAACGCAGTAGAGCACGTCGTTCTGCACAAGCACGCTGCCGTGAACGGGCCATAGTGACTCGATCTGATCGTATGCCATCATCCGCCAGTCCTCAGGCGCGGCGCGATACCGCCAAACGAGTTCGCCGTCGCCTGCGTTCAGGCAGTAAACGTGGCCATCGGCGGAACCGAACATCGCCCGGCCCTGCCAGATAGTCGGCGGCGAATCGACACGACCGCCGGCCGTGAAGCTCCAAACCGGCTGGCCCGTCTCGGCGTCGAGAGCGTGAACGCTGTGATCATCGGCCGAGGCGACGAAAAGCTTGCCGCCTGCGACGACCGGCGTGCTGAGCTTGCCGCCCAGCTTGCTGCGCCACATACGCTTGAGGCCGGTCGGCTGGATAGTTGTCTTGACGGCGCCGCTTCGCCCGGTATCATGCCGGAACGTTGGCCAATCAGCGGGATTTGCGATTTGCGATTTGCGATTTTCGATTTGACCGTAGGCGGGGCCTTGCGTGAGACGCTCGGCGTCCGGCACTTCGCGACGAGGCTGCATTGTCGGTGAAGGCGGAGCCAGGGCGGTAAAACCGGAGAGCTTTGACTCGATATAACATGCACACGGGTGCTGCGGTGCATAGATGAGTCCATTGCACGGCATGATGCCGTAACTGCATGCGCCGCGTACCCAGTGGTGACAGATCCAGTGCTCCGCTGCGTGGTCGATGAATTCGATGCCGGTGCGAGAGAAGAGCAGGTATTTGTCGGTCGCCTTGGCCCGGTAGCAGCGGTGGTGGAACCAGTGGGTCTCAACGTCAGGGGCGAACTCGCTTTTGATCTGTCCCGTGAGTGGGTCACGGCCGGTCATGGTACCCGAGTCGCGGCCCTGAGCCACGGCACCATTCCAGACGAGGCCGCCGGCAACGAGGATATCGTCCGGCGTGCCCATGTGTCCGCCCGGATGGTGCGGTGCCTGCCACAAAGTTTTGCCGTCCTTGATCGAAAGGGCAATCATGGTTGTAGTGCGATCTTTTGGTTTGGCGGCGGGGACCTGTCCGCTGTACAGAACCACGTCGTCGTACAGCACGAGCGTCGCGCCGCCGGAGCTTCGCATGTCTTCTTTTTTTGGCAACGGCTCCGACGCCCACAGGCGTTGGCCGGTGTTACGATCGAGGCATAGGATTTGTTTGCCGTCATGGAAGATGACTCGCCGGCCGTCGGCCGCAAGTGACAGCGAGACCAGCCCTGATTCTATCTGCCACAGCACCCGGCCCGAGTCCGGGTCGATTGCCATGATCGTTCGCGGCGCCTGCGTCCAAAGCGGATTCGTGACGTCCTTGTTCATCTCGGTCAGCGTAGCGTAGCGTCTTTTCGGATCGCTCCGCAGGGGCTGGTCTTCGCCGGCGACCGACAGGAGCAGCACGCCATCGGGGCAGAGAATTTCCTCGGTCGCCTTGGTACCTTCGTAGGTGCGGATTGTCTTGCCAGTGGCGGCATCCAGAACCGACAGCGGCGAATCGATGCCGAGGGTTACGTACACACGCTCGCCCCTGGCAACCAGGCGGCGAGCCAATAGCTGCGGGCCGCTCTTGAGCCGCCACAGGTGCGGATGCCATAGCTCGATGTTCCGTTTCCAGAGGAGCTTGCCGTTGAAGGCGTCGCGTGCGATCAGCCGCCACTTGGGCGGGATGAGAATGGATGCCCGGGGCGCTTCGTCGAAAATGTAGAATAACCGCCCGTTCGCCGAGACGACCGCACTGACGCTCGACATGTGGTCGTGCTGCCGTGCGTAAAGCGGCCCGGCCAACCACTGGTACCGGCTGGGCGGTTCGATGACGCTGTCGTGGGCGACGGCGTTGTTGCTGGGATCGTGAAGGTAGTGCGTCCACTCGTCGATCTCCTTTGGACGAGGCTTTATACTTTTCTCCCAGCGGCCATCCGATTTGAGATAGGCTACGCCGTTGGGTGCCAGGATGCGCATGACTTCGGAGTTAGGCACGCCGCCGAGGTCCTCGGAAACGACAAGGTTGACCGAGTTGTCGATGTAGGGCAGCCGGTCGCCGGAGTACAGATCTACGGAAACGTTGCCGTATTGACCAAGCGACTTGATGTGCCTGCGGGCCGCGGCGATGTTTTCCGGCTTACTGTCAAGGCCGTGGACGATATAACTGTCGTTGGCCCGCAGCGCGGAGGTCAGCTTTCCGTCTCCACAACCGATATGGACTATCAGACCGCCTTTGATACCGGAAGCGTCCAGGATTTGTCTGGCTTGCTGTGTGTCAGCCCGGCCGGGAGTGGCAAACAATGCCAATGCCGAGACTATAGTTACAATAATCCAACGGTTCTTTGCCTGATGAGTCCACATGACAATCTCCTTCAACCTGAAATTCATGTTTCAAATACACTCATGATGTATACCGGTTCTATATCGTACCAAAAAGCTACCCAACTCCAATAGATTTAGCCATGAGATTCATTCCGCCGATGCTCAGAGTCTCTGCAAAATGATGCCGCCAACAATAAAAATAAGGCCAACAAGAGTTGATGGAAGAATCGTTTCGCCGACTGTAAACGAAATCAATATGAGCGAAAGGAAAGGCACCATGTAGATCAAGTTCGTGACATGTGCGGTTGTTTTCGAGAGTTTCAACGCTTTGAGCCACAGCAGGAAAGTGATTCCCATTTCGAATAATCCCACATAAACGGCTCCGAGCAAGCCGGAGAGATTCGGGATGGACACGCCCCCCAGAAAAACCATCAAGAGAAACGCCAGAACCGACGCGAATGCGAAATTAAGGAACAATCTGACCACTTCATCGCGTTTATCGCGCACGTTATAAATCCAGAACAGCGCCCAGATTATCGAACTGCCCGTTGCCAGCGACACGCCGATGGTATTAGTGAACCTGAATCCCAAAATGTCCCCGCGAGTTGCAATAACAAAAACACCCATGAAGCTGATGAATGTCGCGAGAATATCTCTGGATTTGATTTTCTGCTTTAGCAAAGGTATCGACAATAACACGAGCGTTATCGGCCAGACAAAGTTTAGCGGCTGGGCCTCCTGGGCAGGGAGTAACGAGTATGCCTTGAATAGAACGGCGTAGTAAAGAAAGGGATTCAGAAAGCCCAGCAGGGCGGAATACAGGTAGTCTTTTCCAGAGAGGTTCTTGAGCAGGCTCAGCCTGTTCGAAAGCAGAATGTATATAAAGAAAGCGCCGGTCGATGCGATCGACGCATAGAACAGCAGCGAGAAAACGTCTATATGGCGAAGCGAAATCTTGAAAGCCGACGCGGAAGTGGCCCAGAACAGAACGGCGGCAGAAGCACACAAATAAGCTCTTGTTTGTTTTTCCATATCGCCCGGCACAAAATAACATTGCTTTGCGAATTATTCGTCGCGGCTATTTATAGCCTGCCGGGGTAGTTTCTACAACACTTTCGCCATGTTACAGTTTGGTTCGATGTCTTCATTGCCCATAGAATATGCAGCGCCCTCCTGATGAACTAATAACACGCGTACGCAGCATTTCAGAGCGGTAAATCGCGTCGCGACCAGATGACGCCGCCCAACAGGGCCGAGACGACAAGTAGTGATATCAAGACACATAAGTCGCCCACAGGCCACTCGGATCCGTTGAATATCTCCGGTCCGTGAACGTAATGAAAAATCGTTGCCGGCGACAGCCATTTCATTCGGGGCCACCAATCAGCGATGATCGAGACAAAATAGTTCACCGCCAGATAGGCGACCGTCAGCCCGACGGCGGTGCCGCGACTAAAACACGCCGCCGACAGCAGTGAAATCCCCCCGACTGCACTGGCGAGCGTGCCGCCGATGATTGCTATTTTAAAGAAGGAATACAGCGGAATCGCCTGGCCGAAGTCGTATATACTGGTGGCGGCGACCGTGCCGGTGAACATTACCATGACCAGTGCAAACATGCCGGTGACAGTGATGAGGCCGGCGCATATATAGACGTGGGTTTTTGTGGCCTGGCGGCTCAGTATCAATTCCATGGTGCCTTTTTGTACTTCACCGGCTAGCAGGGCGGTGGGGACGCCCACGGCATATAGCATGTACAAAGTCATAACCATGGGATGCTGATAACCGATTGCAATGAGTCCCGATACGTTGCCGAGCTGCAATGCCTCGCCTCCTAAAATGCTTTTGATAAACGAAGGGAGCATGTCGATAAACTGAAGAAATGTCTTGACGCTTTCGTTGTCATGCACGATGCCGCATATGGCTATCTGAAAAAGAAAGATTATCAGTGCAATAAAGCCCCATGCAGGCAGGATTCGAAACGTCCAGAATTGCAGCAGCGGCAATGGGAACGAGGTACGTTGCTTAGTGTTCATGGTCCGCCTCCTGCCGGTAGTATTGAATAAAGGCATCCTCCAGCGACGTCTCCGGTGTGGCGATGCGATCGACGGTAAAGCGGGCGAGCCATTTTATCATGGCCTCAGCGGTGCCATGGTAAGCAAGATGGAGCGATGCATCGTCCTGCTGGATCATGCGGACTCCGGGCAGACCGTCGGTCGGCAGCGGCGGGACTTTGGTTCCTTTGACGAACCAGACTTTCAGACGTCTCTCTCCCTGTTGGACGATCTTTGAAATCGGGGCCAACTCGATCAGGCGGCCCTGGCGCAATATGGCAGCCCGCCCGCAGACGGCGGCCACTTCACCCAGGTCGTGAGAGGACAGCAGCACGGTTGCCCCCACCTGTGCAGCCTCGCGAATCAAATCCAGCACAACCTGGCGCACGAGCGGGTCGAGTCCGATCGTGGGCTCATCCAGAATGAGCACTTCGGGCTTATGTTGAAACGCATAGACGACACCCACTTTCTGACGATTGCCCTTTGACAGGGCACGAACGCGTCGATCCAGATTCAGATCGAGTCGCTCGGCGAGCTCTTGCTGTCGCTTGTCCACTTCGTTGCCGTTGCCGAGCCTGGCCAGGAGCGTCAGCGACTTTCGTGCCGTCAATCCCGGCCAGGTGCGAAAGTCGCCGGACAGGTAGCCGATACGCGTATGCTGCGTCGCTCGCCCAGGCATGACTCGCTCGCCCAACAGCCGGCACTGGCCGCTTGTCGGCCTGAGCAGGCCCATCAGGCAACGTATCGTGGTCGTCTTGCCAGAGCCGTTCGGGCCGAGATAGCCGAATATTTCGCCTTTTTCAATGCCGAAGGACAAATCCTCGACGCCTCTGGCTGAGCCATACCATTTCGTCAGTGCCTCGACTTCGAGTGCTTTCATAAAATCCTATTGTCCCTAATTATCTGCTTTCTGTCCAGTTGAAATCAGACCGGAATATGTACACTATTCGACTTCTTTCTAAAGCGTGACAAAGCACGGAGAGAGACCATACTTAATCTCCGGCCGGACCGTTTTACCTGTTTTCTTTGACGGCCTCGAAATACGCGAGGGATTTCACGTCCGCTTGCCGGATGATCGTGAATCCGCTGAATTGTGAAACGATTTCATCCTGCTCAAAACGCTCCCGTGCCTTTCTTAGAATACCCATCGACAGATCAACGCCTATGATCGTGGGATTCTCTGGCTCAGTGCGTTTGCGTGGGCGGCTTTAGGAATCCCTGATGTCGCAGCCAGGTGGCACACGCCTGCGTCCACGTGGAACATGGGTGGTCACTCGGGCGTACGCCGAAGTCATGGGCAGATGACGCATAGATGTGCAACTCCGCCGGGACTCCGGCTTTCTTCAGCGCAAGGTACATCAGCACACTATGCTCCGGCGGGCTGATGATATCGTCCCCGCCGTGCGCGAGAAAGATCGGAGGCGTTCCGGCCGGGATATGCAGTCCGGGAGCGATCTCATCCTTGTCCTTCGCCTTCAGGTAGCCCGAATAGATTCCAATGGCGAAATCGGGCCGGCAACTGATTTTGTCCACGTCATCGGTTGGCTCGTACGTTCGCTGATCGAAGCTCGTTGCTGTCGCAATCGCCAGGTGGCCGCCTGCCGAGAAACCTACCATCCCGATCTGCTGCGGATTGATGCCCCACTGGCCGGCATTGCTCCGCACCAGGCTGACGGCCCGCTGCGCATCCTGGAGCGGGCGTCGGGCCGGCTCGCCCTTGGGCTCATCGGGCCGGCGCGGCACACGGTATTTGAGGATGATGCCGGTGACGCCAACAGAATTCAACCAGGCGGCAACTTCCTCACCTTCGAGTTGCCAGTAGAGATCCCAGTAGCCGCCCCCGGGGCAGATAAGAACAGCCGTCCCGGTGTCCTTGTCCTTCGCCGGCCGATAGATAGTAAGGGTCGGTTTGGTAACGTTGGTCACCAGCCTTGTTGGCTCGGTAACTTCGACCTGTTTGCGGTCCAGCTTGGGCGACATGCGGACCTTCTCCTTACCTATATTGCCGCTTTCGTCCGGAGCTGCGCCCGGCCAAACCTCAACGACCAGTGGCTCATCAGCCCCCACAGTCGGCCAGGCTGCACACATCAATATTACCAGAGAAACCATTAATGTGAATCGCATGATTGAACAATCCTCCTTTCTTTATAATGCTTAATCCATTCAGTGCCCGTTTTGTACTACAAACTCAACCAGGTTATCGCGTTCTGCGAGCGGATTTTTTCCTTGTTGGCCTCGCTTGCGTCCAATACTTCCAGCTTCACCAATGCGGGATCGGGATAGTTGAAAGGCATCCCGGTCCCGAACATCACACGCTCGGCGCCCAGGTTCGTGATGAGCTGCCCAAGCTCATTTGCCAGCACAGCGCTCAAGCGGGACAGTCCGATGGCATAATTGGACGGCAGGCCATTGTCCTTTCGCCCGAGCGGGCATCTTGTGTAGCCCATGCCGTTCAGCAGGATGAAGCGCGCTTTTGGGTGAGCTTTTACCAACTCGACAATCTCCTCCAGCGGCACATCGGGGATGTTTAGCAGCCAGCTCCGCTGGCGGTTGTCCTCAACTCGGATGGGAATGGAGATGACCATGCCTCGCTCTGTCGCGGCGTCCACGAGTTGACGGCAGCACGGGCTGGAGAGCTGATAGTTGTGCCACTTGGGATAGAGGCGCAGGCCCGCCATGCCGAACTTCTCGTGGCAGATTTTCAGATCATCCTGCCAACCGGCATAGAATGGATTGATTACTGCAAAAGGAATCAGCCGGTCACTATGACCACGGACCTCTTCCGCCACATCCTCATTGCCGGCCTGCGCGTTGCGGTAGGTGATGGCGCCGGCGCTGGAGACAACCGCTTTGTCGATCTTCCTGGAGTCCATCAATGCGAGCAGCGAGGCGGCCGTGTTGTACCGCAACCGGCGGAACGCAAAATGGCCGAGATAAGCATTTACGTCAACAATCATGATTTTCGCCTCCGCAATAGCCTCATCATGTTCCCGCTCAGGATCTTCTGCTTATCCTGTGCGCTAATGTTCGCCCCGCGAATCTTGCCGACTCCAGCCGTCATGGACGAGTCACAGCCGAACACGACCCGCTCCACACCCACCATGGCCACGGCCATGTCCACCGTGCCCTCGTCCGTGACACTGCCGCTGGTGTCGAGCAAGACGTTCGGCGCATGGCGCAGGGCCTTGATCGTCCATTCCCAATCACCGCCGCCGGAGATGTGCGCGCAGATGAGCATTGCCTCGGGATAGCGGCGAGCCAGCTCAGCGAGGTGCCCGCCGTCGGACATACGCGGCTTGTCCTCAACGAAGTAGTGGGAGTGCGATGCGTGCTGCAGAATCGGCACGCCCAGCTCAATCGCCAGCTCTACTATAGGAAAGACTACCGGTTCCGTGCAGGTATACTCGTTGTAGAGCTTGATGCCGATAAACCCACGATCTTCCACGCAGCGGCGGATTTCCTCCAGCGCCTCCCGGCCGTAACCGGGATTGACATAGCAGTAGCCGAGCACCCGGCCGGGGAACCGGCGCATCCCTTCGGCCATCCACCGGTTGCATTCCTGAAAACCTTCGGCGGTAGCCGGCTTGCGCGGCGTGAGGATCGAGCAGCACAATTGGTCAATTCCCAGCTTGTCCGCAGCCTCAATGAGCTTGCGATCGTCCGCCTCCCATGTCGCGCGGCTGCGATGATTCAGGTGTGCATGGCAGTCGATGACCTTGCCTTTGCCAAGCGGACCGCTCGATGTGCCGGCTACAGATTGCTCAACAGCCGTACTATGAGCCAACGGCAGCGCCGCCGCTCCCATCGCCAGGGCCGCCGAGCCCTTCAGGATCGCTCGCCGCGAGATGCGCGGCTTAGGTGCCGGTGGACCTGAGCTTATCTGTGAGATGGTCATACGTTTCTGCCTCTTTTCCTATGGAAATAATATATACCTGACTTCAATAATCTTTCATATATACTCCCGCATTATCTTCAGGTACTCGCGGCAGGTTTCTCTTATGTCGGGGTCGCCGGGATGCTGGTCCTGCTCGATGGAGGCGAAGCCGTTGAAGCCGACCTGCTTGAGGGCCGTGATAATCGCCTCAATGTCCATCACGCCCCGACCGAACGCCGGGAACTGTCGCATTGTGCCGTCGATATCGCACATGTGCACATTCATCAGGTGCTTTCCCACTTTATGGATCGCGACCGGAGGGTATTCCCGCTGGAGCAGAGTCCAGCCCGCGTCAAGATTGTAGCCCAGATCGTCGTCGCGAATCTGGTCCCAAAGCAGCAGGAACGACGCCGCATCCGGAACCAGGCAATGCGTGTGCTGCTCGATGGAGAACTTCAGGCCGTGGGCTTTCGCCCGTGACAGGCAGGCTTTGGTGGTCTCCACGTAGGCGTTCCACACACGGTCCCAATCAAATCGGTCCGCAATATCGATGTGATACTTCTGGCCTGGTTTGGGGTTTGCGATCTCATAGTAGCGGGGAAGATAGTCCGTCGGCCCTTTCATCTCGCGAGCCCAGGGAGCTACGATATTGATGATTGGCGCGCCTAATTCTTTGCCGATTCGGCAGCCCGCTTCAAAGTAGGCGAGCGCCTGCTCGCGGGCGGCCCTATCCGTGCTCGATAGGTCCTCGACCACCGGCTGGAAAAGAACGAACTGCGATACACGCAATTTGTTTAGCTGGAGCTTTTGGTTGAGCCGGTCAATCCGGGCGTCTGTCCAGAATTCTTTGAGGTCTCTCTGCGCCGTCACGATCAATTCGACGCCGTCGAAGCCCAGCTCACCGATGACATCCAAGGCCGGCTCGGGGTCCGCGGCGGGGCTCAGACTGTGAAAACACCAGCTCAGGCAGCCAACTCGGGGCTTGCCTTGCGGGCGTGATGGTGGTTCTGCCGCCGTCGCGGACAGTGAAAGTCCGGAGGCTGCGATCGCGGCAGTCTGGAGAAGCTGACGGCGGTTCAAATTATGTCGAGTCTTCATAAGTGTACTCCTTATTGTTATGTTGGACACGAGAGACTATTCTTTTCTTGTTTCTTTTATCCTTTTCTGAATCTTGTACCAGGACGATGTTATCAGAAAGCTTTCGTCCATGTTCTCAATCATTGTAATTATCTTGTTCATCGGCACTGAAAAGCTTAAGACATTCCACGCTACGAACGGCCGTGCTGAAACATCAAACATTCCCAGTACTGCCCTCGGAAAATCTGATCCTTTCTCAAGATAAGGATATTGAACGATAGAACCACAGCCTGCAGAAAACGGACAGAATACGCCGTTCGGTTCAGCTATATCATAGTTCGCCAAAGTAAAAAGTCCGGACAGAATATCAGGTTGGGCAAAAAAGACAACAACATCAGGCTCATCTGACTCTTCGAGTGTATCCCACCTCTTGAAAACGACAAATCTGCCAGGAGCCTCGAACTTTGGAGCGTTCTTCATAATTTTTTTGACCAGTTCCGGTGTTTTCTTGTAACGCTCCCCTTCGAGCTTGCCTGCAATACCACAGGAAAGAAAATATTCGAAATTCGGCATGACTTCCTGGCTAAATCCCAGGTACCTTTTTCCACCAAAGCAACCGAATGAATCGGTATCAAAACAGATAGAACTTCCCATCCTTACTTTTGACAAATCGGCCATTATACAACGATGTCCAGGAGGTGGTTTCACCAATTCCACTTCTGAAGCTTCGTTGGTGTAATAAAAAACTATGGGGGGTTCGGTTCCTTCAAAATATTTCTCCCAAAGTGTTAAGAACTTCTCCTTTAGCTCAATATCCATGTCATGTACCCTTCCAAAACGCAACGTCCTTTGGGCTGTATTCTATCATCGTGTGAGTGTCCGTAAAGGGAATTTATGATTGTAGGCTTTGTCTGCCCCAACATAGAACGACCGGTGCCAAATCACGGGCCACGGCTCCAGGTCTCTCCAACAAACCGCCTCCCGGCTGTCGCGGGTCGGGGTGGGATTGAATATTCTTCCTTTGCCATCAAGGGCATTGAAATAGGCAGACCATTCGAGTAAAATGCCATAGTACAGCGTTTAGGAGCACTGTTTATGAAGACGTATAGGAAATCTCAGATCACCAGACGTCTCAGTCGTCGTTTGTTCATGGAGGAGGCCCTGTTGACCGCGGCTGCTGTGTCCACCGGGTCATCCCGCGTGCTGGTTGCCGCGGATCGAGCCAAACAGAGCAAGATTCGTGCTGCGTTCACAGTTCTGAGTTCTGCGTTAATCGGGACGAAGCACACAGCACGCGGCACGCAGAACGAGAATGATATCTGATAGGCGAGAATAGAAGGGGAAATATCGTGAAGACCTGTATGTGCATTTTGACCCTGCTGACAGCATCTGCGGCTCTTGCAGAAGCTCCCCATCCGCCGAGTCCCGTCATTGCCGGCGATGCATGGTATCCCCGATCAACCGATACGCACTCGACCGATGTCGCCAGGTCACACATCGAGCAGATTACAGCCCTGACCGGCGGGACACACAAATATACGGTCTTCCAGGGCGGTACGATGGATGGCCGGAATTGCCGGTCACCCATGGGCTGCGGGATAGCCAGGGAAGGAGCCTTCCTCCAGACCTGGGAATCTAACCGGTCGGTTCAGTTGGAGAACATCGGCGACGTTGACGTGGTCAATCCGTGGCTCTCCAACGGCCGCAACAATTTCCGTAGCGTCGAAGAAATCGTTTCCTCCGCCGTGTCGCCGGGCATGACAGATGCGGACAGGGCCTTTGCCCTCTGGTTCCAGGAAATCCAGTACCGTCACCATTCCGCAGGCGATAACAATGAGCTGGGCGACCCCGTGAAGGTCTTCAATGTCTACGGATACAACACCTGCGGCAACGACTCCATCAGCCTGGCTACGTTGTGGCGCAAGGCCGGACTTAAAGTGGCGCCGGCCCGGGCCCTCGGCCACTGCATCTCCCAGGCTTTTTATGACGGCGGCTGGCATTTCTATGATGGCGACATGCACTGTGTCTACCTTCTGCGAGACAACCAAACCGTGGCCGGCGAGCAGGATATCGTGCGCGACCACGACCTGATCAAGCGGACCCACTCCAAGGGAATCCTGTTTCCGGATACCTGGTGGTCCGAGCCGGAAATGTGCTCGATGTACTTCTTCGAGGGACCGGTCACGGGCGAGCGCTCCGGCACGTCCGAGACCACGATGAACATGGTCCTGCGTCCCGGCGAGGCGCTCGTTTGGCGATGGGGACAACTTCGCCCGCTCAAGTATCATGGGATGCTGCGAGTGACCCCCACGTACGAAGGCGCGATCTATAATGGCCTGTGGGAGTATCGTCCGGATTTCTCCAAGGCCGTGTGGCGTAAAGGGGCTGCGGCTGTGGAAAACATCACGGTGGGGCCGGATGGTCTGGCTGCCGAAGAGGGCAAGACCGGCACGATCATCTGGTCGATGCGCAGCCCATACGTCTTCGTGGGAGGCCGGCTTGATGTGGAGGGTGCGGGGGTCCGGTTCTTCATTTGCCAGGATGGCAAGACCTGGAGGCCCGCGCAAGATAACCTTGACAAGTTCTTTTCGATTGTAGGTCCGGCCTGCTACGAGTACCAGCTTAAGTGCCAGTTGGAAGGGCCATCGCGGCTTCGGCGATTAGCTATCATCAATGACGTGCAGATGGCCCCCTTATCGCTGCCGGAGATGGTCGTAGGCGAGAACCTTTTCACGTACTGCGACCAGTCCGCCGGGGACCGCAAGGTGCAGATCACTCACAACTGGGTCGAGCGGTCGGCCTCAAGACCACCATCGGCGCCGGCCGGCGCCGTCTGGCCGCTCGACGGTGGCGAGGCGAACGGCACGGACTTC
>Ga0307378_10003471_pt1 | contig 23107 bp, 22 predicted proteins | sample UN1MG_FD_202238 | JGI IMG/M metagenome (GOLD analysis project Ga0307378, IMG submission 202238) | Soil microbial communities from Risofladan, Vaasa, Finland - UN-1 | ecosystem: Environmental > Terrestrial > Soil > Coastal area > Acid sulfate soil | place: Finland: Risofladan, Vaasa | collected...
CCACTATTACTAAACCTCCCATTTCAGCAATTTCTTCCTTATATAAACTATTTTTATTCTCCCCAACAATCCCTGCTTCTTTAAAACGAGGGATCATAATTAAAAATCCTGCAAAACTAGTTAAAAATGAAACTGCAAATATTATTATTGTCATAATTTTTTTTCTTTCCTTCTCTGTAATTTTTTTATATCATCCAATACCATAATATATCAGAATTCGATATTCAAAATAAAGACCCTAATGTTTCTTCAATCACTTTAATATAGTTATTTACAGCAATTTTTCTATTATAATTTTCTTCAAAATATTTTCGACCACTCATTCCTTCTTGATAACATTTTTTGGAATTATTATAGTAATTAATTATTACCTCTGATAATTTTTTAAAATCCCCTATTTTAACAATCTCTCCACATTTCCCCTTACCTATAATCTCGGTAATTTCACTTTCTCCCCCCACCACAGCAATCGCAGGTCTTCCACTTGCTAAAATCCCATATATTTTACTCGGAACAACCATTCCTTCAAATCCTTTTTCTAAAGTTACTAAAGAAACATCAGCAAGCCCCAAGCTATATTTCAAAACTTCTCTCGGCTGAAATGGAAAAAATAAAACATTATTTAATCCCTTCTCTTTAACTTTTCTCTCAATATATTCCTTTTTTATCCCTTCTCCAATAAACACAAAACATATTTTTCCCCAGCCCTGCTCTCCCAAATCGTTAGCTGCAGAAATTATTGTATCAAATTCATGTAAATCACCGATATTTCCCGAATATGATACTATAAATTTTCCTTCTAAACCCCATTCTTCTTTAAGAAAATTCTTCTCCTTCTCCCCTCTCATTACCTTTATTTTTTCACCATCCGCCCAGTTGTGTATGGTTATAATATGATCTGAATCCATCCCCTGTAATATATCTCTCTTTATCTTTCTTTTCATAAATTCCCCAACTACTACTACTCTATCCATTCTTCTAATAATCAACTTAGAAAGACTTTCTAATATATTTATAAAATATTTATTTTTTATTTTTCCTAATTCTACAACCAAATCAGGAAATAAATCCTGGACAATATAAATTGTTTTAACTCTTTTTAATACCTTTAATAATAATCCGTAAAAAGAAATAAAAGGAGGGGTAGATAACACAAATACTAAATCAGGCTTCTTAAAAAACAATATTTGAAAAAAAACTAAAAAATGAAAGGTAAGATAATTTAAAACTCTCCCCGTCATTTTATATTTATTGAATGTTGTATTTTTAAGCCGAAGTATTTCTATTCCTTCATAATTTTCTCTTCTTGGTACTTTATTGTTTTTATTTAAACCACCATTAGGATTTCCGGTAATTACCTTAACTACATATCCGGCTTTAACCAAATCTTCACATAAATCTAATAATAATTGCCCCGTTGCTGCTATCTCAGGATAAAAATGTTGATTAATTATTAAAATCTTTTTAGTCACTTAACTACTTTATTTCCTTTCTTTGCCCTTAGTAATATTTCTATATCATTCATTAAAAATTCTTCTACTGAATGAGTTTCACCTTTCCCGATGACATAATCTTCTGCTCTTTCCTGTTGCAACATCAGCCACATCGCCTCTATATAATCAGGCGCGTAACCCCAATCTCTTTTGGTTGCCAAATTACCAAGATATAATTTCTTCTGATTACCAGCAATGATATTGGTAATCGCTCTGGTGATCTTCCTGGTTACAAATGTTTTGCCCCTTCTCGGTGATTCATGATTGAAGAGTATACCGTTACAGGCAAAAATATTATAACCTTCACGATAATTATTAGCCATCCAATAAGAATAAATATTGGCAGCTGCATATGGGCTTCGTGCCCTTAACGGGGTATCTTCATTTTGGGGAGCGGGGGCATCAGCAAACATCTCACTACTTGATGCTTGATAAAACTTACATTTTATTCCGCTTCTTATGATGGCTTCCAATATCCTGGTAGTCCCTAATCCGGTAATATCCCCGGTATATTCCGGCATATCAAAACTAACTCTTACATGGGTCTGTGCTCCCAGATGATAAATCTCGTCAGGTTTTATATTATAAATAAGATTGGTCAACTGTCTCGAATCGCTCAAATCTCCATAATGAAGATGTAATCTTACCCCTCTTATATGAGGGTCTTTATAGATATGATCTATCCTATTAGTATTAAAGGTACTGGCCCGTCTGCCTGATAAGGCCATGAACTTCGTATCCTTTAGAAAGTAGAAATTCTGCCAGATAAGAACCATCCTGACCGGTAATACCGGTAATCAATGCTTTTTTCACTGTTTTTTCTCCTTTAATATTTTTTACAAATCTCGATATATCTATCTCGGAATTTTTCGAAAGATGAATACGGTTGATAGAATTTCTTTAATCCTACGAATTATACCTACATCCTCAAAGTACATAAACAATATTTATTAATGCTACCAATTTTTCTATTTGTTTTCTTTCTTATAATAAATCTTAAAATATCTCTTTATGATATTATAAATTAAATTCATTCTCCATATTAAAATATTCTTAAAATTAGATTTATTAAAATTTGTGCTATTCTTCTCGTGTCTTCTGTAATAGGTTAACTTATTATTTATAAAAATAACTTTACCAAAAATATTCCCTAAAATTCCTATCCACATATCATGCATCGGAAGATTTTTTGGGAATGGTAAAATAATTACGTTAAGTGAAATTTTAAAAGCCATGCAACAACCGATATAAGTATTTTTAAATATGTTTTTTAGCACTCCAGGACCAGAATGTCTAAATTTATAAAAGCTATCGTTTATCTGATTGGCTTTATTATCAATAATAATTGCATCATGAACTAAAATATCGAAATTTGTTTTCAAGAAATAATGGCGTATAATTTCCAATTTATTGGGTGCCCAAATGTCATCTTGATCTGATAAGACTATAATGTCACCTTTGCAATGTTTTATAGCATTTTCAAAATTACTCACAACACCTTTCCTGCAAGAATTAATATATACTTTTATATTACTATTTTTATAAAAATTAATTATCCCCACAGTATTATCAAACGAAGCATCGTCTGAAATTATTAGTTCATCATTATCCTTCATTTGTTTTAAAATAGATTCAATCTGTTGTTTTATATATCTTTCGCCATTATAAGTTGCCATAGCTATAGAGATTTTCATTTTGTACTTCTCTCATTTATTAATCAACTTTTTATATAAACTTTTAACTATAGTAATATTTTTTTCTGTTTTGAATTTTGCCTGCATCCTTTCTTAAGCCTTAATTCCCACTTTTTAAATTTTTTTAGATGTTTTACAAAAAATAAAATAGTGATAGATATATATATGATTATTTGTAAGAATTAATAACCCATTTCATTCTTAAATATCGTTTCAGGTACACTTCTAAGGTCTGATATCACTACTATTGTTTTATTACAATTTCCTATCTCTTTAGTATTTACCAGCAATCTTTCCTTGAATTATTTTTGCTTCTGTTAAATAAAATATTTATATGTTTTTAATTACTTTTATAAATTCACCCGCAGATTTTTCAATATTAAATTCTCTACAAGCATGTTCACTAATAGCATCTCGCCGCTTTCTGATATCCTTTATATTTTCTTTGGCTATTTTAATTAAATCAACAATTTCATCAACATTATTGGGGTCAAAAATCTCCCCATTCCAGCCTACTTTAATTAAATCATAACTCGCCCCTGCGTATTTAGAGCTTAAAACGTACATACCACTGGCTAATGCTTCATTAACCACCAAACCCCATACTTCTTCAAAGGAAGGAAGAATAAAAATGTCCGCTAAAGCATAATGCTTTGCTAATTCTTCTTGTTGTTTAAATCCCTTAAAAAATACATTCTTTAATTTCTTTTCCTTACAAAAATCCTTTAAATCACTTTCTTCAGGCCCACTACCTACAATCAATAAACCAATCTCAGAATCTTTTAAACATTCTAAAGTTTTTAAAACTTGGAATACACCTTTTCTCCTAATTAATTGCCCAACATACAATAACAGATATCTTGGATATTGCTTCCTCTCACTTTTAAAACCATCTTTATTTCTATATTCTTCTACTCTACTTCGAAAATAATCCATGTCTACTGTATTCGTACTAATATAAATATCTTTAGTTCTTGCACCAAAATATTCCAAATATTCCATTGCTTTCGTTCCATAAACTATATATTTATCCGCGCCCCCAATTATAATACGCTTTAACAGACCCTTGATTCCTTTTATGCTTCCCACGCTTAACATTGTAGTACCATTGCATAAAATAAACTTCTTCCTATATATTTTACAGTATAAAAATAATTGCCAGTAAGCTAAAGAATCATAACCAGAATCAATTACAATATCCGGTTTATATTCTAAATATTTTTTAAAAAGGCCTTTGTTTAGATGAATGGCAATTTCTCTCCTTTTTTTCCATATAAACCAATGGTAGCCATCTAAAATTTGATAATCGAATTTTATTTTTTCTTCATTAATTTCCCATTTTCGGTTTTTCTCTCTTTCTGCCATAAATAGTATTTTAAGGTTAAAGCTACCTTCTTTAGAAATGGCATTAAAAAGAGGAATACGATTAGGAGAAATTATATTGGTTATTAACATTACTTTAAATTTTTTCATAATTTTATTTCCGTTTTTTATAATCGGCAATTTGATAAATGTGCAAAATAGCTCATCAAATTATCTCCTAAGATATTCAAAACAAACCAAACAAAAAGGATACATAACATCAATAAATATTATATTATAATAACTAAAAATGTTTTTAAATTGTTTTCTTCTTTGAATGAGCAAATTCCCAAGCACTTGTCTTCCATTGGATTAGCTATAAGTGATATAAAGTATATAAATTAATAGCTATTTTGATTCTATAAGAGTTTTATAGAGTTGAACAGTTTTCAAAGCAATAACATCCCAAGAATATTTTTCCTTTGCTAGCATATAAGAATTATGACCCATGGTCTTTGTTTTATTTTCATTATCAATTGTCGAAATAATAGCATCTGCAATTGCTCTCGAATCCTTAGGTTCAACTAAATATCCATTTACATTATCACAAACGCTTTCTTTAAAAGCACCGATATTCGAACACACTACTGGCTTACCAAAAGCATATGCTGTAAGCAATACTCCACTTTGGCTAACTTCAGTATAAGGCAAAACAACGACCTCACTACCTTGAAAATATAAAGGTAAATCTATAACTGGTATATAATCAAATTTCTCTATTACGGCCTTTCTGGGTATATTGTATTGCACAAGCATATACTCAATTTTTTTCTTCAGAACATTAATATATTCTTTCTCTCCTGTACCGACAATTAAAAGACTAACTTTTGGTATCTTCTTATAAATAATAGGAAAAGCCTCGACTAAATATTCTACACCCTTATAAGGAGACATAAAGCCTTGAAAAAGAATAACTTTATCTGAGTAAGATAATCCTAATCTTTTTTTTGCTTCACTTTTACTCATTTTAGTATTTTCATTAAAAAATAAAACACCATGGGGTATAACACTCAATTTATCTTCTTTTATACCGAAGATAGAAATAATATCTTCTTTCATATTTTGTGAATGAGCAATAATCCGATCTACGGTTTTATATAAATATTTGTAAAAAATATAATTAATCTTTCCTATAAATTTTTTACCACTATAATTATGTGGCAAAACATTGTGAACAGTATAAACGACTTTAATGCCAAATAATTTAACAAGAAGTATGAGTAAAAAATCTACAAAACCCGGCATAGGATAAAGTAATTGGAAATGTACTATATGAAAATTATTTTTCTTAAAATAAAAAAATAAAGAAGGTAAATCTATAAAGAAATATTCAAATAATTTAATTTGCTTTCTTGATAATATAACATTTTTTGAATATTTATTAACATATTTTATTTTTACGCATTTTTCTAAAGTTTTAAAATAATCTTTTTCTCTGGTATATCCTTTCGTAACAAATTCAATATCTGGCAAAATCTTGGATATAGAAGACACCAAATGCATATCATAATGAACAACACTTGGCAAAAAATCAATTATAGCTACCTTCATATGTTCTCCATGAGTTTAAAAAAATATCAATTATTATTTTGACAAGAATCTTATAATTATTAGTAATATCCCTCAAAATTATTTTTATGAAAATTACTAAATGGTATTTACTTATTTTTGTTTAATTCTATATTTTTGCCTAATCTTCTTCTCATACCGTCATAAAACCCAGTAAATAAAATTTTTATACGACAACATTTATAATCATCATATAAAACAATCCCAATAGATTGTCTTAGAATTTTTAAAAACAAATATAAGCAAGTAATAGTAAAATATTTATTGAAATGTTTCCTTACAAAATATAAATGATTTCTTATGTTGTAATATTCCCTTTCAAAAAAGTTACTTAATGAAGATCTTCTGCTACTTCTACCAAAAAATATTTTTTCTTTACCCTTTTTAGTTGAAGAACTCACTTTATGCCATATCTTGCTTTTACTACTACAAAACAACTTCCAATCTTTTTTTAACACCCTAAGACACCAATCAGTTTCTTCCATTAACATAAAATAGTTTTCATCAAATATACCAACCATTCTTACAACTTCTTCTCTTACTAATAAACTTGCACCATAGATATATCCTTTTATTTCAAAATCATTATTAAATTTAAGTTGATCCTCTTTAAAATCGCCAATGTGTTTTCCAGTAGTTTTCCATGTAATTTTTTCAGTTCCACCTAATGCTTGTATAATATTTGGCTCATCATAATACAATATTTTTGAGCCTATCATTCCAACTTTTTTATTACTTTTTCCTAACTTAACCATCTCAGCTAATGCATCTTTATCTATTACTGTATCATTATTTAACAACCAAATACAATTGAAATGCCCTTTTTTTAATAGATACCTTATCCCTACATTATTACCTCCTGCAAAGCCTAAATTTTTACCTGTTTGAATTAGGATTAAAGGATGGTGGGTAGTAGCATCATTGAATAATAATTTGTTATTATTTTTAATCTTCCATTTTTTTGTTAATACGCACTCTTTTTTAGAGTCACCACCCTTTTCAGCTTCTTCTCGATTATAATAAATATAAGGAATGGGTTTCTTAATTGGTTGATGAGATAAATGATATAAAGGATGTGTGGACTCGGGAGTTAAAACTTTTTGTTTTCCTTCTGCCCAAGCTTTTATTTTTTCTATCGAGCCATCGGTTGAACCGTTATCAATAACTATTACTTGATAATTAGGGTAAGTATTTCTAAAAACACTTTCTAAACACTCCAACGTGTCTTTCCAGCCATTCCAATTAAGAATAATTATAGCTGCTTTGGGCCATTCCAGCATGTCCTTCTTTTTTACTTCGTTTATTTCTCTGGCCTTCATAATAATCTCATCTCGCCTTATAATTCTTCTCCATCCAATTTTTATATTCCCCGCTTCTTACTCTATCTACCCAATCTTGATAGTTCATATACCATTTGATGGTTATATTCAAACCCTCCTCAAAATCAAAACGCCTCCTCCATCCCAACTCCTGTTTTATCTTATCGCAGTTTATAGCATATCGTCTGTCATGCCCCGGTCTATCCTTAACGAATATAACCAATTTCTTATAATAATTTTTATCTTTTCCCTTTATCTTAGCTATCTTCTCACAAAGATAATTCACCAGCTTTATATTTTCCCACTCATTCTCTCCGCCAATATTATAGGTTTCTCCAGCCTCTCCTATATTCAATATCTCCCAGATTGCGCTACAATGGTCTTCCACATACAACCAATCCCGCACATTTTTTCCATCCCCGTATACCGGCAAATCTTTTTCTTCTAATATATTTAATATCATTAAGGGAATTAATTTCTCCGGGAACTGATAGGGTCCATAATTGTTGGAACAATTAGAAACAGTGACGGGTAAGCCGTAAGTTTTATAATAAACTCTTACTAAATGGTCTGAGGAAGCTTTGGAAGCAGAATAAGGGCTATTAGGTTTATAGGTAGTCTCTTCATAAAAATATTTCCCCTCTTCAATCGAACCATAGACTTCATCAGTGCTAATATGATGGAAAAGTACATCTTCTCTGCCTTTCCAGATTTCTCTGGCTACCTCCAAAAGAGTAAAGGTCCCTATTATATTAGTCTGCACAAAATCCTTCGGTTCATAAATAGACCTATCCACATGAGACTCTGCAGCAAAATTGACTACGGTATCAATATCATATTTCTCAAATATCTTTTTAATTTTATCAAAATCACAGATATCTACCCTCTCAAAAAAGTATCTCTCTCCACCATATTCATTATCTATCTCTACTAAATTCTCTAAATTACCGGCATAGGTAAGCTTATCTACATTAATAATATTCCCGCCGAAATCGGTATTTTTAAAAATATAATAGATAAAGTTTGAACCGATAAATCCTGCTCCCCCGGTAACTAAAATATTTTCTAATTTTCTTTTCATCATAAATACCCCTCTGGTAAATATTTACCAAAACATATACACCACTGTCATTGCGAGGGGCGATAGCGACGTTGCAATCTCAAAAACCGAGATTGCTTCACTTTGTTCGCAATGACAAAGTATATAAAAAACCTTCCAGTGCTTCATCCCAATCTTTAATCTTTAGATTAAACTCCCTCTTTATCTTCTCTTTAGATAAAATCGAATATTTTGGCCTCATAGCTACTGTAGGATAATCGCTACTCTTGATAGGCTGTATCTCTACTTTTTTATTGTCTTCAATCAATCCTAATCTTTTAACTTTTTTATAAATAGTCCGGGCAAATTCATACCAGTTAATTACTCCCTCATTAGTAAAATGATATATCCCATAACTAATCGAATCATCTTCTATTATTTTCAAAATAGCCCTGGCTAAATCCACCGTATAAGTTGGAGAGCCCCACTGGTCTTCTACTACCCTTACCATATCTCTTTCTTTAAATAATCTTAACATAGTATAGACAAAATTATTCCCTTGTAATCCGTAGAGCCAGGCGGTGCGGATGATAAAATATTCATTTAATATCTTTTTTATCTCCTGCTCTCCAGCTAATTTGCTCTTACCATATATATTTATAGGATTAGTTTTATCATCTTCTCTGTAGGCAACAGCACCCTCCTCTTGCCAGCCATCAAATACATAATCTGTGGAGATATGAATTAATCTAATCTGCTTCTTTGCCGAAAATAAGGCAATATTCCTGACCCCATCCTTGTTTATCCTAAAAGCCTCATCTATTTCTTCTTCTGCCTTATCTACCTTAGTATATGCTGTACAATTGATTATCCATTTAATCTTCCTATCTTTTCCAAATTTCTCCAGTGCTTTATAATCACTAATATCAACTTCCCTATCACTGACCCAATAAGTAAGGCCTCGTTCTTTCAATAATTTTTCTACATCATTACCAAACATCCCTTTATTTCCGATAAGCCAGATCATAGATTATCTACCCTCTTTAATAAAATCTAAATAAAATTCATCCTCTTTATCCTCGTGCCTTATCTCGTCCACCTCTTCTTTTTTATCCCAACCTCGGTATAATTTATCCGGATAATTTAAGACCATCCCATCTTCCTCTTGAGAAATATTTTTATAACCATGAACTACCCCGGAAGGGACAATTACCCTGATGGGATTATCTTCCCCTCCAAGTATCTCCATACAACATCTATAAGTCTTACTTTCTTTCCGATTATCCCAAAGCTTTATTTTGAAATTACCCGGACCCATGAAACAGAATATATCTGTCTGCCCATGGTGTTCATGAGGTCCCCGGGTTACTCTTGGGCTGGTATAAGATATATAGCTCATCATCGGTTTAAGCTTATTTGGAAGGTTATCTATTCTAAAAATCTCAATCAGATATCCTCTTTCATCAGAAAACCGGGTTAACCTTTTTACAATGACTCCTTCAATCTCTCCATTTTTGAATTTCATTTCTACCCCTTTTCTTTATCACTTTTTGATATCTTTTAAAAAATCTTCCAAATATTTTCTATAACTATTTTCAGGCATTTTATGAATGACTTTTTTTAACTGCGGCTTATCAATATATCCCATCCTGTAAGCTATTTCCTCAATACAGCCAATCTTTAACCCCTGTCTTCTCTCAATGGTAGCTATGTAATTGGAGGCATCAATTAAACTATCCGGAGTTCCGGTATCTAACCAGGCATAACCTCTTCCCAAAATTTCTACCTTTAAATTTCCCTGTCTTAAGTAGGCTAAATTTACATCCGTTATTTCTAACTCACCTCTTGCAGAAGGTGTTAGATTTTTGGCTATGTCCACTACTTTATTATCATAAAGATATAAACCGGGAACGGCATAATTAGATTTGGGAACCTTCGGTTTTTCTTCAATACCAATGACTTTATTTTCTTGATTAAATGTCACTATCCCATATCTTTGAGGTTTAGATACCCAATATCCAAAAATATAAGCACCATCTTCTAGTTGAGTCATCTTCTGCAGAGTAACAGATAAATTGTGGCCATAAAATATATTATCCCCCAATATTAAACAAACCGAATCGCAACCGATAAATTCTTCCCCAATGATCAAAGCCTGGGCAATCCCTTCCGGTTTAGGCTGCTCCTTGTAGGAAATATTGAGCCCTAACTCCATTCCATCTTTAAAAAGTTCTCTAAATTTTGGTAAATCCTGCGGAGTGGAAATGATTAATATATCCCTAATTCCTGCTAACATCAAAGTAGATAAAGGATAATATATCATCGGTTTGTCATAAATCGGAATTAACTGTTTGCCGATTACTTTGGTTAAGGGGCTAAGCCTGCTCCCCGCCCCACCGGCTAAGATTATTCCTTTCATTTTTTTACCCCTTTGAATAATTTTTTATAAAACTTATAATTTTAAAAGCTTGCACTTAAAATAGTTATCGACTTTTTTCCAAAATAAATGCTGCTTGATCCCCTTGACCATTCTTATTCAATTCTTTAGCCATGTTTTTATATTCCCGTATTTTATCTTTTTTGAATATACTCTTCTCGGGGTTTATTAAATATGAGTTTTTCTCATTTAACGAAATATTTTCTTTGTACTGCTCGCTTCCCCAAAATTGAAATTCTGTAGAGTCATAAATTTTTTCTTTTATAAACAAATTAGATTTTTCTACCAGTAATTCAAAGCTCTCAGGTGTATGCAGAACAAAATGTCTTGGTGCATCTATCTGAATCCAATTAATGCCATATCGATTCCAAATATAATCTATCTTCATTGGCATTCTAATTAAACAAGCGCCGTCTTCAGATAATAAATTATATACCTTAATAAGTGTTTGCAACTGGTCATAAATATGCTCAAATGAGTGGTTAAACATAATTAAATCAAATTTTTGATTATTTGGTAGGTCATAAATGGATTTTTTATACACTTTTATATCATTATTTATAATTTCCCTTTTTATATATAAATCTACGCCTGTTAAATGCTTTAAACCGGCCTTATTTAGAGAATAAAGCAAACTACCTGTACCACAACCGACATCAAGGATTTTTGAATTATAATCTATTTTTGCATGACCAATTATATAAAAAAGCAAATGCGGATATTTAGTATAAATTAATCTCCCCATTATTCCCTTTCTATATAAGGCATAATCATCCCTTTTTCTTTTTAAATATTTTTTTATTATATCATCGTTTCCTTTTTTTAATGGTAGATTATTAAATGAATAATAATTGGAGGGATAATATTTTCCTATATTTTTTGGAATTTCTGCTATCTGAAGACAACCGCATTTTGAACACTCAAAATAGGTAAATTCATTCCTAAAGCCAATCATCATTTCTTTTATTTTAAATACTTTATTATTTTTTGAGTTACTACAAATTTTACAAATCATAACCCACTACCTACTTAGGCTGAAATACTATTCTCATTAAAGGATATTAATTTTTTTTCTTCAACTACCTTAGCATAGTCATTAATTCATCTTGCGCTTCAGTCTGACTACTTTTTTATAAGCATTTTCACCAAAGAATGATACAAAAGCCGCCAGCAAATATTTTATGTTCAGAGGATATAGCTTTACCGACTGTAATAGGTACGCTCTTCCCTGTGCCATTTTGTCATTTTGACATAACCTATTACCAACCAAATAATGATATTTCGCAAATGTTCTCTTATTCTTAACAATATCAGAGGAATATTTTTTTAAAATTAACTCGTATGCCTCAATAAGGGCTTTATCATTGGTAGAAATTCCCTTCCCGGTGTTATAGTAATTTACTAACGGTTCATTAATATGGTAGAAATAATAATATTTTGATAACCTAATAAAAAGGTCTAAGTCTATAAATCTGTGAAAACTCTCATCAAACATTCCTACCGTATTAAAGCATTCTCTTTTAACTATCGCCGATTGTATTCCTATTCCCTTTCCCGTCTCCAAAAATCGATCTAATGCCTGGCTATATACTGCTCCATCTTTGGGTTTTATTACAGGGGAATGCCAATATATCTTTTCTCCTCCGCATATTCTCCACATATCCGAATAAATAATTCCCACTTCTGCTGGCTGCTTTTTAAAAACTTCTATTTGCTTCTCAAGTTTTCCCGGTAGCCATTCATCATCACTATCTTGAAAAGCTATATATTTTCCTTTTGCTTCACGGATTCCAGTATTTCTCGCAGCAGATCCACCCCTTTTTCTATCATGTTGAATATATTTTATTCTTTCATCTTCCTTTTGAAATTTTTTTACCACCTCTTTGGTATTATCAGTAGAGCCATCATCCACTAGAATAATTTCAAAATCCCGGTAAGTTTGGTCTACCACACTTTGTATCGCCCTGCTTATCAGATTTGCACGATTATAAGTTGGTATAACTACACTAACGGTTACATTTTTATTCATATTTACACCTTTTATATTTTAACTAACCAATAAAAGCTACATCTTTTTACCAATATACAAAATTTCTTCTTTGTTTAATCCAAACTTTTCTATATTTCGAATATTTAAATCTTTCTTAATATCGTATAAATTTACTTCAAATCCCGCATTTTCCAATCTTTTCTGGTAATCTTTACCATATATCCTGACATGATCTTTTTGGCCAAATATTTTTTCTCTTTCTTCGGGCATAGTAATCGAAGAATCTTCCAAGGTTTCTTTATTGTGTTTCGAGATGGGTACTTGCAAAATTGCTTCCCCACTGTTTTTTAAAACTCTACACAATTCCCTCATTGCTTTTTTATCATCTTTTACATGCTCTAAAACATGATTGCATATAATAAAATCAAAAAAATTATTTTCAAATTTGATATCTGTAATATCAATTTTTCTATCAGCAACCAAGGGGTTTAAATCACCATTAATATAATTAATTTTATCAGAAGCCCTAAAGACTTTCTTTAAATTTTTCTCCGGTGCAATATGTAATAAATTTATCGTTTTGTGAGAATAAAAAATATTTTTCTTATTAACGATATACCAATATATTAATCTTTCCCTATCTGTTGAATTACATTTAGGACATACAGCATAACGATATCTTCCTCCTATAATACTTGAAGCAATATCATTTTTTAATCCAATAGGAAGAAGTTTCCGAAAATGCCCATTGCAAAAGTTGCACTTATATTTCAGACCAAAAAAAACGAATAATCTAAAATAATGATATAAAGATGATAACTTACTATAATATATTCCGGGAATCATTTTTTTGATAATATTTTTAATTTTTTTCATAAAATATTTTTATTTTTTAAGATAATAAAATATAAATTCTATTGAATATCTCAAAATCTACCCTTGAATTCAATTATGTTTTCCTTTAATAATATTTTGATAAATTTTCAATAACTTTTGGTTTAATTTCCTTATATCGTAGTTTTCCTCAATAAATTTGCGTCCATATCTACCCATTTTAGGCCATAATTCCGGATGTTCAATAAGATATTCTATTTTCTCAACCAATGCATTTACATCTCTGCTAGGAACAAGAAATCCTGATTTACCATCAACTATTACTTCTGCAACACTTCCTACATCAGTTGCTACGATAGGAAGGCCTACGGCTTGCGCTTCCATTAAAACCACTGGAAGCGCCTCAGCAATACTGGGAAGTAAAAAAATATGGGCCATTGACATCTCTTTGGCTACTTGCGCTTGGTCCATGGAACCTAAATATTTTACAATACTCTCTAACTTTAATTCCTTAACTATTTTTTTCAAACCTTCCTCTAATGGTCCTTCACCAACAATATAATATTGTAAGTGTAAATCTGGATTTCTTTTTAATGCTTCTTTAATAGCCATAATACTATACTCGAACCCCTTTTCTACGACTAATCTTGCCACAGTAAGTACTATGATTGTAGGAGATATTTTGTTTTTTTTCTTCCATTTAAATGGAAATTTATCAATTTCAATTCCCACAGGATGAAAAATAATTTTCTCTGCACTAACACCAAATCGAACTAGATTTCTATAGTTGTAATCTGAAATGGCCAAAAAATAATCACCGTGATTGAAAAGTTGATTATAAATTTCCCCGCCTTTCTCTACACCTTCTCGGATATCACAACCATGAAACATTGTCACAAGCTTTCCTTCAATACCCATTTGTTTTAAGAAGGCTCCTATATTTCCATTAGAGCCAAAATGGCACTGTATTATATCAAATTTTTTATTTAAAAAAGGAATAAGGTTATATAATAAAGTAAGAGATAGAGCAGTTCTTCCATATCTAAATATATTTAGTGAAATTAGTATTTTTAAGGGGTCTTTGTAAAAATTTAACACTATTGAATATATTGCTCTTAATAATCTTTTTATTTTACCTTTTGGAATATCAAAATAATGAACTCTTCCCATGAGATTATATTTATTAACATCAGAATGTAACTTTTTTTTACTAGAATACTTTGAAGAAAAAATTTCAATATCACATCCTAAATCTAATAATCCTGTAATCTGATTCAAGATAAATGTTTGTGATACTGATGGAAATTCATTTACAATAAATGCTATTTTCATTTTACTCCTTTAAATTTCTTTCTCTTTAAGTAAATATATTTAATCTATTTTACGTGAATAAAAATTTTCAAAACCTTAATAATTGATTTAGGAACTAGTGTAACAATAATCGTCTTCCACGCTCGTAAATTAAATGGATTTAATATAATAGAATGAATAAGTAATTGAATTGATTTTTTCTTTTCCCCTTGCCCAATAAAATAATTACTTTCCTTTAAAAGTTGATTCGACATTGCTCTATAAAAATAAATTAAAGTTACTTTTGGTTCTTTGTCCCAAAATAGTTTTCTAATATTTTTTAATATTTCTCTTTCAGCTTTAAAATTTTCTTCCCTTAATGCTGTGAGATGTTTGTGCTCACTTCCGCGCCTAATCTTTACCAATGGTTTTTCAATCTCGTAAATATCATAATCATGGATAGTAATAAGGCGATGTTCATAATCTGCACAAATTTTCAAATCTTCTCTAAATAAATTATTGCTGCTAATATGCCTTTTTCTAAACATAACAGTGGGATTGGGAATAAAATTTCCTTCAATATAAAGTTTATAAAAAGCTTTAATATGTGAAATTTTTCCAGATTTAATTCCACCCCATTTAGCAAACGGTTTACCACCATCACCTAGAAAAATAGCAGAGGAATAAACAAGTTCAATATCTGTGTATTTTTCCAATATATCTACCTCTTCTTTTAACCTATATGGCAAAGAAATATCATCACAATCTTGAAAACATATATATTTAGCTTTAGCAAAAGAATAACCTTTGTTACAAGCCATCGAATAACCTCGGTTAGTTTGTTTAAAATAGCTTACTCTATTGTCTTTCAAATAGAGAGTAATAATATCCTCGGTTTTATCCGTAGAACCATCATTAATTATAATGAGTTCAAAATCATTAAAAGTCTGATTAAGAATACTATCAATAGCTTCCATAATGTGTTTTTCTCCATTATAAACGGGCATAATTACAGTGACTTTTGGATCCTTCATAAAGCTATCCTTCCACCCTTATCCAAGATTTTGGGACAATATCTCCTTCATCTATACTTCTGAACCATCTTTTGGGAGCACAGACTATTTTATTAGGATTATTTGATAACCAAGCTCCCCACCAACTAAAAGAACTATTTGCAATTATAAAATGTTTACAGTTTGACATAAGTCTTAAATCCTCATAACCTTTTTCTGAGCTATTAATATCAACGTAAGTAGTTGGATATTCCAATTTCAAATTTGTTTTTGCCCATTGATGGTCATCTGAGAAAATAAAAAAACTGGGATTTCTTACTTTTTTTACAACTATTTCTATAGCATTATAATAATACTTTAATGAACAAGCTCCGTGAAACTTATTTGTTTTTGTATTATTAATATAATCTCCTCTTCTTATATGAATGCATACAGAATTTGAGTTTTTTATTATTCCTATCATCGAGTTATTTCTTTTATCTGGTTTATATCTTATTCTAAAGTCCTCTATTATTATTTTTCTAATTTCTTTAAAATAATTTTCAGATTGCCAGTAACCATCAAGATAAATATTTCCTTTTTTTAACAATATTTTTTCATTAAAATATATGTCTTGTTGCTTAATATAGAGATAATATTGAGCCAGTATTTTGGAAACAATTCTGTTATTAAACATGCGAACAAACATCATTGTAAATCTTGAAGCTATATTGCCAGGTATATTAAAAATAGCTAATTCATAATTGCGAAGTTTATCCTGTTCTAATTCCGAAACATCAAATTTAAGTATTGTATTGTTTTTTAATGCTAGATTTTTTCCCAGGGCATATTGAAACATTTGATTCCCCAACCCTCCCCTTAATTTTACTATAATCAATTCTTCTCACCTCTCACAGAATAACTAACTGTAAAAGCCTCAATAAATTTTTTATCGTCTAAATAATACAATTAAAATAGGAAAATTATTATATAACATTTATTACTACTACGTATTAATAACATTTGCATTGTCATTATAAAGTATAGTATAAATTTTAATCTATTTCCTGTATTAACATTACAATCTCTTTATTTAATTCTTCTTAAAACTTTCCTCTTTCATAGCATATACATGACATCCAAAATTCAGTAATTCACTAGAACCACAATCTTTTTTGGAAAAGCGTTCCAACATGAACAAGCACAACTTCATGGTTAAGGATTCGAGAAGATTACATTTACTTCCCTCGGCATATCGTTTCGCCACCCAAGGAATACGACGTATTTCTTGGCCTAAATATTCAAAAAAATTTCCATTTTCTTGCATGTCAGCAATTTTAAAACCATTTGCTGGAAGAAGTTTCTCATAAAAATAACGATTGAAGCCCGTATAAAAATGATAAGGTGCAAAATGAGTCAAACTGCAAAAGGGAGCAGTTAAAATCAAATGCCCTTTTGGCTTAAGTAATCGTGCAAACTCCTCTATTGCTTTAATCGGCTCGGATAGATGTTCAAAGACCTCCACGCACATAATTGCATCAAAAGAAGCATCAGGTTCAGGAATTTCTACGATGTCAGATATAATATCAAGACTGGATTGATCCCAGTTACCCACCTGTAAACCAGCACTATTGCCTTTACCATTATATTGAGCAAAATCTTGAGCTACATAATTTAAGTGTGAACAAAAACGCTTATATTGCTGTTCACCTGCTCCAGCATCAAGAATACGTGAACCGGAAGGGATTTTACTTAGAGTTTTTTCTAGCCAAGACTCACGATTGAATTGGTTTTCAGTTCCAACAGTGGTCATGCCAATATTTATCCCTGATATTTTCTCAAAAAATAATCGCCCCATATATTTAAAAACATTCTTAGTCATTTCTCTTCACGTCTTTCTTCTTAAACCAAAATAATCCATAAGCATTGTTTGATTTTTCTAAAACATCAATATCAATGTTTTCTATAAAATTTCCCGAATTTGTTACTCCTGATAATTCAATCAGGTCCAAATCTTTAAAATAATCAATTATTGTTTTTAGTGAATGTACCCTAGGTGCATTAAAATGTGTTCTCTGTTTTCCAACTGGTACTGAAAAATACAAATTTCCCTCTGGTGCCAAAATACGAGACAGTTCTCTATATACCTTTTTTGTTATTTCTTTGATTAGATAAATGTGTTTCATTAACAATTTCTAATAATCTTTTAATTTTAGTTTAAATACCTGAAGATATTTTTTATTACTAGTTTATTAAGACATCCACATAATTTTTATGTAATTTTTGCATATATGTCCCCAAAAATAGTCTTATCTGATAAAGATAAAAGGATCTTACAGATTTCCTCAGATTCAACCCATTTCAATAGAGATAAACACATCGATTCCCCAACAGAGTAGTTAAACTGAAATCTCCCAAAGGTAGAAAGATATTTTATGGAGTTTACAGCTGAATCAATAAATTCTGGAGTAAACTCAAAAGAAATAGTCTTAATTGGTTGAGATAAGCCTTTAAGAACTTGAAATTCAAATCCCTCAACATCGATCTTGCAGAAGGTAGGTTTGCCATATTCTTCTATAACTTTTTCTAATGTAGTAATTGAAACTTTCACGGTCTTTTGCCATTGGTAAGCAGAGAATCTACCGCTGGCCTTGACGCTATTTATCCACTCTTTTGACATAGATGAAATCGCCTGTGCATTACTAAGAAAAAAATTTCCTTCACCTTCTTTGTCGCCAAGTGCCTTCTGAACTAAAATTACTCTATTATTTTTTCCAAATTTCTGCCATAATTTTTGCATGCAGATTTCCTGGGGTTCAATCGCTACTACAGAAGCTCCAAGTTTCAGAAAAATATCAGTTCTATTACCCAAATTTGCACCCACATCAAAGCATAAATCGCCTTTCTTTATGAAATGTGAATAAAACTCCAGTTTTTTTCTTTTGTCTAACTTTTTTTGGACATAACAACGAAGATTTGCAACTTTCAGTATTAGTTTATTCACAAACACTAACAGCTGTCTACACTTTAATATGATTTTTGCAATATTTGTTAAAATCGGTCGATTATTCTTCTCATAGTGTGAAAAATATTTTAAGCCCAACCTAAAAACAATATCTATTAATTTCAATTTTTCTGTAATAGATAGCTTTTTGCATAAAGCAATTAACAATACATGCTGTCGAACGAAAGAATAATATTGAAAAACCCTATTGGGGTGAGGGTTAATGGGTTTTAAAATGTAATTTTCTGTATCAATCCCCGCCTTATATCCAATGTAGTTTCTTATTAGCATAATTCCGCTACCGTTAACCAATAGGTTTGAAATAAAAAAACAATCCCACCAATCAAATATATCAGATTTCAAAACCCATAAAATATCAGTTCTTTTATGGAGCCCATACACCAAGCTAGGAGTTAGATTTAGTAAGTGATTGCGAAGATTTTTATAAACGCTATGTTGGGGGGATAAATCCGGTAAGTCATGACTTTTTTCCAGGTTTTTGGTCCGATAAAGAGTTTTAAAGTCTGTCATAACTGAACTGTAATTTCCGATTTTTAAAATACAAACTTCTATAAAGCGATCTTCCCACTCATCATCATCTGCTGCCCACATAAAATATTCACCAGTTGCTTTTTCCAAAACAAATTTAAAATTAAACGTCCCTCCCTTATTTTTCTCTTGACGAAAGTATTGAATGCGTGAATCTTTAGCCATGAATTCTCGTACAATAGCTTCTGTTTCTGGTCCGGGTGAACAATTATCTGAAACAATAATTTCTAAATTTTTGTAAGTCTGTACAGTTATACACTTCAGAGTTCGGCGTAAACCTTTAGCGCGATTATAAGTTGGAATGCCTACACTCACTAATGGCAATCTATTTTTCATTTATTTTACTCTCCTCAAGCAACCATTTGGACTCTATGGTTTGAATAAAGACAAACAATAACCTTAGAACCCTTCGGCACCACTTTTCTGATTTTTTCAACTGTTTCTTCTAAAATTGAATTTCCTTCAATTAATTCAATTCTCTTAAACATTGGATGTGCTTCAATTACTTTCCTATTATGCTCCTCCGTTATGAATCTGAAAGCTTCTATATTCAAATCAAGAAGATCTGTTTCTATTTCATCTTTACATTTGCCTTTATGTATACATCTATTGATAGCATGCCATAAAGCATGCTGAATGCCGGCATAGCAATTGTTGTTGATTTCCCCATATAATCGTATAGAGGAATTATAAATAGAATTCTTTGCATAGTGGCTCCTGTACAACCTCAATCATCGAATCCGCTTGAGGAAGCCATCAGGGGAACCCGTGAGAATCAGCTTTGAATCCATCGTCTTATCTATCTCAAAGTTGGTGTTTTCTTTCAAATACTCCCAAACTGCGGTCTTTGGATTATTTCCTTTTCCCCAGGGGCGATCAGATGTTGTTCCCTCAGGCAGATCCTCAATGCCAGTGTCTCCAACAATACAATAGCTTCCTATGTTTACAAGTGGAGCATAGGCTCTTAGCTCTGCCAATACATGCTCATGAGTGTGATTGCTATCTAGGCAGACGAGTACTCTTTTTTTGTCTTTTGCAAACTCTCTGGCTCTTGCTATTATCTCATCATCTATGCTAGAGCCTTCAAACATCGTGATTTTTTTGCTCATCGGATGAGCAAAAATCGCTTCTTTATTTTGAGGACGGATATCAATATCTATTCCTAATACATTCCCTTTATCTATTTTGCCACACACTTCTAAAATTGCCAACATAGAAGCATTAAAAATAAGAGAGCCACCCATTGCTATGCCTGTCTCAATGATGAGATCGGGCTTAACCTCCCAAATAATTTCTTGCCATGCTTGCAAATCTTGAGGTGCCTGAATAACCGGAACACCGAGCCAAAAGAAATTGTAAGCGTACTTTGCTTTTACGATTTCATTGCGAAAGGTTTGGCACGATTGTTGAAGTGCATAATTCTTTTGGTAAGATTTCGCTCTCTCAAGAGCATCAAGACGGTATTTTTTTAATATATCTTTTTTCATATTTCATCCCTCCCTGACATAAATTCTTTTTCTTTCATCAATTGGCTCCAGACTGAAAGGTAAGGATCATTCGGAAAAAAGGAATTATAATGATGTACCGTACCTCTCGTTTCTGCCTGCCAGTTAGCTGATTCAGCTAACTTTTTTATTTTTTTTATTGCGCTTTTCCTCTCTTCATCACTTTCTGTATTGCAGTAAGAAACAAAATCTTTTCCATGATGACCAAGTGATTCCAAAAAAACATCCTTAGGTAATATATCTTCACCCTTTTTACTATTTTTCCATTTTCTGACAGTTTTTGGAAAATCCAACACTCCATTAAAGATTTTCTCCCATTCATACACCATCTTTTCCAAAGAAAATGTACGCATAGCATACTCCTTGGCCCTCTGTGATAATTTATTTCTTAACTTACGGTTGTGATACAACTCTTGTAACGCTTTGATATACTCCTCTTTATCTTTCGCAACAATCCCAGTTATCCCATCTTTAACCATGTAACTTTCCATCTGATTTGCCAATACAACTGGAACGACTCCAGCCGCCATACTCTCTGCCAGAACCTGATCGCATGTACCGTAATGATACGGGGCTAGTGGGTATCCAAATATATCGAATATTGATAAATATTCAGTTATGTCTGAAACCAAACCAGTGAAATTAAATTTTTCTGCAATACCTAGTTCCTTAGCTTCCTTCTTGATTTCTTTTTCGCTTGGTTCACCACAAACAATAAATTTCACATTAGGGATATTGACTTGATTGCAGATATTTAAAAAATCCGGGTGCATCTTGGCATAATCGACAGTACCTATATATCCGACATTAAATCCAGTATGCGTTTTTGGTTTAACCGATTTAACATGTTTCACACCACCTGTAGACCAGACAACGCTTAAAGATTTTTTTTGTTCATCGGTAAGATTTTGTATCTCTTTGGTTTTATAGCTCATAGGTGTGGTAAAAACAAATAAATCCGGATATGCAAGAACTTTATCTGTGAAAACACCTGGCGGATGAAAGCCTGAATTATGACTCCACATAATCACTCGACATGGGGGCAGTTGTTCACGTACTAAAAAATCATAGAGCAGTGGATGATTCCACCAATGAATAAGCACTATGTCGGAATCGGCTATTATGTCAAGTATTTCTTGTTTTTTTGCTGACATTTTGTCAAATAGCGAAAGACCGATGTTTTTAGCTACTTCAACTGCTTTGTGATTTGCATAATCCAAACATACGACACTATGCACAATGGAGGGATCGTCTCTAACTTTTGAAAGATAGTTTAGAAGTACTCTGCCAACGCCACCACCAAGGTGTGGAGTAATATGAAGTATATACTTCTTAATCATATCGCAAAATTCCTTAATCAAGAATTAATACTTTACCATTGAAAGATATCTCGTACAAATATTCTTGCATTTGTGCCTTATTAAAAACAGACGTCAGCAAAACCATAGAATCTGATGTTGCTTGCTTTAAGTGTTCTGGTAAAACTATAACTTTGCCGTTTACCGTCATTCCTTGCTTGTCCGGATTCTTATCTATGAGTGCCAAGATATTACAATTTAACAATTCAGTAAATGTTGACAATATAAAAAACTCAATTCCAATACCCCAAACAAATATATTGGTTCTTGAGTTAATTAATTTATTTATAAGGAGTTGGCGTTTCAATATTTTCTCATTCTCATTCTTTATATAAGAATTAATCTTATTTCTCAAAATGGCACTATATTTAAGTTTTTTAAAAGTATCACTACTGGCTACATTTTTTCGAAAAAGCATTTTCAAGGATGGGTAACCATATAATTGATTGTTGTAAGGAACAATACTTTCTATTGTAGTTATCTTCTCAAAACCATGCTTAATCATTAACATTTCTAAATAATAATCACTGAAATGGTTGATGTGTTCTGCTATTGAAAACCAAAAATAATCAAATACTCTTGCTTGAGAATAGTTCGACGCATTGGGAACTTCTATAAATATAAAACCATCTTTTCTCAGACATTTTTTCGCTTGCTCAATGGCATCATCTA
>Ga0307378_10003472_pt1 | contig 23107 bp, 16 predicted proteins | sample UN1MG_FD_202238 | JGI IMG/M metagenome (GOLD analysis project Ga0307378, IMG submission 202238) | Soil microbial communities from Risofladan, Vaasa, Finland - UN-1 | ecosystem: Environmental > Terrestrial > Soil > Coastal area > Acid sulfate soil | place: Finland: Risofladan, Vaasa | collected...
ATGGGGTGGCGCACGGCGCGGCATCTGCGCCGCCCTTCGCTCGAGACGGCCTCGTCCTCTCGTGGGAGGCGCGAGAGGCCCATGCGGGGGCCTTGGCCGACGGGAGCGGGCAGGGGAACACCGGGAAGCTTGTTGGCTCGGCGGCGTTCGCCGACGAGCCGGCCAGGATCGAGCTTGGCGGCAAGGGCGCGCTGGTGGGAGCCGCGCCCCTCCGCCCCGAGCGTGCCAGTATCGAGGTCGTCTTCCGCGCCGACCGGACGCGTGGCCCCCTCCAGCACATTGTGACCACGTTCGCCCACGCGGCCAAGACGCCGGCGCCGGGCAATCCGCGGCAGTGGGTGATGGAGATTCGCGGGCACCCGCCCCACCCCGCAGACCCGCTCGCGGGTCATCTGACCTTCGGTGTCTTTGGCGAGGACCAGAGCTGGCATCTCGCCCTGTCGAGCGTCCGCCTGCGGAAGGGCTGGCATCACGCGCTCGGCACCTTCGATGGCCATTCCGTGCGCCTGTACCTCGACGGCCGGCTTCAGCGGCGGTCCCTCCCCCACCAGTCGCCCGACTACGAGGGACGCATCCATCGGCCGCCCGACGACGCGATCCGCCTGCCGGCAGCGGGCTCGAGCTCCCCGACAGGCCAGTGGGGTCTCGAGGGCGCAGTGGCCCTTGTTCGGGTCTACTCCCGCGCGCTCTCCAGCGAGGAGGTCGCCCAGAACTTCCGTTGCGCCCAGACGCTCGTGCCCGCGCTTGCTGAGAAAGGAGCCCAGGGGATGGCCAGGCGCCCGAAGCCGCCCTTCCGCGTCATCTTCAGCAACGACACGACCAACACCCTCACCTGCACCAGCTCCTACCACAAGAAGGGCGAGCCCTTCCGGGCCGAAATGCTCGAGGGCACGGTGGACGAGGTGCCGGGCGTGGACGTTCACATGCTCCAGCCCGGCCTCGGCTGGATTCCCTGGTGGAAGAGCAAGGTCTACCCCGCCGACGAGCACTACCGCCGCTTCGAGCAGCGCACCGGCCTGAAGGCCGACCCCTACGGCCAGTACATGCTTGCGGGCGGCGACATGGTGAAGGTCTTCGTCGAGCGGTGTCGGGCGAAGGGCCAGGTGCCGTTCGTCTCGCTCCGCCTCAACGACAGCCACTTGCTCGAGTACGTCGGGCAGAAGCACGCGCGGGCCGCCTACGTGAGCCGCTTCTACGAGGAGCACCCCGAATATCGCCTCGACCCGAAGAGCAAGGGGTGGGACCAACGGGTGCTGAACTGGGCCGTGCCCGAGGTGCGGGAGCACAAGCTCGCCTTCATCCGCGAGATCTGCGAGAGTTACAACATTGACGGCTTCGAGCTCGACTTCATGCGCCACTGCAACCTCTTCCGCCTCCACGAGACGACCGGGGAGCAGCGCGCCGAGATCGTCGCCGGCTTCGTGCGGCGCGTCCGCGAGATCCTCGATCGCACGGCCAAGCCCGGCCAGCGGCGCTGGCTGTGCGCCCGCGTCCCCTGCCTGACGGCGCCCCACGATGCTCTGGGCATCGACCTGCCCGCCATGGCCGAGGCCGGCCTCGACGTTGTAAATCTCTCGGCCTACTACTTCACCCAGCAACAGACCGACCTGCCTCTCATCCGGGAACTTGTGCCCGACGCGGCGATCTACCTGGAGATGACCCACTGCACCACGGTTGGCCCCGGCCGCGGCGGCTACGACGATTTCTCGTTCCGCCGGACGACCGACGAGCAGTTCTACACGGGCGCCCATCTGGCCTACCGCCGCGGCGGCGACGGCGTGAGCCTGTTCAACTTCGTCTACTACCGCGAGCACGGCACGCCCGGCCGCGGCCCGTTCAACGAGCCGCCGTTTCACGTCCTCAAGCGCCTCGGCGACCCCGAGTGGCTGGCCCGGCAGCCCCAGTGGTATGTGCTCGCCGAGGTGTGGAACCAGCCGGCCGTGCCGGATCGCCCCATGCCGAGGCCGCTCCGCAAGGGACAGCCCCACACCTTCGTGCTCGACATGGCGCCGACGGAGCACCAGCGCAAGGACGGCTTGCTCCGCCTGATGACGGCACAGGATGCCAGCGGCTGCACGTGGACGGTCCGCATGAACGGCACGGAGCTGAAGCCCACCGGGTTCGTGCGCAAGCCCATCGACCATCCCTACGAGGCCTGCCTGGGCGAGCCCAACCAGTATGCCTGCTTCACCTGTCCGCGAGCCACGGTCAAGGACGGCCCGAACCAGCTCGCCGTGACCCTGGACGACGGTGCCGCCGTGACGGTGCACTACATCGACCTCGTGCTGCCATAGAGCCCCAGGCGGGCCGGCGGCCCAGGCGGTCCGGAGAGGAGAGCCCGTGCGACGACCACCTTGCCAGATCGAGTGGCGTGCCCTGGCGCTGGTGCTCGGCACGACGGCCATCGGGGTGGCCGGCGAGACAGGCTGGGTGCGTGACGGGCTGGTGCTGAGCTGGGAGGCGGCCTCCGCGAAGCCGGGCGCGACGACCCTGAGCGACGGCAGCGGACAGGGCAACCCAGCGCGGCTGGCCGGCGCCGCGCGACTCGCCGGCGACCCGCCGCGGGTCGAGCTGGGCGGCAAGGGAGCGCTGATCGGCGCCAAGCCAGCTCTCCCCGAACGGATCACCGTGGAAGCCGTCTTCCGCGCCGACCGCACCGGCGGGCCTCTCCAGCACATCGCCACCACGTTCGGCGAGGCGGGCTGGTCGGGCACGGAGAACCCGCGGCAATGGGTCCTGCAAGTCACCGGAAGCCCGCCGCAGGCTGGTGGCTCACCCCTCGGCCACCTGTCGTTCGGCGTCTTCGGCGGCGATGGGCAGTGGCACCTCGTCCACTCGGCGGCCCGGCTGGCGGAAGGCTGGCACCATGCGGCCGGGACTTTCGACGGGCGCGTCGTCCGCCTGTACCTCGACGGCCGCGCCCAGCCCGCGCGGGCCGCCGACCACCACGGCGTCTACCGGGGACGCATCCACCAACCGGCCGACGGGGCGGCGCTGCCTCCTGCGGCCGGGTCCTATTCAGGCGACTGGCAGTGGGCCTTCGAGGGCGCCGTCGCCCTCGTGCGCATCTATGCGCGGGCCTTGAGTCGTGACGAGATCGAGCGGAATCTGCGCCACGCGTCCCAGCTCGCCCCGCCGCTCGCCCGGCAGGTCGCCGACAGGCCACGCCCGCGGCCCAAGCCGCCGTTCAAGGTCCTCTTCAGCAACGACACGACCAACATCCTCACCTGTGTGAGCCCCTACCACAAGCGCGGCCAGCCGTTCGACCCCGCGATGCTCGAAGCCACGGTCGAGGAGGCCCGCGGCGCCGACGTGCACATGCTCCAGCCCGGCTTCGGCTCGGTGCCGTGGTGGACGAGCACCGTCTACCCAGACCACTACGAGTGGTGGGAGAGGACGTACGGGACGGACCCGGGCAGCTTCGGCCGGACCGTGCGGGAGGGCGGCGACCTGGTGGCCGTGTTTGTCCGCCGGTGCCGCGCGCGCGGCATCGTGCCGTTCGTCTCGCTGCGGCTCAACGACGCTCACGGCAAGGAGCACGTGGACAGCATGCCCCAGGAGAAGCCTGAGGGGCCGTGGAGCCCCGCCTTCTGGAGCCCCCACGCCATCTCGCGCTTCTACAAGGAGCATCCCGAGTACCGCCTTGGCCCGGACCCGCACAGCCGGAGCGAGTGCGTGCACAACTGGGCGATCGCCGCCGTCCGCGAGCACAAGTTCGCCTTCATCCGCGAGATCTGCGAGCGCTACGACATCGACGGCTTCGAGCTCGACTTCATGCGCCTGCCCCACTACTTCCGGCCCCAGGAGACGCCCCTGGCGAAGCGGCGGGAGATCATGACTGACTTCGTCGCCCAGGTCCGCCGCATCCTCGACCGGACGGCCAAGCCGGGCCAGCACCGCTGGCTGTGCGCCCGCCTGCCCTGCAAGCTCAGCGTCTACGACTCCATCGGCATCGACCTGCCGGCGGCCGTCGCTGCGGGCATCGAGATGGTGAATCTCTCGCCGTTCTACTTCACGCAACAGGACCACGATCTGGCGGCGATCCGCGAGAGCGTGCCCGAGGCCGCGGTGTACCTGGAGATGTGCCATTGCACCACGACGGGCCGCTCCGTCGGCCGCGGCTACGACAGCTTCCTCTACCGCCGCACGACCGACCCCCAGTACTACACCGCCGCCCACGTCGCCTACCGACGCGGGGCCGACGGGGTGAGCCTGTTCAACTTCGTCTACACTCGCGAGCACGGGACGCAGGGGCGCGGCCCCTTCAACGAGCCGCCGTTCCACGTGCTCGAGCGCCTCAAGGACCCGCAGTGGCTGGCGCGGCAGCCGCAATGGTACTTCCTCGCCAAAGGCTGGCACACGGCGCTGCCTCGTCACGTCGGCAAAGGGCAAACGGCGACCTTCACCCTAGACATGGCCCCGACCGAGCACCAGCGCCGCGACGGGCTACTGCGCGTGATGACGGGAGAGGATGCGAGCGCTTGCCGCTGGACCGCGGCTGTCAACGGCACGCGCCTCGACGCCACCGACTTCGTGGCCAAGCCGCTCGACCATCCCTACGACGACGGCTTCCGCGACCCGAAGCACTACGCCTGCTTCACGTGCCCCAGAGCGTTGATCCAGGACGGCCCCAACAAGATCGCCGTCAGCCTCATCGAGGGCGGCCCAGCGACCCTCGTTTACCTCGACGTGGTCCTGCCTTGAGGAGCGTGGCGCGCAGTTGTGGCGCCGGCCGCGGCGCGGAATCGTCGTCGTACAGGGTTGCAGCCGGGGACGCGTAAGAGGCGGCTTAGATGTCGGGAACAGGCGGAGCAGGGTCATGATCTGGGTGACGTCGGCGCGGGTGACGTGGCCGAGGCGGAGCCCTCTGCATCCCGGGGGCTTCATTCCGCGCCAAGCTGCTTGATGGGGAAAATGGCCAGCTCGCAGGAGTTGCGGTTGCCGCCGTCGGCGCCGACGGAGTAGACGACATAGAGCCGGCCGTCGTGCTCGATGGCGTGGGGATAGGCCAGGCGCCTGGGGCGCGCGTCCGCCTCGCCGGGGCGGACGGCATCGCGGATGCGCCACATGCGGGAGAGCGCCTTGTGGCCGGGCCGGCTGACGGCGATGGTGAGAGGCCAGCGTTTCGAGCCGTGGTCGCGGACGGTGTTGCCGATCAGGTAGCGCTGGCCGGTGCTGAGGATGCCGGCGTAGGGCTTAGACGGCGCGAGGGGCAGGTTGCTCTCGATGGACGGCGACCAGGTGCGGCCGAAGTCCTTGCTGATGCTGACGGCGGCGCAGAGGTTCCGGCGGTCCAAGGGCGATTCGTTCCGCATCACCAGCGTGATCTCCGGGCCGTCAATCCAGCATGTGGCCTCGGTGTGGATGCGGCCGCCAACGGGGATCTTCACGGTGTCCCAGCGGAGGAGATCGTCGCCGCGGCTGATGGCGACGGCGGCTCGCCAGTCCTCGTCGCAGCCGGGCACGAACCAGTTCCCGTCGGCCATCTTCTCCGGCTCGCGGAGGGGCCAGATGCCCTGGGCCACGATGCCGCGAGAGGCCCACTCGCCGGCCGTCTCGTCCAGCGCGAATGCCTCCATGCACAAGCCGGGGAAGCGTCCCTTGCCTTGGCCGAAGCGCGCGAGGAAGGCCCAGAGTGTGCCCCCGTGGGAGAGGAACACGCCGTGGCTGTGCGCCCAGATGGGCTTGCCGTTCTCCGTGACGCCCGGCCCGATGACGAAGCGCTCGGACCACGTGCGGCCGCCATCGCGGCTGCGCCTGCCGTGGTTCACCTCGCCGATGGTGTTCTCCCGGCCCTTGTTGCGTCCCCAGCAGGCGAAGAGGGCGTCCTGGTGGCGGATGAGGGCGGCGCCGTGGAGCCAGTCCCAGCCGTCCACGTCCGGCTGCCGCTTCTCGATGACGACGAAGTCCACGCCTTCGAGCAGGGGGGTGTCGGCCGCGGCGGGCACCGGCCCGCCGTCCCACAGTGGGAAGCGTTCGAGCTTCGGGGCCTCGGGCACATCGTGCTTGTCCGTGACGGGGAACACGAGGGACTTCACCTCGTACTGTCCGAAAACCCGTCCGACGAGATCGAGAGGCTGGTTGCCTTGCCGGCGGGTTGCTGTTCCTCTTTGCGGGCGGGGAGAGAAGCGATCCGTGGATGGTGCGGGCCGAGCGGAGGCGCACCGACCTCGCATGGTTCCCGCGTCAATGGGCTGAGCCCACCCTCGACCTCCAGGCGTCACGCGGCTCGGCGGTACGACTTCAGCAGGCCGCCCAGGCTCTCCTCGCAGTGCACGGTGCCGATGAGCCCGCGAACTGGCTCGGGCGCCGGCTCGCCCGTGCGGACGGCCTGTGGCACGCAGTTCGCCAGCCCTTGGTGGGGCCGGAATTCGTTGAAGTGGCAGCGGTAGAAACCCACGGCGCGTCGCAGGCTCTTGAGGCCGAACAGGATCAGGTGGTTCAGACACTCCTCACGCAGGCCTCGGCCCCAGCGCTCGATGAATGGACTCGCATTCGGTGCATGGTAGGGCGTCTTCAGGGGGGCCACGCCTGCACTCCGTAGGACCGCATCGAAGTCGCCGCAAAAGCACTTGTCGCGATCATGCAGAAGGAACCGGGGCCGAATCGCCAGGTCCTCGCACTCCCACAGGACGTTCCGCACCTGCTGCGCCATCCAGCCCGTATGCGGGGAGAAAGTTGCTTCGGCCAGCAGGATGGTGCGGCTCCTGAGATGCATGACGACGAGCACGAATGCACGCCGAAGGCCGCAAAACGTCCAAGTCTCCTTCGTGAACAGGTCCGCACACAGCAGCACTTGGGCCAGGCGGAGGGGAGCACAGAATTTCGGCCCGAAGCCCGGCCGCCCCCGCTTGACGGCAGCCCTCGTCGAACACCCTCGCCGATGGCTCGCCGCATGTCTGGCCTAAGTGCAGGCTCACGGCCCATGACACCGCTGCGCGCCCCCCAACTAAAAAACGTGGCCCAACCTCATGGGTGGCCGGGGACCTCCTCGGTCTCTCGGGCCGCGAATCAGGTGGGGATGCACCCGAAGACTCGCCCTGCGCGCGTTCGCCTACTACGCATGGACCCAGCGCTGGGAGCACGGCCCCGCCCTCCTCGACCGCTCCCAGGCTGGGGTGTGGCCATCGTCACAACCTCTTTCCAGTGCACAGGTTACGGCAGTCTTCAGCCCCGAACGAGCGTCTGCTCTCCGCTCGTACTGTCGGTCCTCGGCCCCCCGCCGGCCGTGCGGAGGGGACCTCCGTGGGGAACACGCGCGCAGTCCGGTTTAGCGTCCCGGAGGGTCCGGAAACGTATGTCTCAAGTAGACCTCGAAAAAGGCATCCAACTACTCACCCCGGCACATCCAACTACTCATCCCGGCACATCCCGGAGGCATATTCGCGGAGCCATTCCCTCGGCGCAATCTGACACGTCATTCTACGTGTCAGATTGCGCTCAGTTTCCTCTGCCTCACCCTCCGAGGACGAACATGAACACTCCCGAGAGCCCCAAGCAGGTCCGCCGCACGCTCGACGCCCGTCTCAAGCAGCTTGTCCCGCGATGCACTGCCCAAGCGGCGCCGCCGACAGCAGGCGCAGCAGCAGGAGGCCCCCTCCGATCAGCTCCAGGCCGGCAGCTGACCCTCTCCGTCGGCCCTTCCTCTTGCCGCACCGCCCTCGGCTCCCCGGCCCTGGGCGGTGCCTCTTCGGCCAAAGAGGGAACGAACGGCAGGAGCCGAGCGTGCATGGGGCAGCCGCCCACAGCGCTGAGCTCAGAGCAGCACAGCACGGGCAAGGACAGGCGCCCCCACGGAGCATTCGGCGTAAATCCGTCCCCCCCGCGGGCCTGGCGACCCGACCCTGCGGGTGAGCCTCCCGACACCCTCGCGCACACCCGCGGCACACCCGCCGAAGACGAACACCCCCGGACCGCCGGCAGCTCGGCGAAGGGCCGAAGGTGGCGATGGAAATTTCGATAAAACAATCCTTCCACCCCCTCCGGGCCGCCGCTCGGCAAGTAGTCTCGGGTGGACGCCGAACCGACTACTTGCGCGCGCTCCATGACTACTTGCCCACCCCAAAACGGACTACTTGCCGTGCTTTCCTGGGACTACTTCCCGATCTCCGCTCGAAGGCCCCGGATCGCCATCTACGCCCTCGATCCTGGCGGTCCAATGCCTCCACGCGCCGTCCGCACACGCGGCCACGGGGCGGCCCACGGCGGCCCACGTCGCGTCCCCCGCGCCTCTACGGCCAGGGCGTCGAAGGCCGCCACGACCGCGGCCACGGGGCGCGATTCCACGCCGCCCCGAGGCCCAAGCTGCTCGTGCACCCTCCGCCATAACGCGTTGGCACGGAACCCGTTACGCGCCATCAGGAGGGGTTGCGTTCAGAGACCAATCCTGGCCATCGCCCACCTCGCTCCGCGACCCGGAACCCGTCATTGATCCGCTTCGCACTGGGTGCTGCCAGACCGCCTCGGAGGAAAGTGTCCCTTCCATGGGTCTGTTCCGGCGAACGTGGGGCGGTGAGGGAGACGGGAAGGGCGCGCCCAGACCACCTCCCAGGAAGGCTCCCCATCCATGGGGTTGGTCCCGGAAAACGGGGGGCGGCGAGGGAGACGGAAAAGGCACGTTGTGCCCGCTGTGCAGCACGGCGATATGGATACTCCTGCGCGGCCCAGAGACGTTGTCCGACATGCCGACGATGCAGTCGTGGGTTCTACGGCATCTTGCAGTCCGTGACCGAGAGATAGTACGTGCCGTTCCGCTTGAACAGGGAAATGCCTCCAAACCCGACGGCGTCGCCACCCTCCGGCCTGCCAAGTGACTCTCCCTCCGACGCGCCCGGGGCCGCCGGCGCTTGCGCCAGAGGCGGAGATGCCGTCTAATACACAGTGGGGATGGGAACCCTCTCCACTGCGAGGCGTTCGTGTGTCCTACCGCAGGAGGCCGTGGCATTGCTAGCCGCTCTCCTCAGACGATTCTCTCGCCTGCTCTGGGTGCTGGCTGGCATCACAGTGATCGTCTTTCTGTTCCTGCGCCTGGCGCCCGGCGACCCAGTGGAGTTGATGCTGGGCCAGGCGGGCGACGCGACGGAAGCGGAAGTGCAGCGCCTGCGCCACGAGTACGGCCTTGACCGGCCGCTCCCCGTCCAGTTCCTCTACTTTGTCGGCCGGGCCGTGCGGGGCGACCTGGGCATGTCGATCACCCATCAGCGCCCGGTCAGCCGCGTCATTGCCGACTACCTGCCGGCGACGGCCGAGCTGACGCTGTTCAGCCTCGCCCTCGGCCTGATGGTGGCGCTGCCGCTGGGTGTGTGGGCGGCCATGAAGCGGGGCTCGCTGTGGGACACGGGCGGAACGGCCGTGACGCTGCTGGGCGTTTCGCTGCCCGGTTTCTTCCTCGGCATCCTGCTTGTTCTGCTCTTCGGCATGACGCTCGAATGGCTCCCCGTGTCGGGGCGGATTGACTATGGCGTCGCGTTGCGCCCATTGACCGGGTTCTATCTGCTTGATAGCCTGTGCACGCTCAACTGGCGGGCCTTCGGGAGCGCGTTCCAGCATCTCCTGCTGCCTGCGCTGGCCATGGGCGCGACCATGGCCGCGCTGACGATGCGGATGACCCGGGCCGCGATGCTGGAGGCGCTGCGGGAGGACTACATCGTGTTCGCCCGCGCGAAGGGCCTGTCGGAGCGAACGGTGGCCGTGAGGCACGCCCTGAGGAACGCCCTCATTCCCGTGGTCAGCGTGGTCGGCTTGCAGGTCGGGGCGCTCCTGGGCGGGAACATGGTGATCGAGACGGTGTTCAGTTGGCCCGGGCTGGGCAGGCTGTGCGTCGAGGCCGTCCACGCCCGCAACTACCCACTCGTCCAGGGCATTGTGCTGCTCTATGCCGTCACGTTCGTCGTAGTCAATCTCGTCACGGATGTGCTCTACATGGTGCTCAACCCGAAGGTGAGAGTCGGATGAGAGAGTTGGTTGTGGTCTGGGGCCAGCTTCGCCGCAACAAGGCCGCCGCCGTGGCCGGGGTGGCTCTGGCGCTGCTGGTCGCGGCGGCGCTGGCCGCGCCGGTGCTCGCGCCGCACGATCCGCTGGAGGGCGATCTATCCGTGCGGCTCGCGCCCCCCGTCTGGTCGGGCGGCACGTGGGCACACCCGCTCGGCTGCGATCAGCATGGGCGCGACGTGCTGAGCCGGCTTCTGCATGGCGCGCGGGTGTCTATCTTCGTCGGCTTGGTAGTGGTCCTCGCCTCGGCGGCGCTCGGCACGGCGCTCGGGCTGCTCGCGGGCTACTACGGCGGCTGGTGCGACCGGGTGATCTCGTGGCTGGTGGACACGCTGCTGGCGTTCCCCTACCTCGTGTTCGCCATCGGGATGATGGCCGTGCTGGGGGCGGGCCTGGTGAATATCGTCGCCACGCTCACGCTGAAGGGCTGGGTGCCGTTCTGCCGCGTCGTGCGGGGCGATACGCTGGTGGTGAGGACCCGCGAGCACGTGGCCGCGGCGAAGGCCCTGGGCGCGGGCGACGGCTACATTCTCCGCCGCGAGATTCTGCCGAGCGTGCTGCCCTCGGTGCTCGTCCTGGCCACGCTCACCGTGGCCACCGTGATCATCATGGAAGCGTCGCTGAGCTTCCTGGGCCTCGGCGTCCAGCCCCCCACGCCGACTTGGGGCGGGATGATCGCCGAGGGACGCAACTACATTCTGAACCAGTGGTGGCTTTCGACGCTGCCCGGCGTAGCGATCGTGGCTGTGGTGATGAGCACGAATCTGTTTGGGGAAGGGCTCCGCGAGGCCCTGGACCCGCGGCTGCACGACTGATCTTCAGGGGTGACCGATGGATGCGCTGCTCGACGTGCAGGGCCTCAAGACCCACTTCGGGTCCGGCGAGCATGCGGTGCGCGCGGTGGACGGCGTTGACCTTGCCGTGCAAGCGGGGGAAGCAATGGGCCTCGTGGGCGAATCGGGCTGCGGCAAGAGCATGTTCGCCCGCTCGCTGATGCGGCTGCTGCCGCCCAATGGCCGCGTGGTGGCCGGGCAGGCGCGGTTCAGGGGCGAGGATCTGCTGGCCAAGTCGGAGGCCGAGATGTGCGCCCTGCGCGGCAGCGAGATCGCCCTGGTGCTCCAGAACCCGCTCACATCCCTCAACCCCACACTGCGTGTGGGCGTGCAGATCGGTGAGCCCCTGGTTGCCCACGGCGTCGCGCGCAGCCATCGAGGCGCGCGCGGCCGTGTGCTGGAACTCATGAGGGCCATGCACCTGCCCTCGCCCGAAGAGCACTACAGGCAGTACCCGCACGAGTTGAGTGGGGGAATGCGCCAGCGGGCGGTCATCGCGGCCGCGCTGGCCTGCCGGCCCTCTCTGCTCATCTGCGATGAGCCGACCACCGCCCTCGACGTCGCAGTGCAGGCGGGCATCCTCGAGCTGCTGCGCGAGATCAAGGACCGCCACGGTGCAGCGATCCTCCTCATCAGCCACGATGTGGCGGTCGTGAACCACTTGTGCGAGCGCCTGGCCGTGATGTACGCGGGGCGCCTGGTCGAGACCGGGCCGACGCGCGACGTGCTGGCGGCCCCGAAGCACCCCTATACCCAAGGGCTGCTTCAGTGCGTGCCGCGGCTCAGGACGCGGCGGGAGATGGTCCCGATCTCGGGCGAAGTGCCTGACCCAGCCGCACTCCCAACGGGCTGCAAGTTCCACCCGCGATGTCCTCTCGTGGAGCCCCGCTGCCTCGACTCCGAGCCGCCGCTGGCCCCCGTCGGCGAGGGGCGTCTGGCCCGATGCATCCTCTATGAGCAAGGGAGGTCGCTATGAGCCACCCACTCGTCGAGGCAATGCACGTAACCAAGGAGTTCGAGTTGGGCGGCGGCGCGTTCGGCCGCGTCTTCGCGCGGCGGAGGCGTCGGCTGCTGGCGGTGGACGATGTTTCGCTCGCCATCCACCAGGGCGAGACCCTGGGGCTGGTCGGCGAGAGCGGCAGCGGCAAGTCCACTCTGGCCCGCCTGCTGCTGCGCCTGATCCGCCCGACGGATGGGGGAGTCTGCTTCGACGGGCAGGACATCTCGGGCCTCGGCGAGCGCGCGCTGCGGCCCTTGCGGCGGGGGATGCAGATCATCTTCCAGAACCCCTACGCCTCGCTCAACCCCCGCCAGAGCGTGCGCCAGATTCTCTCCCTGCCGTTGCGGCTGCACTTCAAGATGACCGAACGAGAGCGCCGCGACCGCCTCGACGAGCTCCTCCGCCAGGTGGGCCTCTCGCCCGACCACGCGGGCCGCTATCCGCATCAGTTGAGCGGCGGAATGCGGCAGCGGGTCGCCATCGCCCGCGCGCTGGCCGTCCGGCCCGAGTTCATCATCTGCGACGAGCCGGTCTCGGCGCTCGACGTTTCGATCCAGGCGCAGATCCTCGCGCTGCTCCAGCGGCTCCAGCAAGAGTTCCATCTGACCTATCTCTTCATCTCCCACGACCTGGCGGTAGTGCGCCAGCTTGCCGACCGCATCGCCGTGATGCAGCGGGGCAAGGTGGTCGAGATCGGGTCCGCCGAGCAGGTCATTGACCGCCCGCAGCACCCCTACACGCAGATGCTGCTGGCCTCCGCACCGGAGTTGCCATGACGCCCACGGATCCCAATTGCCGAACCACGTGGTGGCTGCTTCTCGTAACAGGCGGGGCACTGCTGCTTGGCCCGGCGTGCGGCCGCTCGGAACGCCCCGACATCCTCGTCGTCGGCATCGCCCAGACCGTGGCCACGCTCGACCCCGCCATGCACCGCGACCGCACCACCGAGGCCGTGCTGCGCAACCTGTTCGACGGCCTGGTCACGCGCGACCCCGAGGGACGCGTGGTACCCGAGATGGCCGAGTCGTGGCGCCTCGTGGACGACCGCACCTGGGAGTTCCGCCTGCGACACGGCATCCGCTTCCACGACGGCTCGCCGTTCACGGCGGAAGACGTGAAGTTCACCGTGGACCGCGTCATCCACGAGCGTGCGGTCGGCGGGCGCAGTTCGCCGCGCCGCGGGCTGATCGAGAAGGTCATCGGCGCCGAAGTGGTGGACGCCTACACCGTCCGCCTCCTCACGAGCGAGCCGTTCCCGGCCCTCGTCAACATGCTGCCGTTCATCGAGATCGTGCCGAAGGCCTACGTCGAACGGGTGGGCGACGCGGAGTTCGCCGAGCACCCCGTCGGGGCCGGCCCCTTCCGGTTCGTCGCGTGGCGGAGGGGCGAGCACATCATGATGCGCCGGTTCGACGACTACTACGGCGGGGCGCCCGACATCCCACCCGTCGGCCCCGCGCGGGTCGGCACGCTCGTCTTCCGGCCCATCCCCGAGCCGGCCACGCGGGTGGCGGCGCTGAAGGCCAACGAGTGCGACCTGATCGAAGGCCTGCCGCCGCATCTCATCGGCAGCATCGAGAGCGACTCCCGCACCCGGCTGCTCACGTGCACCGGCACGCGCACGTTCTACGCGGGAATGAACGTCACTCGTCCGCCGTTCAACGACCCCCGCGTGCGGCAGGCCATGAACTACGCGGTGAACCCTGGGGAGATCGCCGACACGATTCTCGAAGGCGCCGCGACGGTGCTCGCAGGCCCGCTCGTGCCGGGCGCTCTGGGGTTCGAGCCAGGCCTGAAGCCCTACGGTCAGGACGCGGCCCGAGCAAAGCAGCTGCTTGCGGAGGCGGGTTACGCGGAGGGCTTCCAGGTCATCCTCGACACTTCGCACGACCTGATCGACGTGGCCATGGCACTGCGCAACCAGTTGGCACGCGTGGGCGTGCAGGCAAGGGTCGAAGTGCGGGAGACAGGAGTCTTCCGCGCCGAGCTGGCGGCCCTGAAGCGCGACTTCTTCCTCACCAGTTGGGGCAACGCCAGCCTGGACCCTGTCGGCCTCCTCAACCCCACGGTGCGCACGGGCGGCAGGGGCAACTACACGGGCTACGCCAATCCGAAGGCCGATGCGCTCCTTGGCCGAGCCGTGGCCGAGCTGAACCCGCAGGAGCGCCGACGCCTCTATGCCGAATGCGCACGCATCGTTCACGACGATGCACCCTGGGTCTTCCTGTTCACCACACAGGAACTCTACGCCGCCCGGTGTACGCTTCGCGGCTGGGTGCCACGACGCGATGGCTGGCTCACCATGCACGACGTAGAGCTATGATTCCGGGCTGGCATCCTTGAAGTCCGGGCCGCGGTCGCTGCGAATAGGGGAAGAACGGCTTCCTCAGAACACCGGAAGCCGTTCGCATCCGCGCTCTAATGGCTCACCACTTCCTCTGCTACGCCGTTGCCGTTGTCACCCTTCTCCTCGCCGATGATGGTCTCAAACGCCTTCTCCAGGCAATGGACAGCCAGAGGGATCTCGTTCCTGCTGAAGCTCGTTGTTGACTTCCATGTCCCGCTCTTGTCCCTGTAACGTCGTTCAACGGTTGCCTTCAACATCGTCTTGGCCGACCCATTCGCCTGGATCTCGTTTTCCCAGATGGCGCAGGATACCCGCCCCGCACGGAACTTCGCCGGTGGTTTCTGTCCTGTCATTTTGGTTCACCTTGGGGGAGTCATCTGATGTGACGCCCCTCCTTCCGGAATGGGGAGGAGGGGCGGCGGTGTAGCCAGGCACAACCCATACTGGCCAAAGCCTTGTCGGTGGCTGTCGGATGCCTCCTGCCGTTCTCCGATGGCCGCATCCCCGGAGCTACCCCGGACCCACTTGACTCTACGGACCAGGAGGCGCTACAGTAGCCGCCGGAAAGGCTGGCTAACGGGGTCAGCCAGGACCAAATGGGGAATCTCGGCTGATATGTCCAGCGCGGGGTGTCCCACATGGCTTCTCTGGAAGGAGACGGACATGGCGAGACGCAACTATGACCAGTACCAGATGCCGCGTCTGCTAAGGCGGGCCGTGAAGTTCGGCGTGCCACTGGCGATTGTGCTGGTGCTCGTGCTGGCGGCCCTGGTCATAGGCTTCGCCTGCAAGCGGGAGACGGGGATGCCAGGCCACGAGTCGTACGTCGTCCGCAAACCGTGGGGCGGGCGGACGACCTACGTGCAGACCCTCCACGGGATCGAGAGCACGCCGTTGAACCTCTTCTACGAGGTGGCCGAGGTGCTCGACATGCGGCCCAGGCGCCACGAGGAGAAGTTCAGCGTCACGGTGAAGGGCGACGTGAACATCGAGTTCCGCTGCCACATCGTCATGGCCGTGAAGCCCGACGCGTCGAAGGATGTCGTGGAGAAGTACGGGGGGGATTTCTACAAGACGAGAGTCCAGAAGCCTTTCCGCGAACGCGTCCGTGCCGAGGTCACCAAGCACGCGGTGTTCGAGGTCAAGGCCAACCGCAACGAGATCGCCGCGAACATCCTGAAGGACATGCAGGCGACGTTCGCCAAAGAGCCCTTCGTCATCCTCGACGTGCTCACGGGCAACATCGACTACGACCCCCAGGTGAAACTCTCCGCCGTCCGCGCCATCGTTAAGAAAGAGGAGAGCAACCAGCGCGACATCCAGCTCAAGATCCAGGGCAGGGACAACGAGATCAAGGAGACGGAGGCCGAGGGCATCCGCGAATCGCAGGACATCATCCGCGGCTCGCTGACCCGCAAGTACAACACCTGGAACGGCATCAAGGCGATCGAGGAGCTTGCCGGCGCATCCGACGACGCGACCGGGGCCGCGCGGCCCGCGCCGAACACCATGTTCATCTTCGTCCCCGCGGGGCAAGGCGGCCAGTTCTCCCTCATCCTCAGCGACTCGATGCTCAAAGGGGGCCAGCGGGCGATCACCGTCCCCCGGAAGCGATAGCTGCCCACCCACGCCCACTCAGGAGACCACGCGATGAAGACACGAAAAGCGATTCTCGGGCTGATGCTCGCCGCCGTCGCCCTGGCGCTCGCGGGCTGCGACAACGTGCAAACCCCCCAGGGCGAGGTGACCTATCTCTACAAGGACGCGCGATGGTACCGCAGCGCGTCGTTCCAGGGCACCCAGCGCGGCCCCACATCCACGGGCTGGGTGTGGCAGGTGGCGGCCATCTCGTTCGACTACCGCCCCAAGACCTACGAGGAGCCGTTTGAGATCCTCGTCAAGGACGACATCAACATGTCGTTCGAGGCCAGCGCCATCATCTCGGTCAAGTCCGATGAGCAGAGCGCCCGCGAGATGATCGAGGGATGGGGCGACAAGTTCTACGAGAACATCGTCAAGGAGTCCTTCCGCTCGATCACACGCAAGGTCGTTGGCAGCTACGAATCGAGGGAAATCCGCGCCAGCCGACAGGCCATCAGCGAGAAGATCAAAGAGCTGCTCATCGCGAAGCTCGACGACTACGAGCGGATGTTCATCGAGCTCAACCCCGCCGTCTACAAGGGGGTGCCCGTCATCATCGAGAGCGTGAACATCGACAACCTCGACTACCCGCAGCAACTCCGCGACGCCATCTCGAAGACCCGCGAGTTCGAGAAGCAGCTCCAGCAGAAGGAGACCGAACTCGAAATCGCCAAGAAGGACAAGGAACGCATGGTCATGCGGGCGGGCAGCCTGGCAAAGCGAATGGCGACCATCTCCGACACCCTCGACGACGAGTACATCACCAACTACGCCATCGAGGTAGCCAAGAAGATCGCCACCTCCGAGTGCCCCACCGTGGTCATCATCTCCACCGATCCCCGCGCGCCCGGCGTGCCCTACGTGGGATCCGCCAGGGATGAGCCCGAGGCCAAGGAGCCCGCCAAGCCCCAACCGAAGTGACGCAAGGGGCTCGTGATAGACCCGGTACTGTTCGGCAGCCCTTTACTGGCCCGTTCGAGTCCTCACCGGGGAGCCACGATTTTTCGGTGAGAGCGTACTATCCGAATATTCATCCGTGGTTTGTAAGGTTGCGTCTCTGCTGGAGTTATGCTATCGTCCGCGCCGGGGGTGATCGTAGGACATTCCAGAGGAGATCACATGGCGCAGGATGGCGCGCGGCGGTTCAACTGGGCTCGGCTTCCCCTGGTCGCGACCATCGCACGGGTGTTGTGCCGGGAGGTGACCCTCGAGAACGAGTATCTCCGGGTCCAGTACGAGGTCGTGCGGTCCAAGGTTCCCGGCCGGATACGGTTCACGGACGAGGAGCGCCGGCGACTGGTGGACGCGGCGCTGGCCATGGGACGCAAGGCGATGCGGTCGGTCGTGAGCATCGTGAAGCCCGAGACCATCCTGGCCTGGCAGCGCCGGCTGGAGCAGAAGAAGTGGGACTACTCCGAGCGGAGGCAACGGGTGGCGGGCCGCCCAAGGACGCCAGGGGATGTGGAGGCGGTGGTGTGCCGCCTGGCGCGGGAGAACACCTGGGGTTACCAGCGCATCAGTGGGGAACTGAAGAAGCTGGGGATCAAGCTGTCGAAGAGCTGCGTGTCGGACATCCTCCGGCGGAACGGCCTGCCGCCCGCCCCCGAACGCGGCGGCCTGACGTGGCGTGAATTCCTCGCGCAGGAGGCAGACGTGCTGCTGTGTGCTGACCTGTTTACAAAGGAGATTTGGACGTTCTGCTGCCCGCGGCGTGCGTTCGTGCTCGTCGTCATGCATCTCAAGAGCCTGCGCCGCGCTGTGGCCCTCTATCGCCGGCACTACAATGAATGCCGGCCGCACCAGGGCCTCGCGAACCGCGTGCCGAGGACCATCCGCACGGGCGAGCCGGCGCCCGAGCCAGTCAGCGGGCCGATCGGCGCCGTGCATTGCGAGGAGAGCTTGGGCGGCCTGCTGAAGTCGTACCGCCGAGACGCGGCCTGAAGCCCCGGTTCCCATCTGCTGCACCGAGGGGGACACCGAGAGAGCAGGCCAACTCCGCGCGTCGCACCAGAGATGTCCGGCAACGCCCCGACAGCTCTCAACGTCAGCACCTGCCGAAGATGACCGCCAATGGAGCGTGCTGCCTTCCTGGCCCGAGACCAATCTCTGGAGCCTACGCCCAGTAAATCATGGGGGCTCCCTTCTTCACGGCATCCGCGTATTCTATTCTCGACCGGCCGGCGCCCCGGGAGAAGCCTTCTTCAGAAACTCGAGGCCGACCACATACTGCTTGATGTCCGCGGCATCATACTTTCCGTGGTAAGAGACGACAACCAGTTCCCCATTCTTACGCATGCGCATGTCGCCATAACCAGCGTCCTGGGTATTCCGGTCGCAATGGAACGGTGCGCTCCAGGTCTTGCCCCCGTCCAAGGAATGCCAGAGCCCGACGTTTCGAGTCCCGTTCGCGACCTGTTGCGGACCGGTTCCGATCAATACGCTGTCGTTCCACCAATCGGGGATTTTCTCCACACCGCTCACGTGCTTGAGGTGCTTGAGCGTGTAGATCCTGGGGCGTTTCCAGTACTGCGTGGTTCTCGATATGTCCTCAACCTCGGTCCAGGTCTTGCCCATGTCGTGGCTCCGCGTCACATGGGTTGGCGCAGGCCACATGCCGTGCCGGAGTATGGCCACCATTTCCTGGGGCCCCACCAGTTCAATGCCGGATTCAGAGTCATCGGAACGGTAAAGCCCGTCGGCATTTTGCCTCACTTTTCCGATGAAGTTCACGAACTCCCAGGTCCTCCCGTTGTCCGCCGACTTGAACAGCGCGGGCACACTCTTATGACTGCTTGCAGCCCCGTCATTAGCACGGGATGATGCGTACATGACGCCATCCTTTACAAAGCATTGTTGGGTCATGTCATTGCTGTGTTCCTTGAAGGGGAGCGGCACACCTGTCTGCGCCGCCCTTGCCCATGGACTCCATGTCTTGCCGCCGTCCGAAGAACGCGTGAAGAAATCTGAGCCGTTGCCTTTCCTGTTCTTGAAGTCGTAATCCCAGGCGCAGATCAATAGATCGCCATTAGGCGCCAGATAGATATAGGGCTCAATCGGATCGTATGTGGACTCCTTCGGACTCGGCGCCCCTGGCAGGCCCTTGACCGGCTTGCCGTCAGTGAACGTGTTCGGGGGAAACCAGGTCCGGCCTTCATCTTTCGAGAACACCACCTCGATCTGCCCGTCATGGCAGTCCCAGTGATGGTCCGAGTGGATGTAGGTCATGACCCATGTCCCATCCGCCAGGATCTGCAGTGACGCACGGCCGAAATAGCGACCCGGTGCAGTCCGAAGCGTTCTGGTTTCCTTAACAGTGAATCGCAAGTCCTTTTCCTCCTTCAATACCGGCTCTGCCGAGGCGGAGAGAGCAGGCCCGGCCTCGCCGCAGAACGTCTGCCTCCAGCTCATGATGCTCAGGACAAGCAGTAGGTGAATGGTTCCTAACTTCATTGGTCTTCCTCCCTTTTCTCCTTGGGAACGCCGGTTTTCTTCGTTTTCTTCAAATCTATGATTTCCTGGTTGATCTGTTCCAGCCTGGGACGTTCGTCCTCAGTCAGTTGTTCCTTCCGATGCACTTTCGCCGCCAAGGGCGCGGCCCCCTCCCGCAGTACCTTGAGACAAGCGTTGGCATCTTGTCTTTGCCTTTGGTCGGTGGTCCGTAGTCTCTTCCGTCCCATCGTCCCCATTACTCTTCTGGTTTCCTCGTCGACAAGAGTTTCAGCCCGCACTGCCTTTCCTCTCTCGCTCAGGATGCGATGGATGACATACATGCTTTCGTATCCTTAACCGGCATTTCCCATTTGAGTGTCCGAGACTCAACTGCTGAGCCTCGACGTCCTGTCTCCCGGATGGCCATTGTGCCGCTCCTCCATGAATCTCCGCAGCTACTCTCCCGCAAGCTTCTGCACTTGGGCGGCTGCATCGAACAGCCGAAGGTTGCGCTCCTGCCACAGATAGGGCGCCATCCGCCCCGCACCCAGCGCCTGATAGCGCAGGACGTTCGTGCGCTCGTCCAGCATGTCCTGGCATTTCCTGGCCAGGTCGGCCGGCAGCGGCTTCTCCTTGGCCAGCGGGGCCTTCTCGATGAAGATGCGCGCCTCGGACTCCTGGTTGTTCTCCAGGGCGTTCTCGAAACGGACGGTGGAGACGGGGCCCTCGGGCCCGGGGCCGAAGAGGTCCACGGTGTTGTTGCCCACCCCGTTGCGGCCCATGTTGGACGAGGGATAGAGCCCGCAGAAGGTGCCGCCGCCGTTGAACATCTCCGCGGAGCCGCCGGCGGGCAGGAGCTTGCCGAGCGAGCCGACGATCGGCCAGAAGTCCCCGCCCACGTTGCCGTTGCCGTTCCGGCCGCAGGCGATGGTGCTCTCTCCCCACATGTGGAACGACCACGGCGGCGGGTAGCCCAGCAGGCACAGGCAATCCACCCCGGGGCGGTTGAAGTTGAAGACGATGTGCTTGGGGTCGTACTGCCAGCCATAGAAGCGCTTCTCGAACGGCGGCGGGATGCGCCCGCCCCAGACTATCGAGCTGGCGCCCACCCGCACGACCTTCGACTTGTCGCTCTTGGGGCCGTACCGGAACGTCTGGGAGTCCCAGTGCGACTCGCGGTACCAGGGCGTGCCGGGGATGATGCGCTCGAGCATGGCCACGTGCTCAGGTAAGGGGTAGTCGTCGCTGCCCTTGCCCCACATGATCTTGTCCGCAAGCCCCGCGTCCGCCAGGTGCTTCCTGGCGATGAGCAGGAGCGGCTTGAGCAGCTTCTCGCAGTCCGGGGAGCCGTAGGGCGGCAGCGACAGGTCCTCCTTGTTGCCTGTGGCCGGGTCGCGCGCGGTCACGCGGACGCTGCCGCTCTTGAGGCTGCCGCCGTACTTCTCGACGTTGTCGGCATAGACTTTGCCGGCCTCCAGGCCCCAGATGTTCAGCACGACGGCCTTGATGCGGGCCGGGTCGTGGTACTTCATGGCGGTCTTGACATAGTGGTCGAAGATCGCGAAGTCGTAGTCGTAGGCGCCGTCCGGCTTCTTGTCCCAAATCACCCAACTGTCCTCGTTGCCCATGCAGCCCTTGGCCAGCAGATTGAGTTGCAGGCCGACGTTGCCGCCCTCGCCCATCAGCTTCAGCGACCGCTCGATCAGCTTCCAGTGCTCCTCGGACCAGGGCTTGACCTTGTAGTAGGCCGCCAGCGTCTCCGGCGACTGGTAGATCATGAGGAGCGTGGCGTAGTCCTTGAGGTCCGGCAGGGTCCAGTCGGCCACGGACACCTCCACCGGGACAGCCACCGGCTGGGCGCCCTGCGTCCCGACGGCCAGCTCGCCCCTGTAGAGGCCGGCCGGAGCGTCCTTGGGCACGCGCACGGTGAGCCACAGGCCCACGCAGGGCAGGGCAGGCTGGGGCGGGGCGTCGAGGAGCATGTCCAGCCGGTGGCCGATGTCGCCCTGCGTTGAGATCGTCAGGTCCGTCGGGACCACGCCGCTGAAGTAGTCCAGGCCCACGGGCCCGTAATAGGCCTTCCTGGATTGCCAGAAGGGGTTGCTGACGGCGTAGCGAACCTGCACGGCGCTGGCGGGGATGGAGCCCTTGCCCTCGGCGTGCCTCAGGGCGCTGACCTTGGCGGTGAGATTCTCCAGCGGCTTGTCGGCGGCAGCCACGACCTGGCCGGAGAAGGCGCCGTTCCGGGCCGCGACGATCCGGACGGGCGTCTGTCCCTCGTCGAGACAGGGGGCCGCCTTGCTTGAGACCTGCCGCGTGATGTCCACCGCCCAGGCCCGCAGGCCGGCGGGGGCCTTCGGGCCGGGGTCGAGGACCGCATCCTCGGGCCCGTCGCACTGGAACGAGAGCAGGCTCAGCCCGAGCGTTGACCAGCCCCGCTGCCAGCCGGCTTCGTACTTCTTCCTGGCCACCTCGGCCGGGTACTCGCTGCGGTGAATCTCGATGGCCAGGACGTTGAGGCCGTCGCGGAGGGCGTGGGCAGGGACTTCCTTCGGCCCGAAGGTCCGCTCGCGGAGTCCCCAGGGGGCGTTGGCATCGAAGGCGTTGAGATAGTGCCCCTTGGTCTTCTCCTTCTCGCTCTTGTCCTCCGTGTAGAACCACGCGCTCAGCGGGTAGTCCTCGGCCGGCGTGGTCGGCTGGATGGCTCCGTCGGGCAGATGCGCGCGGGCCACCTCCTTGCCATTGAGGTAGGCCACGAACCCTCCACGGTAGGTCAGCGTCAGCCAGAGCTTGCCAGCCTTGCCGCGGTCCTTGACCACGAACTTGCCGCGGTAGCTGACCAGGCCGATGTTCTCATTGAAGGGGTCGCCGCCGCGGAGACAGACGTTGGTGGCGTCTTGGCTGATGCGGATCAGCCGGCCGTCGCCGGTGGAGAAATCGCGTCCCCGGTACAGCAGCCAGTCGCCGTCGGGGAAGTCCGGCGACCTCCACTCCGGCGGCGGAGGCGGTGTGCGCAGGCCCATGTCGTGGGTCTTGGCGAAGAGCTTGGCGCGAGAATCGGCGTCGGCGGGAAGCCCGGCCGCCTCTGCCGATTGAACCGACAGACTTGGCGGGAAGAAGGTGTAATGCTTCCGCCAGAAATGCTTCTCGCTGAGGATCACCCGGATTGCCGGCGCGGCCTTGGCGTAGGGCCCTCCCTCGGCGGCCAATCCGGGCATCGCGAGCATCGCGCTCGCGCCGAGGGCCGCGACGACAACCGCGCTGGAAACGACCGACTTCATATCACCCCGGAACATGGCGTGCCCTCTTTGTCCTGTCGGGCGATATGCCCTGTCCTCTTCGGGTCGGCTCCATTCCTGCGCCCATCATCTCCTGCCCATCTGGCGCCTGCGAGTCCTCGCCCACCATTGCCTGAGCGGCGTTTGGGCATTCGACGCCTGGCTGATTGTACCCGCATTGCCCCTTGATGCAAGTGCCTCCGTTGTGAAGACCTCGGAACCTGTCGTTCCTGGGCACGCAGGCAGCCTTCGCTACCCTGTCGGTCGCCGCATCCAGTGCGACACCGTGTCCGCTGTGGCACGGTGTCGCAAAGACAAGCGTGCGAGGTCGGTCAGAACGTGCATAAGTGGGACGGATATGAAGGCGATGGAGGAGGAAGCAGTCCTTGATGTGCTTTGCGAAGCCTGCTTGGCGAAAGTCGAGGGGAAGCTCCAACACGGGGGAACCCTGTTCGACCACAGGCTGGATGGGTATGGCTTCTGTCAGGAATGCAGCAAGCGAATCAACGCGTTTTTCGACGAGAAGATGAAGGGGGGAGCACGGCCAACGGAGGCTGATGGGAACGAGAGATTCGCGATGAGGTGGGCA
>Ga0307378_10003473_pt1 | contig 23095 bp, 19 predicted proteins | sample UN1MG_FD_202238 | JGI IMG/M metagenome (GOLD analysis project Ga0307378, IMG submission 202238) | Soil microbial communities from Risofladan, Vaasa, Finland - UN-1 | ecosystem: Environmental > Terrestrial > Soil > Coastal area > Acid sulfate soil | place: Finland: Risofladan, Vaasa | collected...
AATATCATAGTAATCAAATACTGGACCATCCTTGCAAGCATATTTCCAAGAAGTTGAATTCCCTAGATTACAATGTCCACATTTTCCTACACCACATTTCATTCGCCGCTCAAGTGTTACGAAAATATTTCTAGGATCGAAGTTTAGCTTTACTAATTCTTCAAACATTGATTTATACATTCTTGGAGGACCACAAAGAGCTACACCACAATTTTCTGGATTAACATTTACTTTGTCAAGATGTTCATGAGCTCTACCTTTTAAACCAGTACATTGACTATCACGAGTCACCGTCTGAATGATTTTAATATTCTCTGCTTCTGCAATATCTCTAAGTGCTTCTAATTCTTTATCAAATAATAGCTCTTTACAATATTTGGCTGAATTAATTATTGTAATATTACCAAATCTCCATCTATTATCTAAAGCATAAAGGAAAACTGATCTTAAGGGGGCCATACCTAATCCTGCTGCTACAAGTAGTAAATCCTTATCCCAAAATTTTTCCATTGGAAATCCATTACCATATGGACCTCGAATACCTACTAGTGTTCCAGGAAGTAATTCATGAATTTTTGTTGTTACACGACCTGCTTTTCTAATGCATAATTCGAAGAATCCAATTCTCATTGCTGAAGAACAGATAGAGATAGGTACCTCTCCAAAGCCAGGCATTGAAACCTCCACAAATTGTCCTGGTTTAAAATTCCATTTTTGTGCTATTTCGGGATCTTCAAATCTAAAAAGAAATAATTTATCCATTTCAGTTAAATTATAGACACGAAGCAATCGACATTTATGTGTATCATAAATGTTGTCTTTTCCATCAGGTATAATTCGAATTTTCTTTGTTAACATTCAGAGATCTCCTTGTATTTCCATTAAATTCTTCTTATAGTTGATATCTGCAGGACAATAATTAGTACACCTACCACAACCAACACAATAAGCTGTTGTAACTTGTTCACAATAAGCATTTTTACACATGTATCGATTTCTAAATCTGGAAAGTTTTGTATCTCTAAAATTATGATCTCCAGCAACTAAACCATGCGTTCTAAATTGACAACTGTCCCAGATTCTAACTCGAGAGCCAGTTACTCCATCTAAATTAGGATAATCTTTAACATCATAACACCGACAAGTTGGACAGGTAATAGTACAATTTCCACATCCTAAACATTTTTCACTTTCCCGTTCCCAGAGCGCAACACTTTCATTTAGTTCAATATTATATCTTAAACTGTCCCAATTCCCTTGAACTGTAAAAAGTGATTTCTTTTTCTTATCAAATTTAACTAGTTCTTCAGTATCTATATCAGTGACCTTTTCAAATAAATTTGGATTCTGATCAACTATTTTATGACCTTTTACACTACCAACTCGTATAACATAGCCATCTGGTACTTCACTCAAGAATAAGTCAAAACCTTTGTCAACAAATTCTGCTCGTCTGACATTACAGAAACAATATTCATCAGGTAAACAACTAATACCTATTATTATTCCATTTTCTCTTCTTCGTTGATAGTAAGGATCAGGTTCATCATCAATAAAAATTGAATCCATAATTCTTAAACCAACAATATCACAAGCATGAACACCAAAAAGAACAATTGGTCCTTTATCTTCAAAAGCTTCATACATTTCTACTTCGTCTTTGTCATAGGTAAAGAGTCTTTCTTTTGTATGGTAAAAGTATTTTTTAGGAGGCATTAAAGTTCGATGATAATCAAAAACTACTTCATTAACATCTATTACAGGGCAAAAATCAACTGATTTGTCTGAAATTTTCTTTGGAGCAAATAACTTACCCCAAGCTTTTAATCCTTCAATGAAATCGAATATTTTTTCTTTATTTAATTTTACATATCTCATAATATGCTGTCCTGAATTTTTAATTTACTGATATAATAATCAGTCAAATTACACCTTTCCTCACTTTATGTTTTAAGTTTTTTTGATAATTATTCATTTAATTCTTCACTTACTATCTTGTTGTTTGAATATGAAAAGAGTTAAAAAATATTCTAAATTACTTTGTTTTAATATTCTCAAAATCTATTAGCAATATTCATGTTGGATGTTTTGTAATGACAACATTAGAAGCAAATGAAAATCACATAAAAGAACTTGAAAAAAACATGGAAAAATCTTTCGATGATAAAGATTATTCACAATATCTTACAAATTCAAAAGAAATGAAAGACAAAGTACGTTCTAAGATTCAAAAATTAACAGGAAGTACTCTAGATTTTTGGAAAGAACCAATCGGGAAAGAATTTTTTATCCCTGTAAATGATGGAGAAATACGCGTTTTCCATATCAAACCAGAAAATGCAATAAGTAAAAGACCTGTTATTTTCATTTCAGGATGGGGAACATTACCATTTCTATTCAAAGAAATGTATGAACCACTTCACGAAAGAGTGGAATTTTATTATGTTGAGACACGAGAAAAAAGAAGTAGTCATCTGAATAGAAAGAATGCAAGTTTAAGTTTATCTCAAAAGGCATTAGATATACAAGCAGTGATAGACTATCTTTCCCTTAATAATAGAGACTTTGTATTAATTGGTACATGCTGGGGGGCAGCTATAATTTTGCAAGGATTACTTGATCAAACATTGAAAGCTCCTTCTATTGTTACTTTTGCTCCAATGCATAAATTATGGTTCAATAAATTCATCTTAAAGAATGTTCTTAGCTTTTTACCAATTTTCATTCTAAGAATCTTGTTCAAAATAATTCCTCCTTTCATATTTTTAGGTATGAAAGAAAAAACTCAGAAGAGAAGGAATTTTGCACTCATTAAAGAAGCAGAAGTTTGGAAATGGAAAAAAGCTGCTATTGCTACAGCTGACTTTGAACTATTTGGAAAACTCTCTGAAATACAAGATGAGGTTTTTGTAATTAGTGGAACAAATGATCGTGTCCATGATGAGAACTGTTATCCAAGAATTGCAGATGAATTGCCAAAAGGACGATTTTTCTATTTCGGTCTTAACGAAAACGAAAGAGAGCATCTCTTAGGATTAGTTTTACATGACTTTTCAGAAATAACATCAAAACAAAAAGTACCTGATTTTTTTGTTGAATATGAAAAATTCATTAATTAATGAAAAAAAAAAATTTCTTTTTTAGATATATTAATAGTAAAATCTAATAGCTAATAAATTAATGTAAATTATATATACCAATTTCTTCCTATTTAAAAATGAAATATTCCAATTATAGAAGAAAACAGAGACTTTACTTGATTGAAAAAGTTGAGTGTAATACCTTGGAAAAAATAAAAGTGCTTCTAGTAGATGATGAACAAGACTTACTAGATGCCACTAAACTATTTCTAGAAATTATGGAACCTAAATTTAATATCGATCTTGCTTTAACTGTTCAAGAAGCATTAACTAAAATCAATCAAGAACCTTATGATGTGATTATTTCTGATTATCAAATGCCTGATTTGGATGGTTTAGAATTTTTAACTATAATTAGAGAAAGAGAGCAAGATACTCCTTTCATTATTTTTACCGGTAGAGGAAGAGAAGAAGTGGCAATTCGAGCTTTGAATTTAGGAGCAGATTACTATTTACAAAAAGGGGGAGACCCAAAAAGCCAATTTCGAGAATTAGTAAATCTGATAGAAAAAAGTATAGATCGTAGAGAAACAAAGACTGCACTAATGAAAAGTGAGGAGAAATTTTCCAAAGCATTTCAATATGGTTTGAATGCTAATGCCATTATTAGGATAAGAGATTTGATTTTTCTTGATATTAATGAAAATTTCTCTAAATTACTAGATTATTCAAGAGAAGAAATTGTTAACAAACCACTAGATAGTTTGAAATTATTAGTGAATCCAAAAGAGATTGATACTTATAAGGAATTGTTATTGAAAAAAAATGAAATCGTTGATTATGAAACCCTTTTAGTGAGTAAAAATTCTCGTATAATTCCAGTTCAAATTTCTTCTTCATTAATTGAAATTGAAGAAGAGCTCTGTGCTTTAGCTATTATAAGAGATATTTCCGCACTTTCTGAAGCACAAGAAGAATTAAAAGAAAATGAAATGAGGTATCGATTTTTATTTGAAGAGTTTCCAATCGCTCTAATAAATCTCAATCTATTTAATTTTAAAAAACAATTAGATGAAATTAATATTAAAGATAAAGAAGAATTAATGAAATATTTAGAATTAAATCCTGAGATTAAATTAGCTCTTTTTTCTAAAATAAAAATAGTAGAAGTAAATAAAATTGCATTAAAAATGTTTGATATACCTGAAAAGGATTATATTGATTCTTTATTGAATTACGAATTGATAAATAAGCATAACCAAATTTTCTTCACAATGTTCAGTCACCTAATATCTGGGGAAAAAATTACACAAGATGAATTTACATATCTAACTAAAAATAATGAGCAAAAAAGTATAATTATCAAATTATCTATAGCACCAGGTTCAAGTGAAACATGGTCAAAAGTATTCGTTACTTTAGTTGATATCACTGAAAGAGTTATTGCAGAGGAAAATATGAAAAAGGAAAGACTTGCTCTTAAAATAATTGCTGATTCAGCTGTTGCTAGTAAGGATATAACAGACATGTGTGATAAGGTCCTCCAAGGATTACTAGATGTTCTACAATTTGACTTTGGAACAATAAGAATTTATGATAAAGAAGAAGAATCACTAAAACCAATATCAATAATAGGTTTAACAAATTCTCAAAAGGAATATGTGAAAACGATTTTAGTTGAGAGTGATAAACATATTTTAGCTTCCAGATTAAAAGAAAAAGTAATGATTTTTTTACCTGATATTATAAAAACTGAATTATACGAAAACAATGAATTCTTCCAACAATTGAAAATCAGATCTTATATCTTTTGTCCTTTAATTGGGCATTCTGGAAATACGCTTGGTTCTTTACAAATAGGATCTAGAGAAGTAAAAATATTTGAAGAAAAATACAGGATATTCTTTAAGACTATTGCTGAAATGATATCTACAATTCTTGAAAGAATGATAAATAGAAACAATAATAACCAAAAATCTATTTTTCAATAGCTAAAAATAAGCTATTATTAAGAAATTTCTTAAAAGGAATAATTTTTCTGTTTAGTTGAACAGGTGTAATAATAATGAAATCAAATCCCAAAACAATAATTATATCTTCAATTGAAAATTCTCTAACTGAAATATTTATTGAAATGAAAATAAAAGGAAAAGGAATAGTCCAAGAAGTAAGTAAGAGAGATACTTTTGGAGATTATTGTACACCAATTTTTCAGATTGCTAGTCAAAATAAGAAAAATCCAATTGAACTTGCTCAAATAATTGCAGAAAAATTCCCACAAAATGAATTTATATCTAAAGTTGTTGCAGAAAGAGGATTTGTTAATTATGAATTGAATAGATCGCTGTGTATAAAAAAAATTCTTGCAGATATTTTGGAAAATGAAAATTTCTTTGTCAATGATCATTACAAAGGCAAAAAAATTATTGTGGAACATACTTCTGCAAATCCCAATGGGCCGATCCATATAGGTAATTTTAGAGGATCAATTATTGGAGATGTTTTTGCTCGAATCTTGAAAACTTGTAGTGCTGAAGTTCAAACAAATTTTTATATTGATGACTTAGGTCACCAAGTGCCGGTTTGTGCTCTTGGTTATAGGTTACTGGAAAAATATGCTCAAATACCTGTGGATATTAAAATAGATCATTTGCTCGGAAGGATATATGGCATCACTCATACAATGTATGATATACAAAAAATCAAGAAAGAATTGCAAACAAAATACAAATTTACACTAGGAAAAGATAAAAATTGGATTTCAAAAAATGAATCGGTTGAATTAGAAAAATTTCTAAAAAAGGAAAAACTTCCTGAAAATGAAATCAATGATTTCAAGAAAAGATTAGAATTTTTATTCAAAGTCCAAAGTGATATCTTTAAAAGATTTAAGAAACTCTATGATACTCTAAAAGCAAGCATAGAAAAAGATGGAATTGATTTAACTGTTGCTGTTCCTGATTTAAATAGACGGTATATGACTAAAGACGAAGAAGCATACAAAATTGTTCGTTTTGCATGTGAAGAAGCTCTACGAGGACAAAGAGAAGAATTGGCTCTTTTAGGAATTTATCATGATAATTTTGATTGGGAAGCTGATTTACAATGGTCTGGTGAAGTCGAGAAAGCAATGCAACAATTAGAGAAAAATGATTATATAATCAAAGATGGAAAAGCAAAGTTATTTGATGCAAATAAAGCTGCTAATCTCAAAGGTGCAAGAGAATATCTAAGGCTGAAATCTGATTATGAAATACCAAAAGCTATTCTTGTAACATCAACAGGCGATACTCTCTATCTTCTAAGAGATATTGCTTATTCATTAAAAAAAGTAGATCATTACAGTTCTGATAAAGTATTCAATGTTATAGGTAAGCAACAAGAATTAGCTCAAAGACAATTGAATTTAGCTGTAAGAGCAATTAATAGAGATGATGCTGCAAATAAAATGTGGCATTTAAACTATGAATATATGGAACTAAAAGGTGCACTCACAAGTATGAGTGCTAGGAGATTACAATATATCACACCATTGGAAATTTATGAAGAAACCAAAAAAGTTGTTTTAGAAAATTTCCTGAAAGATAGAGAATATTCTGAAAAAGAAAAGGACGAAATTGCTACTATAGTAACTGTCGGAGCGATCAAATATTCAATTATTGCAATTGGTTTAATGAGGAAGATGATATTTAATCCAGAAGAAGTAATATCTCTTTCTAATAACACCTCAACATTTATTCAATATGCTTATGCTCGTTCACAAAATATTCTTGCTAAAACGAGTTTTAAATGGCAAACTAAAGATTCTCAGATGTTAGAATCACTAACAGAAGATGAAGAATGGTCATTAGTGCTTAAACTTACACAATTATCAGATGTTATTTTGAGTGCTGCAGATCAAATTAAACCTGAATTAATTTGTAATTACCTGTTTGAAGTTGCTAATCTTTTCAATAAATTTTATGATATTCATAGAGTGTTAGAAGCTGAGACAAAAGAATTGGTTGTTGCTAGATTAGCTTTAACATACGCTTCAGGTCAGATTCTTAAAACAGGACTAAGTATTTTAGGAATTGAATCACCTAAAAGGATGTAATGATTCTTCTCCTCTAATTTTTCCTTTATATCTTTGTATTACCTTGATAGGATTGTAGATAACACCATTCCTTTTGAATTAATTCCATTATAAAATAAATGTGGAAAATTTGTGAAAAGAAGTTTTTATACTTATTTTCACTCACAATTCAGAAAATGATTGAGATGGTGCTGAAGCTTTGGATAATAAGTACATTCAAAATGATTATTCTCATGACCAGACAGCTCTAAGAAATTTTGTAACTAAACAAGATAGAAATCCAATGCAAAGAATTGTGAAAAAACCTCTGGGAAAGACTAATTGTTATATAATTGGTGTTGGAGGTGGTGGTAATAATACCATCAACCGCTTGATGTCTACAGCTATCAAGGATGCTGTTTGTTTGTGTATAAATACCGATCTTCAACATCTGGATTCAGTTAAATGTGATACCACCTTACTCATTGGAAAGAAAACTACAAGAGGACTTGGCAGCGGAGGAAAACCTGAATTAGGTTTAGCAGCTGCTGAAGAATCAAAATCTGAAATTCAAAGAATCCTTTCTGATGCTGATGTAGTTTTTCTAACCTGTGGACTTGGAGGAGGAACAGGAACTGGTGCAGTTCCATTAATTGCTGAAATTGCAAAAAATGCTGGTGCAATTGTAATTGGAGTTGTTACTTTACCTTTTAGTATAGAGGGTGGTAGAAAAGAAAAAGCTTACAGAGGCTTAGAAGAACTCCGAAAAAATACTGATACCGTTGTTGTTATCGAAAATGACCAATTACTCGAGTTAGTTCCAAATTTACCTATTGAAGAAGCTTTTAGTGTTGCTGATGAAGTTTTAGCTAACTATATTTACTCAATAATAACCACTGTTTCACAACCAAGCTTAATTAATGTTGATTTTGCAGATTTGAAATCCGTCATTTCTAGTGGTGGAGTTACTATTTGTGGAGTAGGTGAAGCTCAAGGAAAAGATAGAGCAGAATTAGCTGTACAAAAAGCATTGAAGAATCCTTTAATCAATGTAAATTATAGTTTAGGCAAAGCTGCATTGATTCATGTTACTGGTGGATCAACAATGTCATTAAAGGAAGCAAGTAGTGTAGTAGAAATAATTCGAGAAAAAATTCAACCTGAGGCTGAAATCATTTGGGGAACAAAAGTAGATCCAGAACTAGGTGATGTTTTACGAATAACTGTTGTAATCTCTGGTGTGGAAAGTGAACATATTATAGGAAAAGAAAAATCAACTTCTCGTTTACAAAATCCATTGACACCTTATGATAGCCTAGGTCAAATACGAAATCCTGAGGTACAAAGACCAAAAGAGAACTGGTTAAAGCAAGAGACCAGACCTAGTTTTAAGGATTTAAGAAAGAAACTACTTGAAACTAAAAATGAATCTGAAGAAGAATTAAAACCATCAAAAATACAGAAAGATAAATCAGATGAATTCTGGGAAGAACTAGGTATTTCGAAAGGATTAGAGTAATTATATATTTTTTTTCTATTTGAAAACTCAAACAAAACCTTTTAAAAAACAAACCAAAAACAATTTTCTGTTATTAGACAATAATAGGCCCGTAGTGTAGTGGCCCATCATCCAAGTCCTTGGAATTTGGGACGGAGGTTCGAATCCTCTCGGGCCTACCATTTCTCTTTAGATTTAAGTTGATAAAAATGCCAATAAATATGTTTATTGCTGGTGATTTGCATATTCCTTCAAGAGCAACAATGCTCCATCCTTTTTTCCAAGAAATTTTACAAAGCAAAAAATGGGATTTTATAATCTTAACAGGTGATTTTACAACCCTTGAAGTTTTAGAAAGATTTGAGAATTATGTAAATAAACCTGAGAAGATTATTGCTTGTAAAGGGAATATGGATCAATTCAATTTAGCTTTATCGCCTACTTTCAAAATTGGTTCAACTAAATTTGGAGTATTTCATGGAACAGGAATTTCTCCTAGAGGAGATGTTAATCAACTAAAGAAAATTGCTAATAAATTGGATGTAAAAATTTTGATTACTGGACATTCACATCAATTGTTAGTGTATTCCGATAAACAGCATTTAATTCTGAATCCCGGAACTGCAACTGGTGCTACTGGTGGTTCTTCGTGGTATGTAGATACAGCAATATTAGTTTTAATTTTTGAACCTAAATCTGAGAAAATTACCATTGAGAGTTATAAAATTAATGATAAAAATTCATTGAAAAAAAGTATAGAGGTAGTTGAATTATAGTTAATAGCTTCTTTGCTTCTTCTTTCTCAATAAAAATAATGTCACAGATAAAGATGATAATGCACTTACTATAAGACTAAAACCTCTCATTGTTACTAAGAGTGTATAAACTGTTGAGGTAGTTGTAGGAGTTTCTGGTGGCGTAGGTAAAGTTGTTGAGGTTTGAACAAAAAAAGTATAATGTCCAGAAGTTTTTATGTTAGAGTTTGTATCTAAAACTTGTATAAAATATGTATAATGTACATTTCTATTAAATTCTGGTTCTATTGGTATATCAGCAATAAATGTTGCACTACCTGGTAAAAATTGACTCATCTCAACTATTGTTGGTACATCATCATCTTTGTAAAAATACAGAAATGCTGTTATATCTTCATTAAAACAATAATTATCTGATAATCCTGCTGTAATAAGAACAGATCCCTGATCATAAGGTACACCATCCGGAAATCTAACAGCTATATCAACTACCCCCAAAATAGTTGGAGCCATTATATCATCTATTACTATTGTCTCAATAATTGTTACTGGATCCTCATATTGAGCGATAAAAGTTATTATTATTTCATTCTCCCCTAAAGGCATATCAAATTCATTATAGTGAAGATAGTATGACCATACTCCATTGTCTTCATCCATAGTTGCTTGGTCTGTTATATTTGGTCCATAAGTATAATCCCAAGCTGAGAGTTGAATATAAATTGAGCCATGCAAATAATCATCGTAGAATGTTCCAGATAAATACAAGCTATCATAAACTTGAATTCCATCTTCAATTGAATTTCCATCTACGATTGGATTCAATGCTATGTCTGGTGCTTCATTTTCTAATGAAACCAGATAATCGTCCATTGTTATTAACATACTTCTAGCATTATTCTGATTTGAGATTCCGAATGAAAATATAAGTGGCTCACTAAAATTAATAACTAAATCATCAGCATGTCCAGTATTTAATGCTCGAACAATTTCAACTGAATAGGATCCAATTTTATTATTGTTCCAATCAATTGCTATTTCTGTATCATTTTGACTTTCATTTGGTGTAAGGTTTGAATCAAACCATGCAACATAACTTGTTCCATCTAGTATTACACTTTCATCTAAAGGTAGAGCTACACTAGAGTTATCATAGATTGGTTTAGCATTATCAAATGTTAATGTTTTATTTGAATTCATAATATATGATAAATTTCCTAAATCAGGAACACCATTTTCATTGCATTCATACATAAAGTAATTATCTGTTCTATTTGATGCTGTCCAAATAGAAATGTCTGTTAAACTATTTTGAGTAAATCCTATACCTAGTGCATCATCCCTTCCTTGATATAAATACCAATTTGCTATTGTTTCATTGAACATTCCGTATTTGCGCCAATAACTCAATTCATCATCTAAGGCCATATCTTCCCATTCGAAAGCAATATAGACATTTGATTCATCAAAGGCTAACCAAATGTGTACATCATTTATATTTAAGAAAGGTATATTCTCCCATTCACTTAGATTGTTATCTATAGTAATTGAACTCAATCCTGTAATGTTTTGAGCCCAAATACCATTTTCTCCTGTTGCTTTTTCGATTAAATTTGTTTTTTGATTAGTATAAGTATTTGTAAACTCTTCTAACTCCTTATTTGGAATGACAGGTAAAAGAAATAAAATGACTATAATCATGATAATAATTCTCTTCATTATTCCCCTACTTCTTTTATTTACAATTATCCTAATTGCATTATTGCTCAAAAAATCTTTCTAAATTTTCCAAAATTATAAAATTAATCACAAAAACATCTTGAAAATCGATAATTATTATAAAAAATGGTCCTCATAACACTTTTATTTTAGTTCTGAGTTTCTAATTAAAATATTGAATAAGGTCTCTCTGTAATATCTCGATACAGCTGTAAATATTCACGGTATTAAAAGAGCATTACAACTTAAAATAGAGGTAGCAAAGACTAATTTGGAGAATGCCGAGGTGAACAGGTCTAGTAATAATACTGGGTTTGATATTGAAGAAGTAGCAAATACAGTTGATCCCAGCTCAACTTTAGGCTATTTTATGGGTTCTTATGAGGACGTACTAGGAATAGGTATCTTCAATCTATTTGGAGGTGCTCTTTTTTCGAGCTCTAAAGACTCAACTGGAAATTTAGGATTAGCTGCCTTTAAATCATTACTAGGATTAGTAGGTAGTCAAATAGAATATATTTTACCTGGAGAAGCTAGTGTACAATTCATTGCGCCAAATGACATTTTGGTAGGAATTTCAAAAATAAGTAATGATAAAATTATGGCCATTGTTTTAAATAGAGAAGCACAACTTTCAAACATTATACCAAACTTAATCAAAATAGCTAAAATGCTTTCAGGGATAGCTAATAAAACAGGTGCATTATCTAATACACGTTGTTTAAACGCTTGTAATGATACTATTGCTGCTAAAGCAAATCCTAATAAAAGAAAAAATTTAGTCCGAAGATTTGGAGCCTAATTCTTTTTTCTTTCTTTCTTTTTTATTTTTAGTAACTATTTAGTAGAAACTTTAGAAAAATTTTATTTTCAGTAATTCTCCAGATAATCAAAAAGATTTTAATGCTAATAAGCTGAAAACAGAGAAGCAAAGAAAGGTAAAAAGTTAAAAATAGCTAATACACGCTATAAACAAGACTAACGGAAAAAGGTAATGAGTATGACAAGTCGGAAAAACAAAGTGGTTATCATCTTCTCAATGATGCTAATCGCCATGAATCTATTCGCAGTAACTCAGGCAATTGCTACGAACACCAATTTTTTTGATGGTGAAAATTATCTCCCATCATCAAATGTTGATGTTATGGAGGAATATCTACCTTCCAATCCAGTAATAGCTGCTGAAGATGAAATTCCTAATTTAAATAATTGGGATTTATCTATTAACGTAACAAGGAAAATTCAGGTTCATGATTATGGTTTATTAACAGTAAATGATACTTTTTACGTTATTAATAATGATAATGTTACACTTCCATTATTCCGATTTGCTATCCCAAATTATTTAGTTGATCAAATGGGTGAACTTTATGGAGGAGCTATTAGAGAAGATTTAGATGCATCATATAATAGAACGGAAATTGCTATCGAATTAAGAAGCGATAATTTTACATTCTATAAAATGGAATTAACTCCCCCAGTTACAAATAGTTCAAGATATAAAATCAATATTTTTCAAGTATTCATTCATCCGTATGAGAATTTCTTCTATGTAGATGAAAGTTCAAATCCCTATAATGGAGTAAAAATGAATATTAGTGGTGTACCATTTATAACAAAAAAAATACAACAATGCGATACGCAATTCATTAAACCTGAAGAAGGTGGATTGGTAAATTCTTTGTTCTATCCATCTGATCCATCTTTTGGTGAAGCTTCAGCAATATTTAATCCATTTTACAATGTTAATGTATTTAATTTCACTAAAATTTACGACAGTAGTTCTGTGGATTATGTTTATAGAATTCAATTTGGTTGTTGGATGAAAAATGAAGCTCCTTCTCAAATAGCACTCTATAAACGTACAATTACACTAGATAACTGGTATTATGCTAAAATTCATGAAGAATTTACCATTGAAGGCACAGGAGTTCGTCCTGATGAAAATATATATGATTTATCTGATCCCCGTATTTATGCTACTTTTGCATTACAACGTTTTCATTTATCGATTGATAATGCTGAGAATGCTAAAGTATATGATGAATATGGTTCCTTACCTCCTCCTAAAGGTGCAGCGGAAATTAATCAATTAAATCAGATAAATGTTTATCTCCGGATTCCAGTCTATGGTGGTGACACAGCACAAATAAGTGTTGATTATTTGTTAAAATTTGAAGATATATTAGAATTTGAAAAATCGGAGTATATCTTAAAAACATTAGCCATGCCAATATGTGATTTCTATATTGAGGAACTCCAATTAGAAATTGTTTTCCCACAAGGAGCTAATTATCAATATTTATACTATGCGAATAATGCTATTCACGTTGAACCAACTAACCAACTTGTTTTTCTAAACATCGGAACACGACAAGTAATCAAAATGAATGCATACAGTATTACTCCTTATGATAACCTTGATTTAAAGATTGGTTACTTTATGAATGATCTTGCTTATTTCATTCAACCTTTAATATTCTCTATGATCGTCTTTCTAGCATGTTTACTCTATGTTGGTCTTCGTATTTTGAGAAAAGATGTTATCGAGAAGGTAGTTATTTTACCCGAAGAAAAAGAAGAAGTACCAATTGAATTAATTCAAGATTTCGTTGAAAAATATGAAGAAAAGACTGCTTTACAAACAAGAATATCAAAATTGGATGATGATCGCAGAAAGAAGAAAATTAAGGCTAAAGAATACGATCAACAACGAAAAATCTTAGAATCTAAAATGCGAGACACCATTAAAACATTAGATACAACGAAAAGATCTCTTAAAGAGAAAGGTAGGAAATTCTCCTCTGTGATTCAGAAGATTGAAGTCAATGAAGAGAAACGATTGAGTGTTGAGAGAAGTATTCAAGATTTGCGTATAAGATATATCAGAGAAAAAGCGATTTCAAAAGATGCTTATTTGCGTATACTCAGAGATTATCAGAATCAAATAGACAAATTTGAAAGAGATATTGATAAAGAAATTATTAACCTTCGATTACTTATCGAACATGAATCGAAGGAATCATAATCCCTTTCTTTTTTCTCTCATTTTTTTATTTTTAAATAAAGAAAAAGCTGATTGTGAAATTATAATCTATTCAATCCATCCTTCAAGAATTCGATCACAATTTTCACAAATAAACTTATTATAATTATTATCTTCTGGTTTATCGTCAAGCGGAAATTTCTTTTGTCCGCATTTACATACAAAACCATGAATTTTAGCTGGATTCCCATAAACTAATGCATGTGGAGGCACATCTTTTGTTACCACACTCCCAGAACCAATCATTGAAAATTTTCCAATAGTTATGCCACAAATAATAACTGCATTTGCACCTATTGATGCACCATCCTCTACTTTTGTCTCAACAATTTTCCATTCTTGATTAAAAGCACGGGGATAAAAATCGTTAGTAAATACCATATGTGGTCCTAAAAATACATTATTGCCAACTGTTACACCATGATAAACTGAGACTCTATTTTGAATTTTCACTCCATTTCCAATTCTTACTCCAGTATCAATATATACTCCTTTCCCTAAAATACAATTCTTTCCAAGAATTGATTCATTACGGACATGTGCGTGATGCCATATACTTGTTCCTTCACCAATTTGTGCACCTTCTTCAACTATAGCTGTTGGATGTATTTTAACATTTTTTCTTTCATTAGTCATTTATTCATCACTTATCTGTTCACTATTTTGTTTTTCATTTCCCCATTCTTTAGAAATTTCGGTTTTATTTTCATTATCATCTTCTTTCATTTCCCCTTTTTTCCATTTTCTTATTAAAAGGAAAATTTCTAATCCCATAAAAGCTACCAAAAGAATATCCATGATAACAAAAAGATAGGTAATATTTGGCACCTCGCTAAGTACGCGTACTTCCATATAAATTAAAGCTGGTAAAAGTGCGAAAAAAGTTGCAATACTTGCAATTGTGAAAATTTTTTCTAATTTCATATCCTATCATCTTAAAAAATAATTTATCTTATTTTAATTCTATGTAAGAGTCAAAAAAATTACATTATTCAAAAACTTATTTTTCAATCTAAAGTATAATCCTTAAAAGCACTAGCTGTTTTTTGTGTTCTTATTGGATGGTAAGTCTTGTGGTAAAATTTTTCATTGAAACATTCGGTTGCACAGCAAATGTCTCAGCTTCAGAGTTAATGAGCTACTTATTACAAAAATGCAATTATGAAAAAACAGAAGAAATTCTAGAAGCTGATTTTGTTGTTATAAACACCTGTATTGTTAAAGCACCTACTGAGAATAAAATAAAGGATTTGCTCAAAAAATTATATTCAAAATATCCGCTAATCATAACTGGTTGCTTGCCACAAATCATGAGTGATTGGTGTCATAAGAACATTCCAAATAGTTCTTTTATTGGTGTGGATCATTTTTCAGATATTTGTGAAGCTGCCCATGCAATTTTAAACAAGAAATCTTTCGAGATATTATCAAGAGAATCAGTTTTTTGTGAAGAGGTTCATAGAGATAGGGCTAGAGATTTAACTGGGATAATTGAAATTTCAAAAGGTTGTACAGGAGAATGCGCATATTGTGCAGTAAAAATTGCTAAAGGACCTTTAGTATCAAAATCACCAGAGTTGATATTAGAAGAAGCAAAAACTGCAATACAAGAAGGCTGTAAAGAACTTTGGATTACAGCTCAAGACACTGCTTCCTATGGTTTAGAGATTGACTATGATTTGCCATCATTAATTGAAGAAATTTCAAAAATCGAGGGTGATTTTAAAATTCGTATAGGGATGATGAATCCAGATTATGCTTTACCTATTATTGATAGACTAAATGGAATGTATCAAAACTCTAAAGTTTATTCGTTTGCCCACATTCCATTACAATCAGGTAGTAATCATATCTTGAATAAAATGTTCAGAAAATATACTATAGAAGAATATGAAAAGCTAATTTTTAGTTTAAGAAATACTGTGAATTTAACATTATCAACTGATATTATTACTGGGTTTCCTGAAGAATCAGATTATGATTTTAAACAAACTATTGATTTCCTAAGAAAAATACAATTTGATATTGTTAATATTTCAAAATATGGTGATAGAGAGGGTACTTTAGCAAGTTTATCTAAAGAAAAACTTCCAACTGAAATTATCAAGAAAAGATCTAGAGAACTTACAAAAATTGTAAGTAAAATGACTCTTGAAAGGAATAAATTATGGATAGGTTGGGAAGGATCTGCAACTGCTTTACGTAGAGATGATCGTAATTCTTCAATTCTTTTTAGAAATAATGCCTATAAGCTTATTTCAGTAAATGATCCTTCAATAATTTTAGGACAAACATATAATGTAAAAATAGAGAAAGCACTTAAAACTAGATTAGTTGGGAGAATTATCTAGAATAATCAGTCTAATAAATGAAAAAATGGAATATATTGTAAGGTTAGAAATATAATGGTACGATTTGATTTACACACACACACCAATTACTCTGATGGTACAGATTCAGCGGAAGAAATAATTCGTCATGCAGAAAAAATTGGTCTTGATGGAATTGCTTTTACTGATCATGACTCCTTCGGTGGTTTACATGAAGCATTAGAAATTGAAACAGATTTGATAATTGTACCAGGAATTGAAGTTTCTACTTGCAAAGGTCATATCCTTGCTTATGGTATTTCTGATGGTGAAATTGAAATAGGTTTAACACCGAAAGAAACAGCTAATATTATTCATAGAATGGGTGGAATTGTTGTTCCAGCTCATCCTTTCGATTATATCCGTTTAGGAATTAAAGATGAAATTTATAATATTCAATCAGATGCTATTGAGGTAATAAATGGCTGTATAACATTAGGTTATTGGAATACTAAAGCTAAAAAAGCAGCTCTTGAATTAAAATTACCTATGATTGCAGGAAGCGATGGTCATTCAACCGAAGAAATTGGCATTGCTTGGACTGATTTTCTACAATCACCAAATTCTTGGCAAGAAGTCATATCAATGATCTTGCGTAAAGAATGCATTCCAATTGGTAAACGTCACCGTGTTTTACCTTCAAAAGTTCAACGATTTTGGAAAGCTTATAAAAAAAGGGCTAATAGACCGACTCCTTATCCTTTCATAAAACAACCAAAACAAAAAAAATCTAAAGAAAAATAACTATTTTCCACAATTAAAAATACTGACTTATATCTTTATCTTTTTTCAATAAAGGAATTAATATATCACTCGGTTTTTCCATTTTTCTAAGTTGAGTAGCAGTATCAACAAAATAGTTTTCAGGATTGCTACAGATTTTTTCAATAAATTTCTTTGTATCTTCAATTGTTCGAATTGAATAACTTGGAAAACCTCTGTTTTCAATGTATATTTGTGGTTCTAAATGACGCCAGAAATAGGTTATAGAAGGTATCCCAAGTAATGCTGCTTCTCTCCCCATCGTTCCACCACCAGTAATAACTACTTCAGCATTTGAAAGCAAATTTAAAAAGTAAAAACCATTAGTTGGTATCTTTATTTGCCCCTCAAATTTCTCAAGGATACTTTCCTTTTGTTGAGGATATCTTGGGAATACAATTATTTCTCCTTCATAATTTTCAATTATATGCTGCAGAATCTCTAGGTAAGGTTTACTCTCTTTATCTTTCATATATGAGGCAAAACTTTCTTCAGGACGAAAAACAAGATAAAATTTATTTTTATCTTTCGCTTTTTCGCGGAATTCTAAAAATTTTTCATAGTTTTCTCCTGAAATATATTCTACTTCATCTACTCCTTTATATTGATGAATAATTTTTGGATTAGCTCCCATCTCTACAAAGGATTTTTTATTAATACTTATTGGAGTTATTAAATATCTAGCCAATGAGAATGTTAATCTTCCAACAGATGTTGAATGGGAAGTATCGTTTAATAAAATTAAAGGAATTCCCAACCCAAATGCAACTCTTGAAGCATCTGGTGAAGAAAATGAAACTGCTCCAATAATGTTCTCTTTATAATCTGCAATATATTCAGAAAGTTCAAGCATTCTACTTGCACTAGCAATAAGCTTCCCTTTAAGTGTACTACCTCCATATTCTCCCATTGATTTAGGTTGTATATTATTTGTACTGAAAATATCTTGTATGTAGTCATGTTCTCTGGTTGTGTACAAAATCTCGAATCCATAGGATTTCAATATTTTACCAATTGCTAGGAAGAGCATAGTCTGTTTTGGTGTTAAAGACTCAAACCAGATAACATTTTTTTTTGCCATTTAATTTTCCAACTTCTGACCATTTTTTTCATAATATTTGAGATCTTCTTTAAAGAAGGCTTTGATTAATGAATTCCAAACGATTAACCAAAATAAGAAAAGAACACTCGCTACTAAAACTGAAACTATCCCAAATAAAAATCGATTCTCTGATAGAAAATAAAGAAGTCCTTTGGTATCAAAAAATAAGAAATTAATAAAAGCAATTATCATTATTAAAAATACCCAGACAATTAAGATAGTTTTAATTGGCCCCCAAGCAGCCAATGTAATTCTTCGAATATTCATAATTGTTATTGTCCCCATGAAGTTATATTTTTAACTTTTAATCTTTATTTTTGAAGGTTTTGGAGAGTTAAATTTACAAATTATAAGCAAGATAGTTTTAATAGAATTTTTAATATCGTTTACTAAAATTATTGGAGGAAAATAAACTGACTTCAGAATCATATACTTTTCCCTTGATAGGTGATAAAGCTCCAAGCTTTAATGCTAAAACAACTCATGGGGAAGTAAATTTTCCAGATGATTATAAAGGCAAGTGGGTAGTATTATTCTCTCATCCTGCAGATTTTACACCTGTTTGTACAACAGAGTTTATTGCTTTTCAAAAGAGGAAAGCTATCTTTGACAAGCTTAATACAGACTTAATTGGTTTAAGTATCGACCAAGTATATAGTCATATTAAGTGGGTTGAGTGGATAAAAGAAAAAATGGATGTTGACATAGAATTTCCAATTATTGCTGATCATGGCAAAATAGGAAAACTATATGGAATGGTTCATCCAAATAAATCTTCAAGTACAGTTCGAGCTGTTTTTGTTATTGATCCTGAAAGTATAATTCGTGCTATCATTTATTATCCCCCTGAAATGGGGAGAAATATGGATGAAATAGTTAGAATTGTTGAAGCATTTCAAATTGCAGATAAAAATAATGTAGCTATGCCAGCAAATTGGCCTAATAATGAAATTCTAAAAGATAGAGTAATCATCCCTCCTGCAAGTGATGTTAAAACTGCTAAAGAGCGTCTCAAGAATTATGAGTGTTATGATTGGTGGTTGTGTCATAAAGAAAGACCAAAATAATTTGGTTTTTTTTCTTTTTTTTTATTTAATTTCATTAGGGGAGTTATTAATAATCAAAACGGAAATTTTAATTATAGGATAAATATAGTCAATATCCCCAGAAATTGATTCAGGAATTTACTGAGATGGCAATAATTGAATCAGGATTAATTGTAAATGGAATACCATTAATTCGTAGTGAATATTATCCTGCTGAGAAATTTGTTGATCCTTATATTAAAACAGGATTATTTACAGCAATACAAACTTTAGCTTCAAAAACATTTCGCGATGAAACTGAAGAAATAAGATTTAAAAAATATATAATATTGATTAAAGATTTAAATCCGGAAGAAAATGAACCTGTCTTTTTATTTACAGTGATTGAAAGAGGAACTGATATTTCTGAGGTGAAAAAGAGATTGGAAAATCTAGCAAAAAAAATGGATGTTGAAAAATTAATTCTAGATACTCCAATTATGATAAATGAATTGAAAGAACTCCAAAATCAAATTAATAAAGAGATAAACGATTTATGTTTAAAACCTGCAGATCGTGCGAAATACATTTTTGGTTAACTATTTTATTTTTTGTAGTAAACAGAAATCTTTAAAATCCAATTATAAACAACAATGAATGCGGTAATAGTAATAAAACCGGCCCTAACTCAGCTTGGCCAGAGTGCTCGGCTGTAGACTAAGTCGCTCCAATGAACCGTGATTTGGAGTCAGCCAGTATTCTACTGCAAGGCAGTAACCGAGAGGTCCAGAGTTCAAATCTCTGGGGCCGGACCACTTTACTCATTATTACTTCCTTTTCAAAATTTTATCTTTAGAAATTTATTCAATTAGTGTTTTTTAAAGAAAAGTCAGTTTATTATTAAAGAATAATTAGGATAAACTTAACACATTAGAAGGAAAATTGTAAATCTTAATCTATGGGTTTTATGATGCTACTATTCACTTTTTATTTTCTAATTCTCTAAACTTGATGGAAATTTCCTTTTACGAAAAGAATATTTGAATATAATATCTATCAATATTGATTTGTGATAAAATGGAATTTACTGAGAATAAAATACAACAAATTATACGTGAAAAACTCTCCCTGCAAGTTCATAGTATAACTGAGAATACTAAAGGTATAGATCAAGATGTGTGGATTATTGAGACAAATGAGCAGAAAATTGTTTTAAAACATCCCAAAAACAATAACAAAATCCGAAATAATCGTGAAGTTATTGCATGTAATTTATTGGCAAAGTTGGATATAATTGTCCCTCAAATTCTTTATGTAGATGATCAAATTCTAATTGAAACTTTCTTGGAAGGAAATCTTGTAGATCAAGTTGATTTCTCTAAAGTCTCTCGATACGATTTATATTTTAACGCTGGACAAATATTAGAGAAAATCCACAGTATCACTACTACTAATTTCGGTATGGTAACTGATGACTCACTGGTTGGAGAATTCTCTACACAAGTAGAATATCTACAAGCTGACCTCGGAGAATTGCTTAATCTCGAAAAAGCTCCATTTTATTCACAAGAAGATATTAAGCAAGTACTACAATACTTCGAATCTAATAAATCAATCTTAGAAAACAGTCCGTCTGTTTTGTTACATGCAGATTACTCTGATTCAAATCTTGTTTATACTCCAGATGGAAAAATTGCTGTAATCGATTTTGGTGATCTTTCTATTGGTAATCCAATGCTTGATGTAACTAAGATGTATCTTGACCATATTGGTGATGGAGCTTTTCAAGCTTTTATTGATGGCTATGGTGAAATTAATATTGAGCAAGTGAAATTATTTGCTCTTTGTTGGTTAATTTGGTTGATACCAGCTTTATGGAAGAGAAATAACTCTCAAGAACGAGTAAAACGTTTGTGTCATGTTTTTGAATCTATTTGGAAATAGTTTTATCTTAATTTATAAATTAGATTCGAATTCCACTTACCTTTTTCATAATCTAGAGGTTTAGAGTAAAAGTCTCTGAAGCAGGATTGATATTCTTTCTTATTTTTTTTACTTTAGGAAAAAAAGGCTGTCCTTTATATAACATCTTGAACCTTCTCTGCTAGATGAAATTGAAACAAACTAGATTACTTAATAAATCTCTCAATGGATTTTCTTCTACTAGGTTACTATTTATTTTAATGGTCTTATTTATAACAATCTTAATTGTCCAAACTTCAATTATACAAGTTAGAGCTGATGATGAAAATGAGGATGATGACGATTCTAAAGGCATCTCAAATTCATTAGCTTGGGCTTCAGTTGGTCTTTTTGTAATTAGTTCAATTTATATCCTTTTATATCAAACATTTCGAATCACTCGTAATTTTTCAGATGAGGGTAACTTCTCAAACTTGAAGAATAATTATCGCATCTTTTTCTTGAAAATACGTAAACCTTTTCTCTATATTCATTATATAGCAGGATTTCTAGCTCTAGTTACTCTATTAATACATGGTATTCTGTTAACAAAAGGTGATGAAGAACCTGTAGCAATTGGTTGGGCTACAGGAGCTATTTATATCTTTTATATACTAACAGGATTGATTCTATGGCTAAAGGTTAAACCATTCTGGAAATGGAACAAAATGAGAAAATCACTTATGTACATTCATAGAAGCCTAATTCTATTTGCTATTGTGATAATAATTCATATTGTTCATGTGGCAATTACTGATTAAAAATCAATTATTTATATCTTAATAAATTATTTAAAAGGGTTAGAGTAAGAAAGAAGATGATAAAAAAATTGAATATTGATTTTGAGTGATTATTATGACTTATTACATCGGGATTCGTCGAGAAACAAAACATGGTGAAAGAAGAACACCATTAGTACCCAGTGCTGTGACTATATTAAAGGAGAAATATGATATTCAAACTATTCTACAACCACATGATGATAGAGCATTTTCAAATGAAGAATTTGAAAAAGCAGGTGGTATTATTAAGGAGGATTTGTTTGAATGTCCGGTAGTTTTAGGAATAAAAGAAATGGAAACTGATATTTTTCAACCAGAAGGTGCATACATGTGTTTCCATCATGTTATCAAAGGACAAAAAGACAACATGCCTATGTTAAAATATATGATGAAAACTGGTTGCACGATGTTTGATTATGAAAAAGTTGTAGATGACAAAAATAGAAGATTAATTTTCTTTGGTAGACACGCTGGTTATGCCGGAATGATTGATACACTTCATGGTTTAGGTTTGAAATTAAAAGAAGAAGGATTGAAAACACCTTTTCTAAAAATCAAACAAGCTTGTAACTACTTTGATTTGAAAGAAGCTAAAGAAGAAATAGCAAAAATAAAAGAATTTATCAAAGAAGATGGAATACCAGTTGAATTATGTCCTCTAGTATTTGGTTTTCTAGGATATGGTAATGTTTCCCAAGGTGCTCAATCGATTTTAGAAAATCTTCCAGTAAAGGAAATAGATCCAAAAGATTTAGCTGATTTGGTGAAAAATCCAAACAAAGAAGAATGTAAAAATACCATTTACAAAGTTGTGTTTAAAGAAGAACATATGGTCAAACCAAAAGGAGATTTTGAGTTTGAATTGTATGATTATTATAATAATCCAGAAAAATATGAGGATTATTTTGCAGATAATTATCTTAAATACCTAACTGTCATTG
>Ga0307378_10003477_pt1 | contig 23078 bp, 13 predicted proteins | sample UN1MG_FD_202238 | JGI IMG/M metagenome (GOLD analysis project Ga0307378, IMG submission 202238) | Soil microbial communities from Risofladan, Vaasa, Finland - UN-1 | ecosystem: Environmental > Terrestrial > Soil > Coastal area > Acid sulfate soil | place: Finland: Risofladan, Vaasa | collected...
CCTCAACTTTGCCACAATCTGTGGCCCGCTAAATTTCTTTTTCATAAGAGGGTTCCTTTCAAAAATATACCTCTAATGTCGGTTATCCTCTCATAAAGACTGGACCAATTTTTGGGGAGCAGACCAGCCGATTATCCCTAATGAAATGTGGACCACAGGTTGCCTTATGGCATTCAGCTTACGATATACTACATACGATCTACGATCGTACATACATTATACCACAAATCAGCTTAAAAGTCGAGGAAAATCCGGCATAATCCGGCTATAAATGCGGGTTCGTATTGCGTATTGCGTGAAGCGATCATAAATTATGGATTCTCGATGCTCGATTCTAAATACTCACCTCTTGCCTGCTCCCTTTATTTCCAGTCCCGTCTTCTGTCTTTACTCGATCGACCGATCTTAAATCGGAAGCTTTGTCGAACGGCCGCCATGGCGGTTGTTACTTTTTCGAAGGTCTTGATTTTCCTTTGTAACTTCTTCAAAAACAGGACAGATTAGCCCCGAATTTCGATATGGTAAAGTAAGGAAAGAATCTTAGTTCTCTTTTTGCATTTTCTTAATTATTCTTATGTTTTTCGAGCTTCTTCAATATATTCACTCGAAATTTCTATGCCTATTTAGAACCTCACCCATTCCTGTTGTTCCGATACTGATAAAACCAGGACATCAATTAAGAGTTGATTTTAGAAATAGGGCTGTGGACAAGGAAGCTTGCAGACCGTCTTTTATTTTGAACGCAGACTGCGCGATTAAAACCTACTTTTACAGTGTACTGAAGCAACCTAATATTGTTGACATTGAGACGGAATTGCGTTATTATAAGACCTGAAGTGTACAGGAGTGTTTAAGTGAAGTTTATATGGAAATCCCAAAAGGTATATACGTCTCGATTTTTTCTTTTAAGGCGCAGCCGCAATAGCACTATATTTCCGCTCCTGTTAATATACCAATTTATTCCAAAAGTATCGCTTTTTACATAATTAAGGGGGAGAAAGAAGGCAAATAAACAAAGAGAGGATTTGCGTTAATCAGATGGATTGAGTTTGTGTCGAAGGACTAAGGAAAATACCTATAGTCGGCTGTGTTTGGTCCGCAGCTAAGAACAAAATGTCACAGTATGTTTTTGAAGGAGAAAAAAATGAGAAGATTATTCAATATCTGTGCATTATTAATCTTTGTGATGGCCTTGAGTGGGATAACACAAGCGGGTGTAATCACAGTAACAACAACCGACATGACACCCACCGCACCGCTTTCGAATCCAGTTCCATCGTCGTACCAACCCAGGTATATCAGTGGTTTTGGTAGCGGTGATTCTCTCACCATTTTTTACGAGGATCGTGACAATGGTTACGCCATAAGTTACGTCTCGACGACCAGTGGTCCAACTGGTTTCCCTGCATCGGGAACCGCGACCAATATAGCAGATACCCATTTCTGCGTGAAGGACTGGCCGATTAACATTGGCGGCACTGACTACGCCTACCGAGCGTGGGGTGCAGTTGGAAACATTCCTGAACACCACTTTTATGTTTCAAATGACCTGACGAACTGGACGCTGATGAGCACATTCACGATCCCAAGCAATTTGCCCGTCGGTGTGCCAGGCGGGCGGGTATACTACTGCTTTCACGATGTGATCTACCTTAATGGCAAGTATTATGCGTGGGGCGAGTGCAACATCGGTTATACCTTGATGTGTCGTAGCGATAATGGGGCCGACGATTGGGAAGCCTTTGCCTGCGTGGGTGGACTTCATACACTGTCAAATGTTGGTCCTTTGGGACTACCTGATGTGGGAACACCCACAGGTTCATTCTTCGAACTGGGCGGTGACCGTGGATACGGCAAGATCATGATTCCCGGAGATGACTCGGCGGTCTATTTGGCTGTTAACACCACGGCCAAACCGAGCTTGCCGTCCGCACAGCTTGAGGCAGCATTCATTGACCCAGCGAATTGGACGTGGCATGATGGGACCACGGGCTTGGCTACGACTCCTATTCTAACCGCGACATCGGAGCACGATTACAGCGAATGCTGGCTGGTTCCTGATGACGACACTGCATGGATCATTCTATACGACGCAGATTTCGGAAGCGCTGACGAGGGCAAAGCACTCGGTTATGCGATTCTTTCGGCTCCGCCTCCACCCTCTGAGGTTTGGGTCGATGACGATTACACTGAAACCGGAGGCAACGATGGTCACACCTGGGGTTATGACGCTTTTGACAATATCCAGGATGGCATTAATGCGGTTGGCAACAGTACTGTTCATGTGGCGGCGGGAATCTATAATGAACGCCTAAATATCAGCAAATCCCTGACACTTCTCGGTGCGCAAGCAGGTATTGACCCTACTCCGGCTGGGGCGAGAACCAATCCGTCGGTTGAGTCGATTATTACTGAGGCCGGCTTGTCCACGCCCAATCCCGACGTCCTTATCGAAATACCCAGCGGAGTAACTGATGTCGTGATTGATGGGTTTACTCTTATAGGCGATCTGACAAATACCACTGCCGATACTTCGGTAATTCGATGCTGGGATGATAACATTAGCATCAGCAACAACATCATTGATGGAATGTTTGCTGTACTGTACAAGGGGGATGTCGGCTTGACCGTGCTCCAGAATCGTATGGTGGTCAACAAACTCGGTGTGACTGTCCAACCCAATCCTGCAACCAATGTAGAGATTTACGGGAACGTGTTCACCCTTGGAAGCAGTCCCGTTGGGGGTGAATCTGCAATTTATATGACCTCTTGCAGCCTGTGCAGTGTGACTGGGAATACTGCCACCGGTTTTGTCAACGGTAGCGGTACTGGCGGTAGTAACCTGAACCAATTGACAGTGTCTGGAAACACGTTCATAGGGAACAAGGATGGAGTTTCCATATGGGGCAACTCTACGTTTATTGTGATCAGCGACAACGATCTGAGCAATTCGCTGCGCTACGGCATCAACATCAAAGGTCAGGATATCGACATCCATGGAAATAATATCACTTACAACGGAGATACAGGAGTTAACGTTGCTCGTCACGTAATCAATACGGAGCGTGTAACCTTGCAATGTAATAACATCAGCGGCAATACGAACTACGGTGTCAAGGTTGTAGGTCTTGTTGCACCTGAGATAATCAATGCTGAGTACAACTGGTGGGGAGATGAAACCGGTCCGTACCACCTTGCGGCCAATCCAACCGGGTTGGGTAATGAGGTGTCTGACAATGTTGACTTCGATCCGTGGTATAACGGCTTAATGGTGGCTGATATTACGCCTTCGATAACACCGGTCGATACAAGTTTCACATTGACAGCGCAGATAGCCGGATGCTGTGATCCCGTTGCCGTACAGTACGATATTGGCGGCATAGCAAATGGATATATGACAGACCCTGACGATAACGGGATTTATTCAGCAGAAAATATTGTCGTTTCTGTTCCGGGCGTGCATGATGTTTACATCGACACCGAAGACTGTTATGGCATTGAAACACTGGCACACGCTATGCTGGTTGTTTATGATCCAGACGGCGGCTTTGTTACTGGTGGTGGCTGGATAGATTCACCACAAGGGGCTTATATTCCTGAGCCATCACTGACGGGTAAGGCAAACTTCGGCTTCGTTGCCAAGTATGAGAAGAAGACCAAGTTGCCAGTGGGCAACACCGAATTTGTATTTAAGGCTGGGAATCTAAACTTTCACAGCAGCATTTATCAGTGGCTCGTCGTGAATAAGAATGAGTCCAGAGCCCAATTCAAGGGATCCGGCACTATTAACGGCGAGGGTGACTATAAGTTCATGCTACGGGCCGGGGATGGTGAGCCCGACACCTTCTGGATCCAGATATGGGATGACTTAGGTGAAACGGATATGATTATTTATGATAACATGGCTGATCAGTCCATTGGAGGGGGCAACATCATTGTCCACACGGGCAAGGACAACAAATAGGAATAACCAAAGTCCCTGACACATGCTTGTAACCAACGGCGGGGCCGATTGAGTCCCGCCGTTCTCTTTACTCACAGTTTGGTTACTGCTATGGTGAGAGAAGAAAGACGTTTAATCCACCTCTCAGAAACGCCCAGAGAATCTCACAAAATCTCAGCATGAGATTCATGGAGCATTATCATAGACAGTGATATCCAAAAAACACCTTGTCGGAGAGAGAGGTATAAGCAAGGACTCAGGGAGGAGTGGAAATCTGCAGGCGACTCGGGAATTTAATGTATCTCTTTAATAATACCTGTGCGATTCACGAAATTCCATTTAACTGTGAATGATTAGGTTAAGCTAAAAAAAACTCTCCAATAAACGATAAATTATGATCCGCATAGTAACTGGCTTGTGATTTGAAGTGGCTTTACGAATTGGTTTCGATTATTATGTAGTCTTTTAAGACTAATTGAATTTATAGTAAAAAGCCGGGTACGGCGATGAACAGCATCAGCCGGACAAGGAGGTTCAATCTGTGAATTGGCCCGTGGTTAATTTTAGGCTGGTTTTGAATGTTCGGAAAGGAGAATAGGAATGTATAAAAGGCTTTTGATGATGAACGTCATAATGCTGCTCTGTCTGTGGGCTCCTGTCACCAACTCGGCGCAGGAGAGTGTAGTAACATTGGAGACACTCCTTAACGAAATGGTTGACAGAGATTGGATGGCGCAGTTTCCCTCGCCGGAATATCGACTGCGTCAGCAGAGCAGTTACGACCGCGGTTCGAAAACACCCGACGATCCAAAAGGCTGGTTTGCCAACAAGGACCGCGGGCATTTTATTCGAACCGAATCAAACAACGGCCGCAAGGAATGGGTGCTGATGGAACATAAGGGTGCCGGAGCGATGGGGCGAACCTGGATGCCTGATCCGAGAATCACACCGATGGTCCTCTCCGGCCGGGGGAAGGCGCCGGCGGAACTGGGAATGCTCAGGATTTATCTCGACGGCAAGCCTGAGCCGGCGCTGGAAGGCCCGACCTATGACCTGTTGAACGGGACCAGCATTACCTCCTATCCCTTCGGCCATAAGTCCCTTTCCTCGGCGGTCTCTTACCTGCCGATTCCCTGGGCCGGAGGCTGTAAAATCACGATGGATGTCGAGCCGCAGTATTATATATTCACCTACCGCGAATACGCCGAGGGAACGAAGGTGAAGACCTTTACAATGGATGATCTTAAGGCCGCGAAGAATCAGATGAAACGCCTCGGCGATATGTTGGTGAATCCCGAGAAAGCATCCGGGACAAGCAGCGACTCACTAAACAAAACTATTGAGCCGAAAGGCGAGTTCTCTCTCAAGCTACCCGCCGGGACTCATGCTGTTTGCACGTTGTCCGTTAAGCTCGGCTCTTACGACAATCCGCAGGTTACCCGCTCGGTTGTGCTGAGGATTGTTTTCGACGGACAGGAGACAGTGTGGTGTCCGGCCGGTGATTTCTTCGGTACCGGTGTGGGGCTTCATCCCTTTAAGGACTGGTATCGCACGGTGGCGAAAAACGGCACGATGAACTGCCGATGGGTGATGCCCTATCAAAGGTCAGCGGAGGTGAGCCTTCTCAACCTGCACAATGAACCGGTGCAGGCGCAGCTCAGCGTTGCCGTCGGCGACTGGCAGTGGGATGACCGCTCGATGTATTTCCACGGAAGCTGGCGGCATGAGGCCGATATCAAGACCATGCCCCGTTCCGATTGGAATTATATCACGTTAAGCGGCCGGGGCGTCTATGTTGGTGACACCCTGACCATCTGGAATCCGGAAGAGATCTGGTGGGGCGAAGGCGATGCGAAAGTATGGGTGGACGGCGAATCGTTTCCCTCTATCTTCGGGACCGGAACCGAGGACTATTACGCCTATTCCTACGGCGGGCAGAATCGTCGATTCTACGAGCACCCCTTTCATGCGCAGGTGCGAGTGATGGATTTCGACCAGAATTACACCGGGGAAATCCCAATCGTGCGTGTCACGCAGGGCTACAGTACAGAGACGCGTACCCGTGCGATAGACGGCATGCCCTTCGGCAAGTCGTTAAAGGTGGATATGGAAGTCTGGCACTGGGCTGAGTGCGAAGTGGACTATAACGTTGCGACCTACTGGTATGGCCACCCCGGAACAAAAAGCAATGCAGAGCCGTCTCCGGAAGGAGCCAGACGCAAGGTCAGAAAATTGCCGGACTAATACAAATCTCATATCAGTCCTGATTTCCCGAGTGGTGAGCGTCAAGTGGACTTTGCCTGGGTAGAACCTGAGGAGATCATTTAGGGAAGTTTGACTAACGGATGCGGGTGGATTTTATAGGGGAATCACCCAGGAGATTGAATTGGAGCAGGCAGTTCAGGTAAAATGACTTACTGTATTTTGCAGGAAAGCTGTTTATGAACTCATGTAGGAAATATCGGTTGATAGCCTGGATGGATCGGAAGCGATCTGTGTTTGTCGTTGTCGGGCTTTTGGTAGCGATATGGTTCGGGCAGGTACGTGCGGAGGAAACGCTGCGGCTTTTTGTGCTGGCTGACGCGCATGTGGGCTGGGATGGGGCGGACCAGCCAACGCTGATCCAGCAGCGGGACGCGGTAGAACATATCCTGAAACGATTCGACAGGCTGGACTTTCTGATCGACGCCGGAGACGCGTATCACGCGCAGCAGAGCGGGGTGACGTGTGAGGTGATGCGCAGGGATTGGATGGACGTGATTGCGAACCGTGCGGGTGCTGTGCCGTTTCTGTATGCGGCGGGTAATCACGAGGTGATGCATTGGACGGAGTGGGATCCGGAACTTCAGTGCGCGACTCTGGGGAGTATTCCTATTCGGCCTTACTACAGCGTCGATCGCAGGGGCATTCATATAGTGATGCTGCCGGAGCTGGGGATGACGACAATGGTCACGGCTGAGGCGATCGAGTGGCTGCTGCTGGACATGGAGGTGCACAAGGGACAAACGACAATTATCGTCTCGCACAACCATATTTCGATGACTACCGGACCCGATGTACAGGGCTACAGGGGGCTGGTGAACAGCACGGAAATGCGGGAGATTTTCCGTCAGTATCCGCAGGTGATTGCGTGGATTCACGGGCACAACCACGATTATCAGGTTCTGGAGAAAGCGGGTTGCCTGTACGTTTCGGCGGGGCGCATCGGTGGCTTTTCAAAGAAGAGGATGTTACCACTTGGTGGGATGTACGTGGAAGTGACCAGAGACGGCATTTCGGCAAGGGGGTATGATGCGGGGAAGAAGCATTTCCTGACGGGGAGGCAGGGTAATATAAACAATGCGGCCGCCGCCGGGAGCCTGAAGCGAGCAACGACGTTAGACATCTATGCCGCAAGTGCACTGAGCTATGGCATGGGCGGGGCGCAGGATGGTCAACTTGCCGCAGTGTACACGCACTATGCCGGTGCGAAGGAGCAGGATATCTTTTTTGGTGGTTGCCAGAGCGCGGTGCTGAATGAGAATACGGATTTCAGATATTATATGGAGCGGCAAACAGGGGGACAGGTGAGACGGCAGTTGCACGGATTCGATTTGCCGGCGGACCTGACTTACAGCATGTGGGAGCAGGGGGCTACTGGACTGACACTGAAGGCCCGGGAAAAGGCAATTGATATTTCGATCTGGAATGCGGCCAGGAGTATTTCGTACTTCGGGGCAGTTCCGGGCAGGGAGTATGCAGCGGGCCTGGAGGTCAGCAGTATAGAGGGGGGAGAGAAGCTTACGGTCAAGTTTATGCAGGGCCAGCGCATGGCACCGGCCGACATGAAAGACGACTATGTGTGTAAACCGATCGTGCTTGAGGCGGGTCGGCATCGATATGAATTCAGGTACGCCATGCCCGAAGATGTGAAGGGAATGATTTACAGCGATAGAGCGAGCGATAATTTCCCGACGCTGCTGGCGGAGGCGAGGTTTGAAGAATTGAGTAAGAACATAACGGTACATTCCTTTGTACTGGAGCGAGCGGATGGGTCGATGGATTCGGTAAAGCCGGTGGTTGTGATCGAGGGCGAGACGTATGCGAACGATGATACTTTGGAGAAGGGGCAGTTGGCATCGGTTCGGTTGCCCTCTCTGCCGGGAGGTCGTTTTGTTGTACAGTCGAATGTTGGAGGAAGCCGGCGGGTGAACTGGCTCATTGAAGCAAAGGGAGTGGACTGGCAGGTGCGGAACGCCACGGTGACGGACAAAGGCAAGTCGCTGGCCGTGCGCGGGTTGCGGAATCCATGGGCTGGTAACCAGGTGGTGTTTGCACCGCTCTTTGATGTGAAGGAGCCTTACGTGGTGCGACTGACAAACATTGAAGAGGCAGAGCTATTTCCGCTGAATCGTGGCAATGCCACGCTTAAGGTTATGGTAGAGAAAACTTGGGATGAGGCAAGCGTGGAGATTGTGAGCACATCCAGACCGAAGGAAGTGAACGGGGCGGTATCATGGCTATATGCCAATGGGATGGTGGTGACAAAGGTCAGGGCAGGGACGACTCTGGAGGTAAAATAGAATGAATCGGCAAAACATAAGAAAAGCCTGTAAGGGCAGACGGGAATTTCTGCAGAAAATGGGATTGGTATTTATCTTCATATTCGCAAGTCTTCTCCTTCAACCGCTTTTGGCGCAGGAAGGCGAGGCGGTTCATACGCGATCCAACGTCATTATGCTGCTTGTGGATGATTTAGGTTATGAATGTCCTGGAGCGAATGGTAGCCGGACTTTCCAGACCCCGGTGGTGGATCGGTTGGCTGAGCATGGAGTGCGCTTCGAGCAGGCTTTCGTTCAACCAAATTGCATGCCAACCCGCGTGGCGCTCATGACCGGCAAGGTCAATGTTCGGAACTATGTTCACTTCGGCATGCTGGAACAATCCCAGCAAACGTTCGGGCATCTATTCCGTGATGCGGGCTATTCGACCGCCGTCGTTGGCAAGTGGCAGCCTGGCGGCTCCGTCGCCGAGCAGACGCCGCAGCGTTTCGGCTTCGACGAATATTGTCTGTATCACATCAAGGGAGTACCCAAAAATCGAAAGGTTACTAAAAATGATTACACCTCGCGCTATATCAATCCTGGTCTGGTCATCAACGGCAAGGCCCGCATGTTCGGCGGCAACGCATAAGCGCCCGACCTCTGCAATCTTCTTGTTTGTGCTTGCGAACTGTTCCGGTATGCTTTGATTTTCCTGTTGGCCCTCTTCTCTCCCAAGGCAGTGCTGGCTGCCAGGCTGCTGGCAGTGGAGAGCCAGCTCGCTGCTTGCAAGCAGCGGATCGATTCGAAGAAACGTCAACGGCCACGATTTACTGCAAGTTTTCGCCGGTCGGTTGCGATATCTCACTCATAGATTAAGTCACTTGTGGATTCGTCGACGAGTCGGAATCGTTCCTCACTTTGGCGCAACTCTGCGGTCCTTTCCTGCAGCTCCTTTTGTGCAGTGACATCGTAAAGGACACCCTGACATCCGCTAATCTCGCCTTTGATGTTTTTGGTGAAGGTCGAAAACAGAGTCACGAACAGTCTCCGGCCGTTGGCGGTTTTCAAATTCAGCTCCCTGACCACCATGCCTGTGCTCTTTAACCAGTCCAAAAGATGTTCTCGCTCCTGAGGATTATTCCAAAACCGCTCCGGCAAAAACGGCTTGTTTATCAGCTCGTCCGGGTCGGTCACATCCAGCAGTTTCATGAATGCAGGATTAACGTAGGTTGTATTGAGATCCAGATCGATAGTATAGATACAATTGCTGGACCCATTCATAAGCCTGAAGTAGTCCTCTTCTTCTTCCTGCAGTCTGGTCTTGATGGCTTTCAGGATATCCGTTTGAGTTATCACTCCGCGCAGAGTCTCATCATCCACAACGACGAGCCGACGAATTCCTATCCTTTCCAGCAATTTGTGGGCACTTAGAACCGAGCAATCGGAAGAGACGGTCACAGCCGGAGAAGACATCACCTTTTTCAACCTGGTCTGAGCCGGATTGCGTTTCATCGCAACGACTCTTTTAAGAAGGTCTCGTTCCGTAAAGATCCCCACGACAGCATCCTTTTCCATAGCGACCAGACAGGATATGTCTTTAGAAGCCATTAGTTCAGCCGCCTCTTTGGCGCTCGCGGAACTGGTTATAACGGCCACATTACTCGTCATTATTTCCGACACTTCCTGCGAGATGGAATAAGATGCCAGAGCTTGAACCATGTCGGTTTGTGTTATGATGCCAACGAAGCGTTCATCCTCCAGAACCACAAGTCGCCTGATGTTCTCGGCTTCCATGATTTTGCTGGTTTCCATGACCGAAAGATCGTGAGGAATACTCCGGACAGGGGAAGACATAACCTGCTCGACTATCATCTTACGGAAATCATTTCCGCCGGCGACGGCTCTTTTAAGGATGTCCGTCTCTGTAACAATTCCTGATAAACGCCCATTGTCTGTAACAATAAGACAGGATATGTTGTTACTCGACATTGTCCTTACGGCCGAAACTACGGTGCTTTGCGGACTGATAGCGGCGAGATCTTTACTCATTATATCCCCGGCCTTCAGCCAAGTCCGTGTGGCAGTTCTCATAGCAGTGGAGCGAGTATCTCTAATCTGGCTTTCGGCCAATTCACTGGGAAGTGTTCTAACCATGTTTTCCGCCATTGTGCTCTCCTTTTTTTTGAAAGCCTATCATTTTTTTATCGACGAAATCTATAAAGAACCGCATGTCCGATATGATTCAGATTTAACCCCTATTCCAGCGTTATAGCCCGCCAGAGAATCTCTTGCACTTAATGCTCTGATTCCGTATCGGCCATCGGTGAAGGGAATATAACTTAATCAGCTTTTCTGGACTAAAAATACGTATTACTACGTATATGAGAAAATATAGAGAATTAGCATCTTCCAGCTGTGGCCGGAGTACCTGGGTACCTTCCAGCATTGTGTCGCGATTAACTTCGAAGTATGCTTTTGCAGCCTCGGGGCCGGTTTGTCTTTCGAACTCCGAAAGACCCCCGAAAAATAGATGACCATTGCTGCCATAGCTCTGGATGATCGCTGAATTTTTCAATCGCCTTATATTTCTTGGCAATCCAGCCCGGATTGCAGATGGGGTCAAGAAGATTAGCCAATAACAAATCGTAATGCAATACATTGCCGGTCACGACAAAATTGGTCGCCGGATGGCCGGCATTCATCAGTGTGCCGGCAAACCAAGATTTAAGTTTTTCACCCGCTTCGGCGTCATCCGGTTTTTGGCAGCTTCCTCAGATATATCGGGCAATGCTTACTGAGATAGCTTCTGAGCTTGTGCCTGAACGCCATGTTGCACTTCGCACGTTAATCCGCCTTTTGTTTGTTCGTATTTTGGGCCAACTGGAGTACTTTTAGCCAAAGACCATATTGTTAAATCTCCCGGAAATCTTTCACTTCTCCAGGTTCTCCGATTGTAAAGCCAGATTGTGGTCGCAATAAGTGCTTAAATGGATTGAAATTGTAACCAAACAATCGAATGAAAGCGAGGAAGTGCGAAAAACCTCCTAAGTTTGAGAAGATTATGACTTGGCAACCTACTTTAATAGATGTATAATATTAGAATCATGTCGGTCAATAAATATGATAACAGAAAGGGTTTCGTGCTTAACCCGTATCTGGGGCTTTGTTGAACACTTAAACGGAGGAAAAAAAGATGTTAAGACGAAGTAAACTGTCATGGGCTTTCTTTCTAATATTAATGTTTTGCTTTACGACTGCGCAGGCAGCGAACATTACCTGGAGTGGTGCGAATGCGGATGCAAACAATGCAGGTTTCTGGGACGATCCTGGTAACTGGAATGGAGGTAACGAGCCTACCATAGATGATGGGGCCTGGATTTATCAGTCCGGCGCCACAGTAGTCGTGGATGATTTTTTTCCCAATGAGAAGGTGTGTGATAACGTTCGTGTAGGATGGGGTGAAACTCACCAAAACATTACTTTGCTGGTGACAGGAGGGACATTTCGCTGTCGGAGCCAATTGAACATTGGCCTGCGGGGTGGAGTGAACTGTACGTTCCAAGTGGACGCCGGACACGTAATCGCCGAGGGGAGGATACGCTCGGCACGCGACAACAGTTCGACTGCCTCGTTCATCATCAACGGTGGAATCGTGGATGTGGCAAGTTCTATGGATCTGAGCGAACTATCCTCGTCTGGCGGAGCCACCTTGATCATGAACGCCGGAGTGCTTAACGTAGACGCCCTTCAAACAGGACAGGGGGCTCCGGTAACAATCGAACTGAACGGGGGAACGATTAATGCCGGGTCGCTTGCTATGAGCACGGGGGCAACCATGGACATCAAGGATGGCGTAATTGTGGTAAATGGGGATGTCACAGACCAATTTGCCCAATGGTTTAGCTTGGGTCGTGTAACCGGGTTCGGGGTCCCCGCCGAACGCGGCTCGGTTAAGGTATCCTATGATCCTGATCTGGATAAGACCACCGTTACGGCGGACATCAGCCAGGTGGATCTCAATACGGCCTGGCAGCCTTCTCCTTTCGGTGGGGGTGCGCCGCTTGACGCGATGCTGTCCTGGTTGCCCGGCGATGCTACGGCAGTCGCGCAGGGGCATGACGTGTATCTCGGTACAGATCCGAACGCGGTTGAGAACGATACCGCAGAGAACACGATGGGCACCTATCAGGGGCGGCAGGACGGGGTGACATACGCCATCCCGTTTGAGCTGGTGCTGGGTGAGACCTATTACTGGCGTATCGATCAGATCAATAAGGACACGGGCGAAATCCACAAAGGCAGTCTTTGGGCTTTTACGGTGCAGACCAATATTCTGGTGGAAGGTTTTGACACTTACCCAAGCTGGTGGGAAAATCGAGGGGCTCTCTTGGAGGTCTGGAAGGAGTCAGGCAGTGCCGGGGCTTACATCGTTAATGATGCAGCATTCGATGTCAACTCTATGGAAGTCTCCTGTGGCGCTCAGTATGGCGAAGGTGACGCCATCATGACCCTGCCTCTGGAGGTGAATTGGACCCGTTATGGCGTCAGGGCACTTAATTTCATGTTCAAAGGAGATCCGAACCTGAGCCAGCTCTATGTGACGCTGAGCGATGGCAGCAACGAGGCTAAGGTGACAGTCACGGATCCGGATATCCTCCTGACGGATGCCTGGCGCGCTGTTGATATCGATCTATCTCAGTTTACCGGTGTGGATCTGAGCCAGGTCAAACAATTGGCAATAGGCGTTTCATACACGGGAACCGCCCTGATCAATTACGATTTGATCCGGGTATATCCGCAGCGTTGTATGGCTCAGTTCGGGCCAACTGGGGACCTGAACGGTGATTGTATCGTGGATGCCCTGGATCTGGAGATATTCATGGAAGATTGGCTTAAGTCGGGCTACGAAGTGACAGCTGCTGAGCCTGGCGATGCAGCGGTAGTCCATTACGGCATGGATCAGACCTCCGGGATTACTGTGACCGATAAGATGGGCCTGTCAGATGCGACGCTATTCGTAGATGAGGGAGCGATTCCGGAGGGGGAACAATGGGATCCCACCGGGGGGCCGGATGGCAGTGGTTGCCTGAAGTTCGATGGACGGCTTTACATGGATTTGGACAATGAGGAGGTCGCATTTGCCAACATCGACAAGCAGTTCAGTGTTTGTTTGTGGGTCAATGGCAATCCTGATTGTCAACCTCCCTTTGAGGCTGAATTGGTTATGCACGGATGGATGCGCAGCGGATATGGGATTGCATTCAACTGCCCGAATACGAGCGGATATGTGAACTTCGCTGCCGGAGTTGACCCCGACGTCATAACCTGGCGAGAAGCCACACCTGATGATTGGGAAGGCAAGTGGAACCATTATGCCCTAGTCAAAGATGCTGACTTGGGGATTCAACGTATCTATCGTAATGGAGAATTTGTAGCAGAGAACACCAATGCATTCAAGGGCATCGGCGTCGTGAATGCTTTGACCTTTGGCGGCAGGTCAACATCCGTCCGCGGTGCGGCCTATCACGGTAAGCTGGACGATATTCGGATCTATGGCGTTACTTTGTCACAGGCAGAGGTGCTCAGTCTCGCGGGCAAGGAGACCTTGAAACAAGGCGTCAACTCGCCGGCCGATCTCAATGGCGATGATGTTGTGGATCAGGCCGATCGTGACATCCTGGACGCCAACATGGGAACTGAGCAACTTTGGCCATGAACAAGGGCAATTCCTGGGACATACTCATTTGAGCGGCGGTGGGCGGAGAGAATCACGGCACGAGGATTTTGACGATGGTCTACGGCAGAGCAGGCCTGATATTTCAGGCCTGGTTCCAGAGCCTGCGGAGATATTTGACGGACTTTGGCAGCACTTTTTCCGCCGGGCCGGAGAGCCTGCGGGGCTCTAATTCGATAGTTCTGTTGTATCCAATTTCCTTGAGCGCATGGAAGCCGGGTGTAAAATCCAATGAGCCTGGGCCGGGTTCCACCCGAGTATTTTCAGCAACGTGCACGTGCTTTATCCACTTGCCGGCCTTCAAAAGCGACTCCGGGATGCTTAACTCTTCGATCTGCATGTGAAAGAAATCACACGTAAGCCCAATATTGTTATGGTTCAGAGCCTCACACAATTTAGCAGCATGAGGGACAGTATTTAGGTATTCCGACTCATACTTATTTACCGGTTCCAGTAAAAACATCAGGCCTCTTTTTTGCGCCTGATCTCCTAAAGCGGGCAACTGCTCGAGCAGCAACGCATCCTGGGCCTCTGTGATGGAGCCATAAATGCCAGCTTCGGTGATCCGATGCGGATTATCCTCAATAAGAACAGGCGGTACATTGACACAGCCTATTGACAGTTGCTCGCAAATATCGAACAAATTCAGGAAGCTGTCTCGACACCGTTCCCGAACATTTTCGTCCGGACTGAGCAGCGAACCCGAAAATCCCAATGACATTGAGACAAGCGGCAAAGGACTGTCGTCCAGGCACTTGCGCAATTCGTCGAGGTAATCGTTTAAGAATCTTCCCGGCAGCGAGACCCCATCAAAACCAAACTCAGCCGCATTGTTGAGCCTCGCAATGATACTGTCGCCGGGCAGCACCTCAAGACGACAGGAAATCCTGCACTTGTCATCCGAATTTTCAGACATAAATCAGCCTTTTTATTTAATTTGCCGGCCTTCAGCGTTGCGTTTCACGACCAAAATTTAAAACAGTTGAAATCGCAACCGACCTTTTGTATATTCTGCCAAAGATTGGTGATTTAATCAATATTTCAAGAAACTGCGTAAATATCTTTAAGCAGGAGGTATAATGAGCAATTTATTCGACTTGAAAGACAAGACAATCGCGATTACCGGGGGCGGCGGCGTTCTGTGCAGTACGATGGCCGCTGCACTGGCCGAGGGCGGGGCAAAAGTCGCCGTGCTGGACTTAATTGAAGCAGCAGCGGCCAAGGTCGCCGAGAAGATTAATTCCGAAGGCGGCCGGGCCATCGCCGTTAAGTGTAACGTGCTGGATAAAGCGAGCCTTCAAACCGCCCGTGAAACAATCAATGACGAGCTCGGTAAAATCGACATCTTGATCAACGGGGCCGGGGGTAATAAAAAGGAAGCCACCACGTCGCCGGACCTGTCCTTTTTCGACCTGCCGAGCGAGGCTTTGCAGTTTGTCTTTAACCTGAACTTCATCGGGACTCTGCTGCCGTGTCAGGTCTTCGGCAAGGAAATGGCCGAGAGCGGCGGCGGAATAATACTGAATATCTCCAGCATGTGCGCATTCAGCCCCCTGACCAAGATTCCCGGCTACTCGGCGGCCAAGGCGGCGGTAAGCAACTTCACGCAGTGGCTGGCCGTGCACGTCTGCCAGAACTATTCCAAAGACATCCGCGTCAACGCAATAGCGCCGGGATTTTTCCTGACCGAACAGAACCGGTTCCTCTTGACCGAAGAAAAAACCGGCAAGCTGACCGCCCGAGGCAAAACAATTATCGACCATACGCCGATGGGCAGATTCGGCCAGCCGGAGGAACTGATCGGAACCGTAATCTGGCTGCTGAGCGATGCGGCGAAATTCGTCACCGGAATCGTTGTCCCCGTTGACGGGGGATTTTCCGCTTTCAGCGGAGTATAGATTAAGAAAGGACCTATCTATGACAGAAAAAGGTACTTCCAGAAGAGACCTGCTAAAATCCGTCGGTGCCGCCTCACTGGCAATGTCTCTGGCGGTCGGAACTAACGCAACCGCCGCCCCGAAACTAAAAAAAATCAAAAGCAGCAAGCCCCGAAATGTCATCTTCATCCTCAGCGACGACCATCGCTACGACTTCATGGGTTTTCTGGGCAAGCCCAAGTTTCTCGAAACACCCAACATGGACCGCATGGCTCGCGAGGGCGCCTACATTCGTAATGCCTTCGTCACGACGTCTCTCTGCTCGCCGAGCCGGGCCTCGATCCTGACAGGCCAGTTCTCACACCGGCATGGTGTCGTGGACAACCAGACCCCCATCAGCAAAGATCTCGTCTTCTTTCCACAGTACCTCCAACAGGTCGGCTACGAAACCGCCTTCATGGGCAAGTGGCATATGGGCAATGCAGACGACAAACCCCGTCCCGGCTTCGACAAGTGGATCAGCTTCCGCGGCCAGGGTGTCTATATCGACCCAACACTCAACATAGACGGCCGACAGGTCAAGGCCAAAGGCCAGATGTCCGACCTGCTTACCGACTACGCCGTAGAGTGGCTCGAAAAGGACCGCAAGAAACCGTTCTTCCTTTACCTCTCGCATAAGGCGGTCCACGCGATGTTCGAGCCGGCCAAGCGACATCTCGGCAGATACGAAAATGCCGAACTCGAATATCCCGGGAGCATGGCCGACACACCAGAGAACTATGCCGGCAAGCCCGCATGGGTCAAAGAGCAGCGAAACAGCTGGCATGGCGTCGATTACATGTACCACGGGGATATGGACTTCGACACGTTCTACAAGCGGTACTGTGAGACGCTGCTCGGCGTCGATGAGAGCATCGGACGCGTCCTCAAGTTTCTCGAAGACAAGGGCCTGGCCGAATCCACCCTCGTCATTTATATGGGCGACAATGGCTTCTGCTTCGGTGAGCACGGTCTCATCGACAAACGCCACATGTACGAGCCCTCGATGCGCGTACCCATGCTGGCCTACTGTCCCGACCTGATAAGACCCAGCACCGTCATCGAGCAGCTCGTGCAGAATATCGACATCGCCCCGACCGTCCTGGAGGCCGCCGGCGTCCGCGCACCCGACAACATGGACGGCCGGTCAATAATCCCGCTGCTCGGCGGCAAAAAAGTTACCTGGCGCGATGCCGTTTACTATGAGTACTTCTGGGAGGCGAACTTCCCGCATACACCGACAACCTTCGGCGTCCGAACGGACCGCTATAAGTTCATACACTACCACGGGGTCTGGGACACCGACGAGCTATACGACCTCAAAAACGACCCCGAAGAACTGCATAATCTCATCGACAAGCCCGAACACCAAAAGCTCATCGGGCAATTGCGAACGCAAATGTACGACTGGCTCGAACAGACCGACGGCATGAAGATCCCGCTGCAACGCGAAAGAGGCGGCAAGAGCGACAAGCGCGGTCCAAAGAAAGTCAAAGAATATCGGTATCATGGAAACATAAAATGACACCAATCGATCCGTCAACACCGCTCAAGGAATTCCAGCCGAAACACAAGTTCTTCGTCGGAATCGACTCTGACGGCTGTGCCTTCGACACGATGGGTATCAAGCAGCGAGAATGTTTCTGTCCCTGGCTCATCGCGTATTTCGGCCTGCAGCCGGTGGCCCAGGCCGCCCGCGAGTGCAAAGACTTTGCAGATTTGTTTTCCAAAACAAGAGGAGCCAATCGACACAAAACAGCCAAACGCATCATTGCCGAGCTTCTACCGGGTCATCCGATGACCAGGGCCAGAGGATTCAAAGTTCCACAATACCCCCACTACTTCGCCTGGGTCGATGACCCGAAAAACCAGCTGAGCAACGATGGTTTAAAAAAGGCTATTGACGAAACTACCGACCCGGATGTCCGGCGCGAGCTGAAGCTTGCCCTTGCATGGAGCGAACGGGTCAACTGGGCCATAGGAGAAACCGTCAAGGGGATGCCGCCGTTTCCGTATGTGCGGGAGAGTCTGGAGAAGATCCAGCCTTTTGCCGACGTTATCGTTGTCTCGGCCACGCCCAACAAAGCTCTTGAGCATGAGTGGCAAGAGCACGACATCGCCAAATACATGGAGGTAATTGCGGGCCAGGAAATGGGCAAAAAAGCTCAACACCTTGAGTACGCAACTAAGGGCAGATATGAAAGGGATCATGTCCTGATGATAGGCGACGCACCGGGTGACATGAAGGCCGCCAGGGCTAACGACGCCCTGTTCTATCCGGTCAATCCCGGCAACGAGTCCGAATCGTGGAAGCGTTTCCATGATGAGGCCTTTGACAAGTTCATCAAAGGCCAATACGCCGGCAAATACGAGGAAGAACTCATCGCGGAATTCGATTCCTGTCTGCCGGAACTTCCGCCGTGGGAAAAAACAAAAAATTTAATTTTTGCATGATAAGACCAAATGGTAATTGAGAGACAAGACAAAGATTCCTGCGTAAAGACCGAGCAGGCGCGTAGCGCGATTGCCGAGTTCTTTGCACAGAACGACTACAGCGGCAAACGAATCCTGCTGATAATTCCCGACAATACCCGTTCGGGACCGATAGGTGACATATTCAAGATCATCTACGGGTTTTTAGGGCCGAAGGCAAAAGGTGTCGATTGCCTGATTGCCCTGGGGACTCATCAGCCCATGAGCGAGAAGCAGATTTGCACCAGGCTCAGTATGACTCCGGACGAGCGCAAAAGCAAATACGCCGCGGTAAAATTTTTCAATCACGAATGGGAAAAGCCACAGACCTTTACTTCTATCGGGAAAATTTCCGCCGACGAAATCGAGCAGATAAGCGATGGTCTGTTTCGCGAAGAAGTTGACATAGCCATCAATAAATTGATTTTTGAATACGATGAATTTTTTATCTTGGGTCCTGTTTTTCCCCATGAAGTTGTGGGCTTTTCGGGAGGACATAAATATATTTTCCCCGGAATCGCGGGCGACGATATTATCCACTTTTTCCACTGGCTCAGCGCAGTTGTCACTAATCCGCTGATAAACGGTTTCAAATGGACACCGACCAGGAAAGTTGTGGAAAAAGCCGCCTCACTGATTACAACTCCGCACAAGCTCTTCGCCATCGTGGCGCTGGAAAGTGAGCTCAAAGGAATCTTCATCGGGGACGTCGTCGAAGCCTGGGAAAAGGCCGCGGACCTGTCCGAGCAGGTACATATCAAGTACAAGGACAAGCCGTACAACACGATTCTCGGCATCGCCCCGGAGATGTACGACGATCTCTGGACGGCCGGCAAGGTCATGTACAAGCTTGAGCCGATACTCGCCGACGGCGGAACTTTGATAATCTATGCCCCGCACATCACAGAGATTTCATACAGCCACGGCAAATGGCTCGATAAAATCGGCTATCATACCCGTGACTATTTCCTAAAAAGAATGGACCAGTTCGCCGGTATCCCCAGAGGAATCATCGCCCATTCCACACACGTCAAGGGCATCGGCACTTTCACAGACGGCGTGGAGAACCCCCGCGCAAATGTCGTGCTCGCAACAGGCATCAGCAAGCGGCGCTGCGCAAAAGTAAACCTTGACTATATGAATCCGGATGATATAAATATAGACGACTACGAAAACAGAGAGGACGAAGGAATCCTGGTCGTACAGCACGCAGGCGAAGTTCTGCATCGTTTGTCCAGCGGCTATATTCCGACTATCCCGAAGCAATAATGACGCATCTCGCAAAGCGTGAAGCGAGGTACGAGAGATAAAATACGAAAGGAGCTTTACAAAATGGCAAAAGCTGATATCGGCCTGATAGGCCTGGCAGTCATGGGTGAAAACCTCATCCTGAATATGGAAAGCAAGGGCTTTACCGTAGCCTGCTTCAACCGAACAGTATCAAAAGTGGATAATTTTATTGAAGGCCGCGCAAAAGGCAAGAATATCATAGGCTGTCATTCCATCGAGGAGTTTGTCGAGAACCTCGAGAAACCTCGTAAGATTATGCTGATGGTCAAGGCGGGCCCGGCCGTCGACGCCTTTATCGACATGCTGTTGCCCCACCTCGAAGACGGCGACATCATCATCGACGGCGGCAACTCGCACTTCCCCGACACGATGCGCCGTACCGAGTACGTCGAGAGTAAGGGCAAACTCTATATCGGCACCGGTGTCTCAGGCGGCGAAGAAGGCGCGTTGTTAGGCCCCTCGATTATGCCCGGCGGCTCACCCCCGGCCTGGGAGCACGTCAAGCCCATCTTTCAGAAAATTGCCGCCAAAACAGACGACGGCGAGCCGTGCTGCGACTGGGTCGGAGAAAACGGAGCCGGACACTTCGTCAAAATGGTACACAACGGCATCGAATACGGCGATATGCAGATGATATGCGAGACCTATCAGATGATGAAAGAAGGCCTCGGTATGACCAACCAACAGATGCACGAATGCTTTACCGAGTGGAACAAAGGCGAGCTTGACTCATACCTCATCGAAATCACGCGCGACATCCTCGGCTACAAGGACGAAGACGGCAATGAGGTCATCGACCTTATCCTCGATACTGCCGGCCAGAAGGGAACCGGTAAATGGACCGCCATCGAAGCCCTGAACCTCGGCCAGCCTTTAACGCTCATCGGCGAGGCCGTCTTTGCCCGTTGCCTCTCGGCACTGAAAGAAGAGCGAGTAAAGGCAGCCAAGGCACTCAGAGGCCCGAAGGCCATGTTCCGCGGCGATAAAGAGAAATTCATCAATGATCTGCGACAGGCCCTGTACGCCTCGAAAATCATCAGCTATGCCCAGGGGTATCAGCTTATGCGTGCCGCCGCCACGGAATACAAATGGAACTTGAACTACGGCGGTATCGCCCTGATGTGGCGAGGCGGCTGCATCATTCGCTCGGTCTTCTTAGGCAAGATAAAAGAGGCCTTTGGCAAGAAGCCCAAACTCGAGAATCTGCTGCTCGACCCGTTCTTCAAGAGGGCTGTCAGAAAAGCGCAACCATCATGGCGACGCGTCATTATCAAAGCGGTCAAAATGGGAATTCCGATGCCGACGATGAGTACTGCGTTAACATTCTACGATGGCTACCGCCACGAGCGCCTTCCGGCCAATTTGCTGCAGGCCCATCGCGATTATTTCGGTGCCCACACCTACGAGCGGGTCGACAAGCCTCGCGGCGAATTCTTCCATACGAACTGGACCGGCCGGGGCGGAACCACTGCAGCTTCGACCTATACCGTCTAATGGCGGGGATCATAATTGATGTACGATAGTCTCCGGATGAAATCTGTGCAGTCGCCGATCATCCCGGTGGTCGGTGAACTGATTCGCAAGAATCCCGGCACGATTTCGCTCGGCCAGGGCGTCGCCTATTACGGCCCACCGCCACAGGCCATCGAATCTATTGAGACATTCCTTGCAGACGCGGAAAACCATAAGTACAAGCTCGTCCAGGGCATCCCCGAACTGCTGGCAGCAATCGAACAGAAACTTCGAGAAGAAAACGGCATATCATTGAACGCAAGCCGGATTGTCGTGACCGCCGGGGCCAACATGGGTTTTATGAATGCGGTCCTCGCGATTACAGACCCGGGCGATGAGATAATTCTCCAATTACCGTACTACTTCAACCATGAGATGGCGGTGGCAATCGCCGACTGCAAAGCTGTATGCGTGCCGACTGACGACGATTATCAGTTACAGCCTGAGGCAATCGCCGCCGCTATTACCAGGCGAACTCGCGCCGTCGTGACCATCTCGCCCAACAATCCAACCGGGGCGGTCTATCGCGAATCCGACTTACGGCAGGTCAACGAAATCTGCCGCCGCAAAGGCCTCTACCACATCAGCGATGAAGCGTATGAATACTTCACGTACGATGGCGCCAGGCACTTTTCACCCGGCTCGATTGAGCAAAGCGCAAAGCACACCATTTCGCTGTTTTCCCTTTCCAAGGCCTATGGCTTTGCGAGCTGGCGTATTGGCTGGATGGTCATACCTGAGCACCTGTATATGCCGATAAGGAAAATCCAGGACACCATTTTGATCTGTCCACCGGTTATCTCACAATGGGCGGCGGTCGGCGCCATGAAGGCCGGCCGACAGTACTGCCGGGAAAAGCTGCTGATGACCACGGATATACGAGCGATTTTCTTAAACGAACTGGCCAGCATCGCTGATTTGGTCACCGTTCCTCGTGCCGACGGCGCGTTCTATTTGCTACTACGCGTGCATAAGGACATGGACCCGATGGAGCTTGTCAGGCAACTGATTGAACAGCACAAAGTTGCCGTCATCCCCGGAATGACCTTTGGCATGGAAGACAAATGCTATCTGCGGGTTGCTTACGGCGCGTTGCAGAAAGAAACCGCCGCCGAAGGTATCGGCCGACTCGTAAAAGGACTAAAACAAATTCTCACAACCTAAATCAATACCGGCCGAAGCAATACAAATTCCGCTTCAATCCGTCTTGCTGAGTTTATGTAAGTCTTCGACGCGAAAACATCATATATCAGCTCAATACTGCTGATTTGCCGCGCCGATAAAGCTCAGAAATTGATACCCAAATTGCCCATTTAACAGGCAACCGAGGGCGCATAAAATCCTTTTTTTGCGCCCTCGGCGCCCTCCGCACCTATAATTGCAACAACCACGGCAAAGCCCTGGTATTGGCGCATACATTCCCTGTTTAGAGCCTGCCGCTCTTATTAAGGTGCGTTCCTCACAGAGTAAATGTTGATAAAAAAAATTGCGGATTCAATATTTTTTCTTTGTTTGGAGTTTAACACTCCTACGCTGTTTACCATCCATTAGGCACGCCTAACCCGCATTTCTCACAGATAGAGATTCCGGGTCGATTTTGACCGAAAAAGCTCACTTTAGAACTGCCCTTAACCGCTTCAGGCTCCGGAACCACTTAAGAAATGCTCGAATTGCCCAAGTGACAGCTC
>Ga0307378_10003479_pt1 | contig 23077 bp, 20 predicted proteins | sample UN1MG_FD_202238 | JGI IMG/M metagenome (GOLD analysis project Ga0307378, IMG submission 202238) | Soil microbial communities from Risofladan, Vaasa, Finland - UN-1 | ecosystem: Environmental > Terrestrial > Soil > Coastal area > Acid sulfate soil | place: Finland: Risofladan, Vaasa | collected...
GTTCCTCAAAAAAAAGCCCGTCAGGATCACATAGGCTATGTGATCCTGACGGGCTTTTGCATTTAAAGCAGCCCCACTAAGCTAATAATGATAAGCTATAATGACCACCAAGGTTGTACATCAAGGGTAAATTTAGCCGTGTTCCAGCCTCCGCGAGAGTCGTATCCTGTAATCTGCACCTGGTACAGTCCGGGGAAATAAGTCAGGAATGAATAGACAGCGCCCCCTCTATATTGTCCGTAGGCAGCCTGGCCGCTGAGGCTATTGTCCGCGTTAAGCTGAGTCTCAATTCCCTCATATGGAAGCTGAGTGACCATACCTATATTACAAGAGTAATAGATAGGTTCCAGATCCGGATCATAGAACTCGATTGGGATGGAGAATAGTTGCCCTGCCATCGCGACCTGTGGGCTGTCGATATTTTCACCCTGGACCGGCGGATGGTTCAGCCAGCTACCGGAACCGGCCACCACCAGGGTATATTCGGCTATGCTGCTCAGACCACGAGTATCTTTGGCGACTACAACGACCTTATGGACTCCCTCAAATTGAGGATGAAATATGATGTGTGGCGTAGTAGGTTCGGGAATGAGATCCTCTTGGTAAGGCCCATATCCATAATAGGGCAATCCATCAATATATGCAGTAAACGTAACATTGCCACTTGCACTTCCAAGTCCGGTCTGATCTGATTTCCCATACATATCTTTTTGATAATCCTGGTCATAACAGCTAAAATATTTTTCGTAAGGTTCAGGGCTCCCAATGATGTAGAAATCATTCTCAAGCTGGTCCAATCTGGGAGGATGGTTAACTACCGGATAATTCACTACTGACATCGGGAAAACCTCCAGGTCGCTTAAGCCACCCATGTCGGTAACTCGAATGGTAATCGTAAGCTCTTCCAGGTATTGAGGAACATACGTCAGCATGACCAAATTGGATTCAACATCCGGATCCTTAATGTCGCACGGCATGATATACTTGCCTTTATAAGGATTTGCAGTAGCTGTATTCACCAGCTTTATTCGGGTTATAAGGTTAGGGGTTGCCGATCCTTGAGCACCCCACCCGCCTATGGTAGCGATAAAATTCAATCTGGGATTCCCTAATGGCGGTGGTTGTGGCAAATCAATATCATTGGCCTCAATAACCATGTTAAAGGGAACAAAAAGTTGCGCATATTGGGGACCGATTTTCTGAAGTTTTGGAGGATGATTGGTGATCACCCCTTTACTATCATGAAACCAGATATTATCTAATTTGTACCCAGTTCCATAAATCTTGACCCATAGAACCTTGGAAGATCCCCCTCCAAACCCCTGTGAAAAATCCCTTCTTCCATTATCCGCCCAATCAATGTCCTCATCCATGTCCCGTATTATCATATGCCAGGTACCATCCTGGTATTGCCGACCGATATTAACCACAACATAGGCAGGATTTTCCTCCGTGTTTCCCGTCAACGGAAAACCACCTGATTCCAATGATGGTTTTTCATTATCATATCCCTCACCGACGGGACGGTAGCCCAAAACTGCGTAGTGTCCACTTACGGTCTTAACTCCAACCTGAAATTCAAATTGATCCCATTGTTCCAAACCAATCCTTTCAAAAATATTAAAGGAGACGACCTTATGCCGTGTGATTGGTTTTGCCGTCCCTGATTGGTCCGTATATGAGACTTTGTCATTCATGATCCAGAAACGCTCTAACCGGTTATATACCGAAGGGCTCGTTGACGAGACCTCCATGACCCTGCTCCCTTCATTGTAGTCGAGGATAGTGCGCATACTTCCATATCCGACACCAACTCCATAGTAGGGATATGCATAGCTGGAAGTCCTCCAACCCCAATTTTGTGGACTATCCCAGTATTCAAAGTCCTGCCACCTGATTGTTTCAGCCGTCGCTTTATAATAAGACAGAAATAACATAGCAAAACACAGGAATCCCAATAATAATTGTTTTCGAATACTTAATCCTTTCAGGAACCTTCTGCACATATCAAAAACTCCTCCTTTTTCTTTGAGAGGTTCAAGTCCTCTCTGTTTTTTTCTCAAATCTTCCCGTTTTCATCTCTTATTTATATTGTTATGGTGTTGTTGATTTTCCCCTTGACCAAACAATGGCTTTTTTTATGTCAGCCAGGTACCCCCTTGATCTTTCAATTTTAAAGTTATCTCCCGAGCATCTTCCCCAGAGCCAGGTTGATGATCTCCATTTCCCTTTACGCCCATCAAAGTGACTGATCGCAGTGCTGTTAAGGTTCGCATCCTTTTCATTATCCCCAAATGTGCGTAAGACGTCCTGAGCATAAAAGCCTTTATCAGGCCCGTCAGGAACGGAAACGATAGTGCGGCCACCCGCCAGATTGATGGACGGTGGAGGAACAATGGTGAATGGTGGAATCTGAAGTTTCGCCTCCGTATTCAAATAAAAAACATACCCATGACCGGGCTCAAGAAAAAAGTTATTCCCTTTGAGAGAATGGCTGTTGGGGTCAAAATAGAGCATATCTCCACCTTTTTCATCATTTCTAAGGGATATCCGTCGAGACGAATCGTAACTGAAAAGTTTTAAGAACTCTTCGGCTGTATCACAGGCCTTGAGAGGTGTCCCCGGATAAGCTAATAAATTCAACCCGGCTGAATATGGATAATTGTAGGTCGATAAGCCGATATTTACCTCCCTGTCCCCTGATGTAACATAGACGGGAGTAATCAGAATGTTAGGATCATCCATATGTGATGGATCAAGGTGTTGCAAAACCTTGGCCAAAGTCTGTATTTCATCTTCCCATGGGCACTGATCATACCATGCGAATGCAGTAACATTCTCGTTCATCTCATTGAAATATCCCTCAGTAACTATTTTAGGGTCATAGGAAGTAAGAACGATAAACCCTGAACTCGGCAGGTTGGAGATGATGTAATTCCCCTTGGAATCGGTAGTGCCTGAGCACGTTTCCTGGCCAATATGACTGATATCCATAGCGTGAACGGTAATGTTAGCCAGACCTACATTCGGGTTCTCGTCCAGATACACCCGTCCGTGGATTATCCCGCTCCCCTGGCAGGGTTTATAAGGTGTCAGGGTTATAGTTCCAACACTTCGCTGCTCTCCCAATTTCACATTTGTGAGACTCTGCTCCACCACTCCATAACCGGATTTTTCAATGCGCAGGATCACATCCCCCGAAAGAAGCCCGTGAAAAGAAAATCCTCCGGTGGAAGAGTCGACCAGGGTAAAAGAAATTTGCTCATGGGCCTTTGTCAGCAAGCTGGCAGAAACATTGGTCGCCTTCCCTCCTCCCTGAATAAGCACCTTCCCTGAAATGGCAGTCTCCTGCAAGGTAAAGTTGATCTGTTTTGATTCTCCCGTGCCAAGGGAAACGACATCTGCCACCCCTGTAGTATTTGGGTTCTTTCCATAAAAAATGCTGAAGACATCGTTGTTTCCAACTCGAGAAAAGGCACGGATCTTATACCCGCCCGGCTTTAAAAATTTAAAGGCATACCCTCCATAGCTGCCGGTATGATAAACTGTTGGCAGGTTAGGATCGACATTAGGCACGCTCGTCACTTTGGCTGGAATGATGGATTGATCAACCGGCTCATTATTGACTGGAATAATCTCCACCTGGATACCCTTGATTCCCCGGGTATCATTCTCATCTTCAGCAAAAAAGGTAATTTGCGGATTCGCAGGGTCCATGTTATGATTGGGGTCCGTGCCAATGATAAGGTCTGGATTGCCATTCCACCCCTCCGTAACTACCCGAAAGAAACGAGAGGTTTTTTCTTTTGTATTCGGGTCAGTAATAGTACCGTAAATCATACCCGCTTGAGCAAAAGAGCCGAAATGGAGAGGGTCCGCTTTTGGCTTGTCACATGAAATAGTTGCTGTACCGGATTGAGGAAGAGCATAATAAATGAGATTTGTGGAATACGTGCAACGGGGATTTGAAACTTCCAAATCATAAAAAAACTGGGCACTGTCTTTCACCCAAATATGATAATTCCCAGGCGGGATTGGAATCTTTGAAGACGGTTCCAAGATATAATCTGCCAGATCCACAGAGTAATGCTTTTGATTCGGATCGCTGAAAATTCTCGACCAGGGCGGGTTCCCCGGCGGAAAGGGCATGGTGGTCTTTGACTTATAACTGACCGTGCCTTCCAGAAAAACCATGCACCCACGGTTGTGCGGCAAATCAATACTGACGGGAATACTCCCCGCCTGGCACAGCTTAAAGTCTCTGGTGATCTTCTGGTTAGGTCCAATCCCGATTTTATCTCCCTCTCCCCACTGCCCGGTAGAAGAATAAAGCCAGTAGTGCTCATCGTAGCATTCGGTGACATACCGGTTATCAGGGTCCTGAGCGCAGAGGTAAATCTCCTGCCACCCGGTAAGGTTCAAATTCAAAATATAATTTCCATCGGCATTGGTCAGCGTCTGTTCAATTGGTGAAATGCCAACAGGGCTGTAGGCTGTGACCTGCATTCCGGCCAATCCCTGGGTTGATCCGGAACTGGAATACCTCATAACCCGGCCACTGATTACCGCCGGGGGAGTAGTACCCGCCGCACCACTCTGTGCTCGAGCCAAAGGAAGTGTTAAGAGAACTAAAATGGTAAAAGGTAAGTATGACTGAAATAAAAAACATCTATTTTCCCGTGTACTCATGGAAATAATTACTCCTATCCTCATAAGACAATTCATAGTCAATTGCAGGCAAAATTTTATTCATCAAGAACTTATGCAACATCTATGCCATTAACTTACCCCCGAATCCATCCTTTAAAGGCTTACCATACTCTCGCCTACGACGGACGCTGAATAGGGGCCAAAATTAAGGCATCCCATCACCTCCCTCACCTCTTTCCCTGATCAGCACATTCTACTTGACCAAATTCATCATCATATATCCAAATAGTTTTAAAAATAGCTAGATAGAGAACTAAATCATCATACCCTGGTAAAAAGATCCGATAAACAACTATGAAAATTTCTGCATAAGTATGAAAAGGCATTCATAATTATGAACAGCAAAGATGTCAGAATGCGGAATAAAGATAAGGAAAAGCACTTATCCTGACTCCTGACTCCTGACTCCTGAATTCTAAATTCTGACTCCTGAATTCTCAGACATTTATGACTCACTTAAGATTGACATCACCTCTATGAAATGATATCCTTTTGCGTTTAGCTTATGAGTTTATGACGGTATGACTTAAGGAGACGAAAGATGGATTATAGCCTTACTCTCAACTTACCCAAAACTAAGTTTCCCATGAAAGCAAATCTTGTTCAAAAAGAACTTGAACTCCTTGAATTCTGGGAACAAAAATGTATATATCAAAAAATCGTGAATCGTCAGTCCGATTGCGGCTCATTTGTTTTACATGACGGTCCCCCATATGCCAATGGGCATATTCACATTGGACATGCTTTTAACAAAATACTGAAAGATATTATCATCCGATCGAAAAACATGACTGGATTGCAATCCAGCTACATTCCAGGCTGGGACTGCCACGGTTTGCCGATTGAACATGAGGTTGACAAAAAACTCGGTTCCAAGAAGCAAGGGATGAGCAAATACGAAATCAGAAAGCTCTGCCGGGAATACGCCCAAAAATTCGTCGAGATCCAGAAAAAAGAATTTCAGCGACTGGGCGTTTTCGGGGATTGGGAACATCCCTATCTGACCATGAACCATGAATATGAATCAGCTATTGTACGGGAATTTGGCAAATTTGTCGATAATGGAGGGGTATACAAAGGGCTCAAGCCGGTTTACTGGTGCCCCGTCTGCCAAACTGCACTGGCCGAAGCGGAAGTTGAATATGCTGATCACGCGACACCTAGTGTGTGGGTGAAATTTCCCATCCTGTCCGGCCTTCGGGAAAGGTTTCCCGAACTGGACAAAGTAGCCAGTTCTTTTATCCTGATCTGGACCACTACTCCGTGGACGCTTCCGGCCAATCTGGCTATAGCCGTACATCCGAACTATGAATATGCGGTCTGTCAGGTTGAAGGAGAGATTTGGCTCCTGGCCAAGGATCTGGTGGAAAAAACCATGCAAATGGCGAGCATCTCCAATTATCAAATTCTTAAGACCTTTGCGGGAACCGCGATTGAGGGGATCATTGGCCAGCACCCCTTCTATGATCAGGAGTCGCCGGTTGTATTGGCTTCTTATGTTACCCTTGACCAAGGCACAGGGTGTGTCCATATTGCTCCCGGCCACGGGCAAGAGGATTATGAGGTAGGTCAGCGCTATGGGTTTACTCCTTATGCGCCGGTAGATAATAGGGGAAAATTCACCCAGGATGTTCAATACTTCGCAGGATTACCTGTTTTCAAGGCCAACCCTGAAATAATTCACCTTATGCGTGACCAAGAAAGGCTCGTTTTTGAGCAAACCATTGTCCACTCTTATCCTCACTGCTGGCGATGCAAAAACCCGGTCATTTTTCGCGCTACTGAGCAGTGGTTCATATCCATGGAGAAAAATGATCTGCGGGCCAGGGCACTGGAGCAGATCCGCCACGTCCGATGGATTCCCAAATGGGGTGAAAACCGGATTACCGGAATGGTCGTTGATCGCCCTGACTGGTGCATTTCCCGTCAAAGGTCATGGGGAGTGCCTATTATTGTTTTCTACTGCTCATCGTGCCAGAATACCATTATGGATACTCATATCATTAACCACGTAGCGGATCTGGTTGCCAATGAGGGTATCGATATCTGGTTTCAGAAGGAGCCCAAAGAATTGCTGCCCGATGGATTTACCTGCCAAAGGTGCGGAGGGTCTGAATTCACTAAGGATATGAATATTCTGGATGTATGGTTTGAGTCCGGGGTCAGTTATGCCGCTGTTCTTGAACAAAGGCCGAATCTGCGCTGCCCGGCTGATCTTTACCTGGAGGGAAGTGACCAGCATCGCGGCTGGTTCCAGAGCGCCCTGCTTACCAGCGTGAGCACCAGGGGAGTACCCCCTTTCCGATCCGTCCTGACTCACGGATTTGTGGTCGATGGTGAGGGGAAAAAAATGTCCAAGTCCGCAGGAAACGTCGTTGCTCCGCAAGAGGTCATAGACAAGCTCGGTGCGGATATACTGCGCCTCTGGGTCTGTTCGGAGGATTACAAGGACGACATCAGGATCTCGGATGATCTCATCCGCCGGCTGTCGGATGCCTACCGCAGGATCAGAAATACCTGCCGGTATCTTCTCAGTAACCTGGAGGATTTTGTTCCGGAAAACCACCGGGTCCCTTACGAGCAGCTCGATGAAATGGACCGATGGATTCTGCACAGATTTCAGGAACTTGTCAGCAGGATTCGAAAGGCATTTGAGGATTATGAATTTCATATTTTCTTCCACGGACTCCACAATTTTTGCACGATTGACTTAAGCTCTTTCTACCTGGATGCTTCCAAAGACCGAATGTATACCCGTGGAAAAACATCCTTAAGCCGTAGGTCCGGGCAGACAGCCATGTATGAGATCATCGTGGGCATGGTGAAATTAATGGCCCCGGTTTTATGCTTTACCGCAGAAGAAATCTGGAAGTACCTGCCAGGTACGGAAAGCCTTCCGGAGAGTGTCCATCTGGCCGCATTGCCAACACCTCAGGATGCTTACCTGGATCAGGAGTTAGCCAAAAAATGGGAGACCCTGTTGCAGGTCAGGGCAGAAATCTCCAAAGTGCTGGAAGCTTCCAGAAACGCTAAAGTTATCGGCCATTCTCTGGATGCGCAGGTGGAATTAGTCTTGACTGCCTCCAAGCAGTCCGAACTCCCCGACATCCCCGATCTTTATGATTTCCTCAAAAAGTACGAGGGACTTCTTCCAACCATCTCTATCACCTCAGCCGTGACTCTCAAGGCTGCTCAAGATGCTCCGTCTGGTGATGAATATGTTCGAGGCGGTCTGTTTGATCAACTCTATCTGAAGGTCACCCATGCTGCAGGAGAAAAGTGTGCCAGATGCTGGAAATACAGCCCATCGGTCGGACACTCTTCCGAGCATCCGGGCCTGTGCAATACCTGTACATCCGTGTTGGAAACAATTCAACAGCAATCGGAACAACCGGAGCAAGTAGAACAATCAAAGCAACCAAAGCAATCAGGCGGGGAGTAAAATCTGTGAAGCCCTCGATCATGAAATCCCCAAAAGTGGCGCTGCCTATCCTGGCTGCAATTCTGGCCCTGGACATTGGCACCAAACATCTGGCTCAGGTGTTTTTGAGCAGGATTCAATCCCTGACCATTTTCTCCAACTTCTTCCATCTGACCTACATAGAGAACAGGGGTGCCGCTTTTGGAATTTTAGCCGAAACCAATACTCGATTCCGGACACCGTTTTTCATTACCATCTCTGTTTTGGCTATCATTTTTATCACCATTTTTTACTGGAAAATGGAAGGAGAGGGCTGGACTCACCTGGCACTGCTCTTTATCCTGAGCGGCGCACTGGGCAACCTCATCGACCGGTTGCGACTGGGCTGGGTGATCGATTTTCTTGACTTTCACTGGTACCAGTATCACTGGCCTGCCTTTAATATTGCCGATATGGCCATTTGCATCGGGGCAGGCATTTTAATTATTGATATGCTTTTTAGTAAAAAGGGGAAAATATCAGTTGCATCCCATACTCTTTAAAATTGGCCCTTTTATAATTGGGACCTTTAAAATTGGCCCTATTGTAATTTATACCTATGGTTTTTTCATTGCACTCGCTTTTATTTCAGGTATCCTCTGGTCTTCGAGGGAGGCCAAACGTCTGGGGGAAAACCCGGAAAGGATCATGGATCTTGGATTTTTGCTGACTCTTTCAGCCATTATCGGAGCCCGCATCCTCTTCATACTCCTTAACTTGCAAGAATATCTGGATCACCCCCAAAATATCATAAAAATCTGGGAGGGAGGCCTGGTTTTTCACGGTGGACTCATTGCCAGCATTCTGGTAGGATTGCTTTATCTCAAAAAACACCACTTGCGGACGTGGAAATACGCAGATATCCTCGCTCCAGCACTGGCCCTGGGCCAGAGCATCGGCAGGATCGGCTGTTTGATGGCCGGATGCTGCTATGGAAAAGAGACCTCCTGCCAATGGGCCATTCGCTTTACCGATCCCAATAGTCTGGCCACCTTAAACGTCCCCCTTCATCCTACGCAAATTTATGAATCAATCGGCACGCTGCTCATATTCGCTACCTTGTTGGGGATAAGAAAAAAGAAAAGCTTTGAAGGACAGATTTTCTGGATATATATCGCTCTCTATTCAGTGCTCCGGTTTACCATTGATTTTTTCCGCGGCGATGAAATCCGGACCTTCTTCTACCATACCCTTTCCCTCACCCAGGTACTGGGGGTAGTTCTTTTCCTGAGCGCAATCTATATGCTCTGGCTGTTAAAAAAAGGGGCTGCCAGGAAGCACTAAAATACTGAAGACATCGGAGGTATTGAAGACACACGCCGAAGACACTGAGAGCCTATCCGAAAAGTGGGGAGACGCCTTTATTGATGCAGTCTTGCAGGTCCTTTCGGCTCTTTGAAAGGCCTTTGGTGCATATACCATTATCCCAGTACGCGAAACCGCCGCGTGCAGACTCGCACGCGGGGTGGTGGGGAGTGAGGGGGACAAGCCACCACTTACCCGATTATGTTTACAACTCGATCATTTCTGCAATTTGGTAACCGAGATTAGTTACCTCAAATACCTCACCTTTATAACCACTATCCACTATGAGCTGGTTATTAACCAATTCTTTTAGAGCTGATTTCCACCCCGCGACCTCTCTAGGTTCTTGTGATGAAATTAAATTCTTACCGTTCGTCTGAAGGTCTGTACCGCCTTGATAGCTGTTATACAATATATCCCCATGGGAATCCAAACTTGCTTCTTTTAGCAATATCCTCGCTTCGTTTGATAATAATGGAATCTGTAGATCGGATTTAACAATTTCACCGACCGAGTCTGGATTTATATCTTTGAAAAGTGGATGTTCGTTTAACTTTAGTTGAAGATGACGATAGAACTTCTCTTTAAAATCTGCACGACTATCGTACCCTTCATAGAGGCCTCGACCTTGGCAGGACTCCTTGAATTTTTTCACTTTTGTTATCTGATCTGGATCAACTGTATCCATAGCTGCAGGCTGACTCGAGAAATACAACATTGCAGGCTTGTCTAATTGAATATGCTTTTCAATTTCCTCTACCGTACCACTTGCATAATCATTAGTGGGAGTACCTACTCGAGTCCAAAACACACCAACAAGGAGATCGCATTTATCCAGTATTTGCCTATTAATTATTTCTTGAGGACTCCTGCCCATCTCAGGAGACGAGTGTGATTCCCAGCCAATAGGAAGTAATACAATATTTCTGGACTGTGAATGAATGGCATTCCATTCATGTATCACATCACGAATAATAGATCGTTCAGACGCAACATCGCCAGGGGAGGCAATCATCACATTAAAAACTTTGGCGTTATAGCTCATTTATTGAACACTCCTTGCAATTCTACTTTGTCACATTTCAACTTATAAGTAATCAAGCCATTCAAAACAATCACTGTTTGTTCTCATTCAAGTATGGGCGGATGGATGGGAATTATCTCCGCCTGTACTAACACATTGAAATAGCTAAAAACACTAAAAAGACGGCATCGTTTTCCATGTGGTTACCATGCCTTGAAAATACGCTCTTGCGTTCCATCCGGGCCGACCGTTACCCGGACTTTCCGCATGCACCGGGGACAGTGTCCCTCGTAGGCGGTCTGCTGGCGGTTAAGATAAATACGGGTATATACCTGGCAGCATTGGAAGTGTACGCCGATCCATTTCCTGTTTGATATATTGGAAGATCTGCCATCTACTGATTTTCCGGCTCCATGTTCAAGCATTGGAAATTTCACCCCCTCTTTCATCTTTTTCGGCATACCACTTTGCGCAACCAATTGCGCCGGTAAATTGAGCATTGGGGAGCACCAGCACTCGTTGAGCTTTCAGGTTCTCCCGTATGATCTGCTGAATGGCTGCATTCAAGGCGACACCGCCGGAGAGTATGACTGTCTCGCCCGAAAATTGGTTCAGCAATTGAGTCAGCATGGGAGCAATGCGACGGAAGATAGAGTAATTCACCCCTGCGCACAAAGAGGCCAGAGGAAATCCCTCCACCAGTTTGCCAATTAACTCCGACTCACCGAAAATAGCGCAGGTGGAGTCAAGCTCAACCGGGTCCTGATAATGCTGCCCTAGCTCCTCCAGACTCACTCCCAGGACCCCGGCCATATTCTCCAGGTATCGGCCACTGCTGGCTGCGCACTTATCATTCATTGCAAAATCAACCACTCTTCCATTTTCAACGAGCACAATTTTAGAATCCTGACCTCCGATATCGACCAATAAAAAGTCGGATAGCCCAGTCAGGTATCGCGCCCCCAATGCGTGGGCCATGATTTCCGGGATCTGGAAGGAGTTCTCAAAAACCAGGGAATTTCTTCCATAACCAGTAGTTACCACAGGATACTGAAGGCTACTGCCAGGCCCTATGGTTTCATCCATAATCCGGAGTTTTCCCGGTTCAATCTGGCGGCACTTGCGATAGAAGGTGATTGTCTCGTAACTCTCCATCCGCCGTATCTCACCCGCCTCCAGGAAAACAATTTTTACCGCCCTGCTGCCAAGATCCATTCCCCAGACCGGACTATCTATATTAGCCATACGATCATCTATCTTTCATACTATCTACTATTGATTATGAGTAGCTTATATTGATTATGAGTAGCTTATAAACTAACCACTTCGACATCTATCCGGCCTTTTACCTTATGTTCTCCCTCAAGAAAGCGGTCTATCTCATCGAGAACCTTAGCATGGAAATACCGCTCTCCGCATTCAGAGCAGACTTCTGCCTCCACATTCTCAACTATGTACAGTTTGCCATGAAGCCAGTGTTGCTTTTTGACCCTCTTTTTTGCTGTCTGGCCTCCACAAAATTCACAGATCATGTTCCCTCCGATAAAGCGTATACCGTTATTATGAGGATTGCATTTTCAATATCGTCTCTCTCCAAATTATCATCTATCATCTCATCTTCAGCATGAGACGATAAGTAATACTCTCTCTCAATAACTTTCTGGCGAATGGCCTGGAGGCTGGTCATCTATTTTTTTTCTCTTTCAGGAGCTGTACAAAGCTCTCCAGCCGGATTCTGGTGCGGGCGTCGAGCTTTCCGGGATTATCTCCCTCCAGGGTAAGAATCGGCAGTGAGGAGATGGATTTTCGGATAATAAGATCCTCAATCCGGTGAAAGCAAAACGATTGAACATAATGGATCAAACCATCAATACGACGCACCCTTATCTGTTCCTTGATATCGGCAATCCGGGCGAAGACATCGTATGGATAGGTGTAATTCCGGTACTGCGCCACCAGACTTTCCCCCTGATATCGATCTATCACCAGGTTTTTTTCCTGATGCCGATCTACCACTGGGTTTTTCACCTGGCCGCAGCCGCAGGCAGAAAAAGAAGGCATACTAAACTGGCGCTGCACCTCGTTAAAAACAATTCGGCCCCCTTGAGACTCGACCAGGGAATAGAGGTCCGTGAAAATCGGCGGCACACCGACAAATCCCAGCCTGACCTTCTCAACAATCTTTTTTCTCGTAGCCAGTTCATTCATGAATTGATCTAGCCCGGCTTCAAAGGCTTCCACATCGCATTGCATGTCGCTGCAGCACACCTGGTAATAGTGGTTTTCAAACCCTGTCACCACATTATCGTCCCAAGTCATTCGGTCAATCCTGTGCACTTTTGTGCGGATTTTATCCAGCCTCTCCTTCATAGCCAAAGCCTGCTCCCAGGAGCAGTTGAAAGCGTGCAAAAGCCGCTCCATCTGGATCTTCAAAAGCTCCTCATCCCGATCATAGGGATAAGCAAAGGGAATGATTCGCACGCCCTCAAGGCTGAGCATTTCGATCAGTGCCTGAGTATTGCTGCAATCCCCCTGAGTCACGGCCACCATTTGGGAGATCCCCTCCTGCAGCGCGACCGAGTATAACCCCTTAATCCAGGCGCACAGGTTTCGGGGAAACCCCTGAATCTCCGCCTGGTGGACCAGTTGCAGTGCATCGCGGCTCATGAAGAGGTTATTCAGATCTACCGGCGTGCTACCTCCGGCCAGGATAATCTCAAGGGGTACGGTAGTGGTAATTCCAATTTTTTGCATATGTTATAGTACTCTTTTTAAATTATCAAAATTATCATTATGATAATTCAAGATCTGCCCCCAACACTGGACCCCAACTCTGCCATCCTAAGGAGTTATGATAACATATTCTGCCTAGTAGCAGCAATCCTTAATAGATCCCTTTTTTTATCTGGCTTCCCAGGTGATTCTATATTTTTCTCTTTACATTCATTCCGCAAGACCTTAATATAATCTTGAATGCAGCTCGAATATCCAGCCGGAATAGTAATCCGGAACATTACAAATATTAACCCTGACTAATTCACAAAGAAAGGGGGGAGGATCAAAGAGTAGTTACCAGTCCATCATTCTATCAGCAATAGTGAACTATAGGGATTATGGTAATAATAGTCAATAGTGAACTATGTTTCCAAGGGGGAGGGAGATGTATTATGAGTTCAATAACCTTAAATGAACCAACAAACTTAAGGACAAATTTAAAAATGACCATATACACTGACTTGAAAGAATTGCTGGATAGTATTAAAGATGGGGTATCTATTTCGGCTGGAGGACTCCGAGTTACTAACAATGGGGTGTTCCGTGATCGATTAATCGACGAATTGGCTCTCAATGCAAGCCTTAATGAGAATCAGTCCGTCAAGCAGGCCTGCCAGTGGATCATCTGGGAATCTGCCAGGGAATTTGGTGTTTTCCCCTCTTCCATTCAGGAGTTCTATGAAGCCAGAGGAAAAGACGAGTTTGAGGGAATTACGGTCCCTGCAATCAATATTCGCGGGCTTACCTACTATATTGCCCAGGCTATTATCAAGACCGCGATGGAAAACGAGTCCAAAGCTTTTATCTTTGAAATCGCCAAGTCGGAAATTGGCTATACCTTCCAACAGCCGGCGGAATATACTTCTCAGTGCCTGGCTGCGGCCATCAAGACCGGATACATCGGCCCAATTTTTATTCAGGGAGATCACTTCCAGGCTAACGCTAAAAAATTCACGGCGGACCCTGAGACCGAAATCAACGGGCTCAAAAATATAATCCGCGAAGCTATAGAGAATGGCTTTTATAACATCGATATTGACAGCTCCACCCTGGTGGATTTAAGCAAACCTACCATCAAAGAGCAGCAGAAGAATAACTATACCGTAGCTGCTCAGCTCACCGCTTTCATACGGGAAATTCAACCAAAAGGAATCACGGTTTCCGTAGGTGGGGAAATCGGCGAGGTTGGGGGGAAAAACAGCACTCCGCAAGAGCTGACTGCCTTCATGGACGGTTACCGGGAAACCCTTCGCGAATTGGACACTGATCTTGAAGGAATCAGCAAGATCAGTGTCCAGACCGGCACAGCCCACGGAGGAGTGGTTCTGCCCGATGGAAGCATTGCTGCGGTAAAACTGGATTTCAATACCCTGGAAACCCTCTCCATGACGGCCAGAAAGGAATACGGCATGGCCGGAGCTGTCCAGCATGGAGCATCAACCCTGCCGAATGAGGCATTTCACCGCTTCCCTGACACCGAGACCGCTGAGGTTCACCTGGCTACGGGATTCCAGAACATTGTGTATGAAAGCAAGGCCCTCCCCGCAGAGCTCAGGAATAAAATCTATGACTGGCTCAAGACCAACTGCGCCGCAGAACAAAAGGAAGGGCAGACAGAGGAGCAATTCATATACAAAACCCGGAAGAAAGGTTTTGGTCCATTTAAGAAGGAACTCTGGATGCTTTCATCCGAAGTCAAGAAGGCTATCAGCCAAGAGCTGGAAGCTCAATTTGACTTCCTCTTCAAGAAATTGAATGCAAATAATACCCAATTGCTTATTGAAAAATATATTAACATGCAGGCGATCCCGAAAAAAATTCCCCAGGATCTCCTTGCTCTGATCGGTCCTTCCGCCAAACCTGGCGGCGGCTGCCGTTGCTGCCACTAAGTGTTGACGCTCAGTATTGAAGCCAAGTACTAACATTCAGTACTGACTGTCATAAATTACCTGCATCTCTATATTATAGAGGTATAATATTATAGAAATATAGGTATAATGAGGTAGATGTAGTATATATAGTAGATATAGACGTAATAGGTTTACTTAGATAGATGGAATAGATATAGAATAGATATAGATAAGGCGGGACAGAAATGTCCCGCCTGTCGTTTTTATTTTTCTACTTCTACCTGAGGGCTTTCAATGAGGGTTTCACTGCCCCTTGCGGGTCTTTAAAGCTCCTCATAACCTCATAACTTATCCTTCATCCTTCCATGGGATTTCCCATAGCAGCAAAAGAAACGCTCACAAGGTGGAGAATTAATCCTGGAATTAGATAGAAGCCATATCCAATAGCTACCAGTATGAGCCACAGGAAGCCTTTCACTACCTTGCCTCGATAGATGTGCCCTCCACCCGGAAGCAAAAGCGATAAAACTGCCGCTATGGATGGATTCCACTCTGGTTGAGAAAGGGTTTTTGTTGATGCCCTTAACTCCGGATCAAAAAATTCTCCGCAGTATCTGCATTTTTTTGCCTCCTTAAGAATTGCTTCTGAGCAAAGTGGGCATTTTTTCAGCAGGCTTTGAACATCCGGCTGTATATCCATTGATGTGGTTGCACTTGCGTTCATAAGGCACCTCCCTCATTTGCTGGGGCTACATTGTGGCTTTATTTCCAACTCCCTTGTTACGTGGATTTTTGCCTACCTTCCTCCCCTGCCTTATTTTGTAGCATAAAATGGGCCAATTTATCTGCCTCTTTAGGACAGTTCCTTCCTCTTGCCTTTAAAATTGGAAGCGGGGATTTCCAAAAGACCAGGCGGCAGACATGCTTCAAAGGCCAGATGGTAAAAATGACCTTGAAAACACTGAAGGAAACAGTGGCGAACTTACCGGGGGAAACAGAGGAAGAAACAGAGGAAGAGTAAAGGGATTGTTGATCGAAAGATCATAAGCAGAAGGCGCAAGTATCGTAGTGATCGGCTCATAAAAGGTATTGGCTAGGCCAAAAGGTGTAAAAAATATAAGCCCTGTGTCATAAAAATTAGCGATATGAGCTTTACTCGGCACTGCTGGCAGGCCAAGGGAACTCCCAATACCCATAGCGGAAGTCAAAATGTAGTCATTGACTGAAGGGAGGCGAGATGGCGCAGTGATCAGAGGGATAGCCGGACTAGCTGACAGCACAGTGCGTAAAAAATCTACCATGCCATTGATATGGAAAGCATTGTTCGGTGCAATACCAAAGATGGGCGTAGGATGGCAGTTGCTGCAATCGATATCATCGGCAGAGTGGGTCAAGGGAGGAAAACCGTGGCAGCAGCCGCAATCAAGAGTGACAGGATTAACCGGGAAAGGCACATTCCAGGGAAGAGGCGGGCCGGGATATCCCAACCCCGCAGTCAGAAGAGTGTTCGGAGGAGTCTGGCCATTGCTGTGGCAGTAGACTACACAGGTTCCTGTTCCTCCTAAAAGACCAAGGGCATAAAAATCCCCAACTCCGATCGGAGGAAGCGGGGTTTTGAAGATAACCGGCACCTTGCCCGGAAGCCATGCATTCGAGGTGCCGTGAATGCAGACCACATGGTCCGGCCCTAAGTTGGCGGCCAGATCAGGATGACAGACCACACAATCAATACTGAGCGTTGTGCTGAAGGTGATAGCGGGTGCAATGATCTTGCTCCGGAAGTGTGTGGTATGTGCACCGCTTCGGCCAACCAGCAAGGAAAGACCATGACAGGCCATGCACTTGGCAACGCTGGCTGGAATAGAGAAAAGCGGTACGCCCACGATTTTAGGATAGATATGGCTGGGCAGCCCGTTAAAGTTGGAATGGCAGGGTATGCAGTTGAAAATCTCCGGATTACAGCCAGCAGGATCAAGGCAATGGTCCATGACTAAGCTGCCGATACCTGCACAAAGGGCCTGGGGCGGTGCCCCATGTGTCAATGGCCAAATGAATTGAGCCATTTTCGGCCAATAAAATTGAGCCACCCTTCAAGGGAAACTAATCAACCATTATGGAGTTTTTGTTTTAGTCGATAGCTTTCTCCTCCCATCATGAAAATATGTGAACGATGTATAATGCGGTCCACAATAGGAACCGCTACATTTTCGTTGATAAAGAAGTCCCCCCAATGTCATCTTTATCCTTGGCTTCCTTCTTCTTTCTCCCATTGAAAAGTCCTACTAACCCCTCTTTGACTATTTGCTTCCATTGCCTTATCTGTCCTGGATGTACTTGATACTCCCCTGCCAACTCTGCTGATGTTTTATCTTCCTTGAGTGCCTCCAAGGCTACTTTAGCCTTAAATGCTGGCGTATGCGTTGCCCTTAGACTCATGTCGGACCTCCTATTTTTCTGCTTTCAGTATAGCTGAATTCTATCTCCACTGTCACTTAATTCGCTGTCCGAATTTATGAGTCCATTATAGTTTGAGCTTCAAAAGTTTATGGGGCTACCAACCCGAAGACTACCGAGCGATATGCGCATCTTAACATGGAGGGATTACAGAGGGTATTGGAGGCGAAGGAAGGCAGGGTTGTGAAGATGGAGAAGAAACGTAAAACTAACCCCAGCGACTAACCCCAGTGGCAAAATGAGCTAAAAATCAATTAATAAATTCAATAGATTACAAAATAATTCGGATTTACATCTGTAATCCAAACATATCCCTGATATACCAGGGAAATAAGGCAGATCAGAATAAGAGCGATGGGATAAACCCTGAAAGGCAGGTGTGGAATGGGCGCACGATTAAGCCGCAGGCGCAAGGAGGAGAAAATAGTGATGGCTGCGGCATACCCCTGGTCAAAGGCAAAAGATCAAATGGCAGTCAGGCTCTAGCGGGATTTTTTGCATATATCGGTTTAATTTTTGCTGAGTATGGAAAGAAAGATCAGCGAATCTCAATCCAATCTGAAATTTTTTCTTTGATTCAATCTGATGGCACCAGACTATCTGGGCCAAGGTTTCAATTCGATCATCCGGTATGTAAATGATCAGCTCTACCAGCTTATGGACCGGGAATATAACATCCGAGGAAAACAAAAGGCCGCCTTGGCTCATATTCAGCACTCTTCCCTTGCCTATTTGCTTTTCCTTTACGTGCCCTTCAGGGTCTACCATGTATTCTATGGCCAGATCAACATTTATCCTTTTGTGTACCCGTAATTCGGTGTGATAGATATGCTTTTGGATAAAAAGATCTACCAATTGCGAGTCAAAGCAGGTCCCCTGGTTTTGAACAAGAATCTTCAGGGCATCCTTGACTTCCATAGCCTTTCGATAGGGGCGGTCGCGGGCGGTCAGCGACTCGTATACATCGACAATGGAGAGCATTTTGGCCAGCTTATGGATCTGGTTGTCCCGCAGGCCGCTGGGATACCCTCCCCCGTCAATTTGCTCGTGGTGAGAGCTGGCTATTTGTGGTATTTCTTTAAGGTCGTCCGGAAAATCAATAGCATTGAGAATATTTCTGGTATAAGCGGCATGATCTTTAATGCACTTATATTCTTCCGGCGTCAATCTGTCAGGTTTCTCCAAAATCGCATCTTTGATGCCGATTTTCCCGACATCGTGGAGAAGTGCGGCATAATAGGCAACTTTAATCTCTTGCTTGCTCAAGCCCAGAGCTGAAGCAAAATTGCGGGCATAGGTAGCAACTCTTTGGGAATGGCCTGCGGTAAACTCAGAGCGTGCATCAATGGTTTCACCAAAAGAGCGCACTACGCTCTCAATAAATTTCTCTTTCTCCATATCTCTTTCAACATCCCGGATTGCTGTGGCTGCCAGGGAGGCAAAAGTCATCAGCAAAGATCTATCATAATCGTCAAAATCGTCATATTGCTTGTTAATGGCTTCGATTACTCCGACCAGTTCTGCCCCTCTGGCCAGCATGGGTACGGACAGGATGTTTTTGGTGCGATAGCCGGTTTTTTGATCCCAGGATAAATCAAAAAAAGGAGAGTCAGCCACATCCCTGATCATCACGGCCTCTTTGGTGGCTGCAACCTGCCCGACAATGCCCTGGCCTATGGGTAATCGAACCTCCTTAATTTCCAGATTGGGGCTTACCCAACTCCACAATTCATTTTTTTTCCGATCGAACAAGAAAATAGTGCACCGATCCACTTGAAGCACTCGTCTGGTTTGATCATGAATTTGCCGCAAAAGGGAATAGAGGTCTTTTTCCTCGATCATGGCCTTGGTGAGGCTGAATACAGCCTCCAAGTTATACTTATCGGAATAAGCGATATCTTTCATTTACCTTCCCGGCGATAAATTTTTATTCTTTTTCTTTATTATCGTCCTGATAGATTGGAAAGTTTGGAAAAAAAATTTTTTCTGGAGACATCAGTACTTTGGGGGCTCCTTGCGAGTTCAAAAACAAAAGGAAAGGTGAGGTAAGGAAAAGATCCCAAAAGGTACGAAGAATTACCGACAGTTAAATTTTACGTAACTACTCAGGTTCATAGGGGCAAAGGCACAAAGGCACAAAGTTGTTTTGCCTATTTGCTCTTTTTCCTTTGTGCATATTTTTGGGCGCAACCGCTGTCTTTGCCCCTATGTGCCTGCCTGAAAGGTGGCGGTCTATTATGGATTTATTGAATATAGATGAACTCAAAGAGCTTCTGAAAAAGCATCAGGAACCTTGTATCTCGATTTTCATGCCAACCCACCACAAAGGGAAAGAGGTTGAGCAGAATACCATTCGGTTTAAGAACCTGCTTCATGGAACTGCAAAGTCCATCATTGATCAGGGTTTTCGTTCTTCGGAGGCAAAAGAGATTCTGGAGCCTGCAGAGAGATTTTTATCCGACTCTTACTTCTGGCAGCATCAAAGTGACGGACTGGCCGTTTTTCTGGCTCCCCAGGAGTTTTATTACTACCGGCTTCCCGCTCAGTTTGAGGAATTGGCTCTTGTATCTCACCACTTCCATATTAAACCCCTCATCCCTTTGCTCAGTACAAATGGGCATTTTTTTATTCTGGCGCTGAATCAAAGGAATCCCAGGCTGTTTCAAGGCTCGCACTTCAGCATGAGCGAAGTTGAATTGAAAGGACTCATTCCCCAGAGTATTGAGGAGGCACTGAAATTCGATGAGCCGGAAAAGCAAACCCAATATCATACTGGTACTGGAGATGTAAAAGGGGGGAGGGGAAGACGTGCAGCTATTTTTCACGGTCAGGGGGGTGATACCGATAATACCAGACATAAGAAAGATATCCTGAGATATTTTCAAATGATTGATAAAGGGCTCCGTACATTGATCGGAGGGGAGCACTCCCCGTTAATCGCAGCGGGGGTGGAATATCTGCTTCCAATCTACAAAGAGGCAAACTCATATCCTTTCCTGGTGGATGAAGGAATCGCTGAAAATCCAGAGGAGATGAGCCAAGACGAATTGCGTAAGCGGGCTTGGGCGGTTATTCAGCCCCATGTTCAAAAATCACAGCAGGAAGCGTTTTCGCAATACCGGCAGCTTGCTCATATTGGCCGGGCCTCACACGACCTTAAGGAGATAGTCGCATCGTCCTATAATGACCGGGTTGAGATTCTCTTTGTTACCTTAGGTGTACAGGAATGGGGCACCTTTGATCCGGAGTCGAATGAAGTGATCCTGCACCGGAAAATGGAACACGGAGATGAGGAATTACTGGATTTGGCTGCTGTGCAGACACTTCTGCACAGGGGAGTTGTCTATGCACTGAATGCTGAGTATATGCCTGACCCTTATCCTGCGGCGGCTGTTTTTCGCTATTAGCTCTGTCTCTCCCTGCTGTTTTTGGGGTCCGCTTTTTTCCATTTTGGGGGGATAATCGCTTAGTAAAGGTTTATCCCTGAGTAAAGGCTTAAGACAGGGTAAAAAACCCATGTCATAGTTCAAATCGTGATGAAAAGGTAAAAAATTTCAGCAGTGTATATTTTTTGCTTTATTTTTCTTCAAATTAGGAAATGATGAGGCTTCCATAGTTCCTCCCCTTATGGCATCCATCACAGGTATGTTCCGTAGATTTGCAAATTCCCGGGTGGCATTCAATGCAAGAGATATTGGCAGGATTATGCAGCGCAACTAAGGATGCATCCTTGCCCTTGAGCCGAATATCCGGATGTGCCGGATGGCATAAGGTACACTTTGGGGTCGCAACTTTATTTTCGTTATGGCACGTTATAAGACAATCTTTTTTCATGTCCGGCGTGTATTTATCGTCTCCGTGGGCAATATTGCGGTGACAGGGCATACATTGGTATCTTTTGCTGGCTTTTTCAATTACTTTGATGTGCTTAGCATGGTTCAAAGTAACCGTCAGATCAGGCCGATCAGGCCGATCAGGCCGATCAGGCCGATCAGCTCTATCCAGATCGGACAGTTTATGACAGCCGTCTCTGATACACACCACCGGCTGAGTGGCTTCAATATGATAATTTTCCCCGATATGATAAGCCAAAGAAAAAAGGCCACTGATTTTGGCCTTTAACAATCCTACAGCCCCCGGCTGAGCATGACATTTCAGACAATTATGCATTTTAGGGTTAGCAGCGTTATACGGGCCATGCTTTGAAAACTTCCAATTGTTCCCGAGTTCTTTCATTTCATGGCAGTTGATGCAAAACCATGAGCTGCAACTGAGTTCCATGCCCCCAACCGTTATTATCCCAAGCAATGCTAACCCCACAGCAATGATGGTCAGTTTTTTCTTCAGGCTCATCTTCTTCCCCTGCACTGTTTTTCCCTCTTCTCTCATTACTCAAATAGCTCTCTTACCATTTAGAATAACTAAGTACTGATCACTTCCATTACGCGGCCAGTTGAGGGTGCTGGGGTGTGGGCTTAAGGGCGACAGATTTGAATCCTATCCTCCCTAACCCAACCGGCTATGTAATTCCTGAGGACTGTACTGGTAACTACTCAGAGGTTGTTTAGTCTGTAGGCTGAAGGCTGTTAGTAATGCAGCCTGTAGGCTGTTAGTCGTTGTCTTTTCCTGCAGACTAAATGCCTACAGCCTATCTACCTGAGTAGTTACCTGTACTGAAAGCCTAATTCTTAGGCTGTGTGTACTTATGACCCAGTGGAATAAGGCCATAAGTCCAATACAACATATACATACATATATCCATTTACCTACATATATCCATTATCCATATGCAGTTATATAGTTTGTGGGTGCGGCACAGGTAATACCTTAGAGTGACCGGCCGGTTTGCAAGTGCAAGAGTTACGGGATTAACCACAAAAGGGGCTGCTCTTATATCGAGAATTCAATCGCGGATATAACCACAGGTAGCACAAGATAGCACAGTAGAGCGAGATAAGGTAAACTGCTCTCAGTGGAATTACAAGCCAGGTGCAGCAACGATTAGTACGGCCACGGTAAGATTGAATTTGTCTACTTTATCCAGGTCCAATCAACAATGAGACAACCACCGGTCACTCTAAACAGGATTTTTCTTTCCTTTCACCTCTCCTTTTACTTCTTATCACGGTTTTGAAACTATCATCGAGCAGGCATAAAACCGCGAGCATAAATCCCAGGGAAAGCGATTTTTGCTCTCACGGATACTTATAGATATTATCTGGTAAGCAAGGAGGATGCCGGATAACACTCAAAAAGGAGTTACTACTCAGGTAGACACAGAGGGGCAAAGGCACAGAGGGGCAAAAAAATGAGAACGACTTTGTGACTCTGTGCCTCTGCCGCTCTGAACCTGGGTAGTTATAAAAAAAGGATAACGAAACGACAGTATGAATTTAGGGTATAACTTATTGACATTTATCAATATCAGACATCCACAAAATTGACCGATTTTTCTCAAGTGAAAATGTGCATGGATTAAACTCCGAGCAGTGGCTTATG